>Ga0007809_10000443_pt1 | contig 17364 bp, 42 predicted proteins | sample CryBogCBE02Aug07_FD_60383 | JGI IMG/M metagenome (GOLD analysis project Ga0007809, IMG submission 60383) | Freshwater microbial communities from Crystal Bog, Wisconsin, USA - CBE02Aug07 | ecosystem: Environmental > Aquatic > Freshwater > Lake | place: Crystal Bog, Wisconsin, USA | collected...
TATTTTTTATGCTTCTAGGTAACTATATGATCCGAAATCAATACCTTTTTCCATTTTGATTTCGGATCATCACATAGGGAACATATACTGGTGGTGTGTATACCAGTAATGGTATTTACTGTCATAAGACAGGCCAATTTGGTGAAGATATTGTGGAGAAACTGTAATGAATAGTTCTGATATTGGTATGATGGTACGTTTTAGTTTGGTTATTATTGGTATCATTTGTATCGCTTTATATGGTATTTACGTCAACCACGTTGAAACTGAACATTACATTAATGAAGGGTATCAGCAATGTTATATCATGGGTCATGGTACTGAATGGATGAAAGAATGTAATGCCCAAGTTATTGTGGAGAAACGGTAATGAGTAAAGTTACCGATACACCAACATTTTCATATACTGGAAATACTACATTTACCTCTGTAGACGCAGGAGCAGTTTCATTTACACCAGTACCTATTGGTGATCTTTACATTTATGGTAAAGATAACATGAACAAATATTTGTATGCCCCGCAAGATGATATTACTGTTCTTGAGTTATCACTAATCACGAGATTGTTTATTAACGCACTTCTTGCGTCTAGGGGATATATTCATTATGATTATTGGGGATATGTAAAGCAACATAATCTCGAAAGACATTTTGTGGAGAAGTGATAATGAAAAACCTATTCAGAAAGGTCAGAGTGTTACATAAACCAGAATCTTTTTCGTATGAAGTTCATTTTAAACTTGGATTATTTTCATCTTGGCAATATCAATGTCATTGGAAATATGTTGTGAATGGAAAACCAAGTCTTGCATATGATGAACATACTCAGGAACAAGCAAGAGAATATGCCATCAAAAGGGCTAAGGATATGTCGGAACACACTATTGAATGGGAGAGTTAAATAATGAAAATCTTTGAAAAAGAATATAATAGTGAATCACTAACCCAAGATATTGAGGGTGATGTATTTGATGCTTTTGATCCTCTTTTAAATGGAGTTATTCTTGCAGTACCACAAGATGAATATGGATTCTATAAAGGAACTTTTAAAGTAACTATCGAGTGGATTGATGAATAATGAATGAAAAGATTAGAGAACTTGCCCAAATTGCACAAAAATATATTGATGATAATAAGTATGAGTATGATATCGTAGCATACCACCACGAATTGGCATTCAGAGATAAATTTGCCGAGTTGATTATTCAGGAATGTCTCAACCAGTGTATTCATGTTGAGAATGAATGTCGTGAGAATAGAGAACATAAAGCAGAAAGTTCCGCAACTTTAATTAAACTTTTAATCAAACAACATTTCGGAGTTGAATGATGAATGAACAATTAAAGAAGATTTACTTTGACCAATTTGGTCATACCACAAATCCTATTGATTTTAGAATTGAAGGATTTGTTCTTGGTATTCGCAATCATATCTATTTGGGTATGGTAGAAGATGCGAAACTTCATGCAAATAAAGGAAACTATCTTGAAGCAGGTATTATTCTGAAACAAGCAGAATTCATTAAAGATTTTTATTTCGGTGATTAATATGACAGAAATTATTATAATTCTTGCATATCTGTTGGGGTTATTTACTGGATATGTTATTTCTAGGGCAAAATCAGAAACAGGATTGAAATAATGGTTAAACTAATCACAGCAGAAGAAGCCAGACAAATGCGAGATATTAGTCTAATTGATTTTCGCAATAATGGTATGGAAAAGTATATCGAATATCTTAATAAAAAGATTAAAGAAACATCTGAAAGGGGAAGTTTTGGTTTTGATTTGTGGATTGATGAGTATTGTTCTGGAATCACTCCTGACCCTGTTATTTCAGAGTTATCTCCCGTACATATGCAACAGCTTATTTTCCATCTTGTAAAGAATGGTTATCGGGCATATGTGGATAGAGCAAAGCTTTATGTATACTGGAACATCGTGGTGCAACCAGAACCAGAAATTAAATTTGAATATACTGTTTTGCCAGCAAATAAACCTTGGTATATGTTTTGGAGGAAATCATGAGTGATAGATTTACATTTGAACAACAAATTTTTGATACGTGGAATGTAACAAAGGATATTAATACCCTACTTGAAGCAGTAGTAGAAAAGGATTTGACAAAGGATCAGATTTCTAATACACTATTGGGTATGCACCAGTTATATGAATTGAAGTTTGGTAAGTTATTTGATATGTTTGAAGAATTGGTAAGGAATAAGGAACTGTAATGAAAGAAGTCAGACATAAACATTATGAATATATTATTGCATGGGCTAAGGGTGCAAAGATTCAACGAAGTGTAAAACAATATGATGTGGTTCCCACCCGTAAAGAACCACAATTCATATGGTTGGACGATTCTAATCCTATATGGGATGAAAATGAAGTATACCGTTTGAAACCAGTATATAAATCCCAAGAAGTAAAGATTACACTTTTATATCATAATTGGTATATTGAACCTGTAGATGAGGGTATGGGTAATTGTCTTATCACTTATAATGCGATTGATGAACAAATTATTGATATTAGTAGGTTGAAACAATGAAACTTGATGAAGAAGACAAAAGATTCTTTCTGATATTATTCATGATTCTTCCGTGGGCGTTTGTTGGAGGATTGATGATTGTTCTTCTTATGTGGATTGCAGAGAGAGTATTATGAACACTAATGAACTTATTCTACAATTGCAAAGAGTTTGTCAATTCGCTAAAGGTAGAATGGATGATTGGCGAGTAGTTATTCCTGTTTATCGTGTTGGTGCTGTCGGCGGTACTCCATCTGTAAATATTAAGATTGTTCGTGGTGGAATCGATTGGGATAGTGGTCGCATCTTTATTGAACCAGAAACCAGATTGCGTGAAATTGACCGTGATGAAATCAAAATGATGCAAGATAAGTATGAAGAACTGGGTTGGAAACATTATAAAATCAGGGGTCTAAAAAAAGAAAATGAGAGACTTCTAAAGAGAATTGAGGAATTGGAGAATAAGTATGAATCCAATAATTAAAGAATTAGCAGAAGTAGCAGGTTTCTGTTTCTGGGAAGATGAAGAATGGAAACCAAAGGATGCAGTAATTGATTGGTCGGCTGAATATGACGATGAATTTCAGAAGTATTCTGAACTATTGATTGGACACCTAACACAGAGATTGCTCAATGATGGGTTCATTAATATACCGATTGCCTGTCAGATTCGTGAAGAATATGGTAGTAAATAATGTTATACGAAGAAGTAATTAAACAACACGGTAAGAACTTTGTTCCTCCACAAACTTTCGTAATATATTTTCTTACGAAACATGATAATGAACTTGCAAATACACCAGTATATCGTTTACAGATACGTCATGTAGATTCTTCAAAAGGACAGGAGTGTATTGATAAAACCGAATCTCATCCAAATTTTTATAAATGGTTGACTCATGATGATATTGCAAATGGTAAATGGGTCCAATGGGAGGTTAAAAAGTAATGAAAGTATATCTAGTATGGTTGACGGCTGGCAGGTCACATTCTGCCACATTGGTTACTGTTTTCAAAACCCGAAAGGCCGCAAAGGCTTTTATTGATAAAGAAATTGATCTTAAAAAGTCTCTTAGCATTCAAGAGGTCGTGGTGCTCGATGATGACTCGGAAGACGCACCACTAACACAATAAAATCAATCACTTAGGGACGCAATTCCTTCCTGGATGCGTCCTTTTTTATTGTCTGTCACTCTGCCTTGTGGAATTCTCCCTCCACTGTCAACAAAACCGCTCAGCATTGTTTCTTCCATGGCTCTTGCATTCCTGGCCACTTGTGTTAGAATGGTTCCACAGTTTGAGACAACACATTGATTTTTAATTAAGAGTTATATTATGAGAGATATTGATAATGTTTATATTTTGGTTGATACTGTAACCAGTACGGTAGAGAGTTTTGTTTTTGACCACATGACCAAGACCAAGGCAGAAAATCTTGGCCTTGATAGTCGTGCTGGTTATAACTTATATGTGAATGGTGATTGTATTGCGGTTACAAAGTATAATGATCGTACACTACAGTATTACGGTGGTTTTGAGTATGTCGATTCAGCTGATCGTGTAGAACTTGGAGAATATGTATTCTATATGGCTGAATCTGATCGGGTTCTTGATTGTATTGTTCGTTTTAATGAAGTTGAAGTAGGAGTTTAATATGAAAATTGATCGTAATACCCTTATCGAAATGATTGCCAATCGGATGACTGATAATGCTGATCTTGATGATCTTATGGATTATTATTATAATGGAACTGTTGAGTTTCTTGATGACCTTTCCGATGAGGAATTGCTTGAACAAGCAGATTGGGTTGGTGTTACTAATTCAGAAGATGAGTTTGAATAATGGCCAATTGGGAAGAATTCAATGAAGATTGTATGCACCATCACGGTAAGGTATTGACGGGTGAATATAGGCACTTCTGTACCGAGTTTGATTATCTGCCTATTGATGAAACTGTATTTGAATTTCAGTTCTGTATCTGTCACTTCGTCACATGGGATATGGTTAAGAAACGTAAATTGGTTGAGGAAATGAGAAATGAAAGTAGTAATTAATCGTTGTTTTGGTGGTTTCGGTTTAAGTGAGAAAGCTATTCGTCGATACCTTGAAATCAAGGGCCAAAAGGTATGGGTTGAACCAGATAAGTGGGGTAATACTTATTGGTTGGTTGCACCAGAGGACCGCACGGTTCGTAAAGAGGGTCAGGATTTCTATTCTATGAGTATTGAAGATCGTATTGAACACAACCGAAAACTTGATAAAGAAACTTTCTACCATCGTAATATAGGAAGGGATGATCCAGTATTGGTTCAGGTAGTTGAAGAACTGGGTGAACAAGCAAATGGTAATTATGCCAAACTGGAAATTGTAGAAATTCCTGATGATGTTAATTGGGAATTGGATGAATATGATGGTATGGAAAGAATAATCTTTGGAACAGATTATAATTTTGCTTAATTATATTTCATAGCTGATATAAATAGGTATAGGTCACGGGATTGCAGTCCCCACCTATTCTAATACTAAAAGGGAGTATCAGCTATGACTATTTATTACGTCTATTTCTATTTACGTTCAAAAGATTCCAAAACCGCAAAAATAGGAACACCATATTATGTTGGTAAGGGTAAAGGAAAAAGGATGTATAATCCCCACGGAAAAGTATTTGTTCCAAAAGATAAATCCCATATTATAATAGTTCAAGATAATTTGACTGAATTACAATCATTTATGTTGGAGCGATATTATATTCGTTGGTTTGGTCGTAAAGATAATGGCACCGGAATATTAGTAAATAGAACGGATGGTGGTGAGGGAACTTCTGGGTATATTCCAACAAAAGAAGAATTACAAAAGAAAAGTGAATCTTTAAAGAGAACATTCGGTTGTCCAGAAATAAAAGAAAAACTTTCAATTTCTTCTAAAAAGAAAAGATCAGATCCAAATTCTGGATACCACAAGAAAAATTTCATAAATCTGATGAAATATCATAGTAAAAAAAGAATGACGGATCAAAATCATCTGAATAAAATAATTCCCAAAATATCAAATTCGGTAAAAAAATTATGGGAAACGGAAGAATATCAAAATAAAAATTGCGAAAAATATATTGTAACGAACCCAGAAGGAGAAAGTTTTGAGATATTAAATTTAAATAAATTTTGCAGACAGAATAATTTGGGATTAGGTAATATGTGGGCAGTTTCGAGTGGAAAAAGAAACCACCACAAAGGATGGAAAATAAAAAAGTTATAGAACTTGGAGTTAATTAAATGAGTTATGTATTGGTATTGTATATTTACGCAGGTATGCTTGCAAAGGGTGATTCAGTTGCAATGCAGGTAATTGATGGGTTTACTTCGGAGGAAGCTTGTCAGGTAGCAGGTATTCACGCTAATGAATTGGTTAAGAATTCAACCAAAGAATACCGTTTCTCATGTGTACCTAAGAGGTAATTATGAATAAAAATACAATTATTATTGTCTTGGGTATTATTGGTCTGTCTTTGTTTATTGATAGGGTGGCAACAAACCATCGTGAGATTAAGCAGGATCCCACCAACCAATATCTGTATGATGAAAAGGAAACTAAACTTGATAAGCAATATCAAGAAATCAAAAAGACCTTGACTGAAATTGAATCTGAAATTAAGAATCTGGAGAAGTAAAATGACTTATCGTGAATTAATTCTTAAATACTTTCCAACCACAACAAGTTTTTCTTTTTCCGTTAGCAACTTTATACATATTGTTGTGTGGTAATTGATTTTCTTCGCAAAATTTTTTTAAATTGGTTATATTGAACATAACACCATCAGGATCGACTAATGTATAATTTTTCTCATATCTTGAACGATATTCTGGTCTATTCCAGTTTTCTTTTTGGATTATAGATTTTTTATTTTTTCCTTCTGGTGTGGACCAATAATTTTTGATGGAAATGGACATTTTATTGATGGTTTCCTTTGTTGGAGAAAAACCCAACATTGGAGCTTCTCCACCAAGAGAAGAATTATAACCCTCACAATATGAATTATATTGTTCAATAAAATGATTTTCCATACAATTTAATGTGTGGTCTTTATCTATGGATTGGTATATTGGTTCCCAAACAAAATTATCCCAACCATATTTTCTTATCGCACAGTATAATTTTTGAGTCCTTTTTTGTGAGTTATATTTGTGTTGTTGTATTCGATTTGGCCAACAAGAATCAAAACCAATGTAAACTCTATTGTTAATTATATTTGTGGCCTTGTATATAGTATAAACTTTCATTTTTTTTAATTTATATAGGTAATAATATGTTGTATCGTGAACTTTTGGACCAACTCCAGCTGATGGCTGAAATGGAACCTTCTATGCTTAATCGTGATGTTATGGCATCATATGAGGATTCTGAATTCTTCTCTGTGGATAATATCATGGTGGAACCTCTTGGTAATGATTATCATGATAACAAACAGCCACTATTGATTCTTGGTACTTAATCTCATCAACGGAGGACATAGCCATGGTATCAAGTGGAAGTACCTTTGTCAAGCTCTAATATATACTTGTGGACATTTGTCCAATTTTAGAAAGAGGAAAATACTATGGAGATATACAATGTCCTTTTAAAGGATATTTCGTATCTGTGGATGATATTCTTCATTATGATCTCTGCCGGACTAGCAAAGGAGTATAAACTATTTGCCCCGGCTTACGCCTATGTTAAGAATACATTCCGCAGTAATAAATTCGTAGTAGTTATCCTAAGCGCAATCGGTGGTATTCTGCCGATTGAAGGTCGAGTTACTGTATCAGCTGGGTTACTTGATACGGTGGCTCCAAAATGTTGTCATGGTCGACAAAAGTTAGGAATCGTGGACTATCTAGCGACACACCACTATTATATGTGGTCACCGTTAGAGAAAACCGTTATTCTACCTATTGCGGCTTTTGGTCTTACATATTGGGGCTGGCTCACCTTAATTGCACCCATGTTGATTGTTAGTTTGGTATTCATTACATGGTACATTTGGCACCAGGTACATGATGAAGAAGTACCAATTACACCTGGGAACTTCAAAATCAGTTCAGTATTGAGAGATCCAATACCTATGTTCCTTGCAATTGGAGCATATGTATATGGTGTCGATCATATTGTATGTTTTGGATTGCTGACAATGTATTACATTCTTATTACACAACAATGGTCTCCTAGAAGATTATTGGGTTATGTTAAATGGGATGTATTGACTATTGTTGGTGCAGTTATTGTCTTAGGAAACTACATTAAAACCCATGAGAAAGATTTTCATAATCTTATTCTCAATAGTGGTATTGATGTTCACACCTATTCTGGTCTGGCGACAATTTCTGCTATTGGTTTTCTTGCTAGCTTCTTAATGGGAAGTTCTGGTAAGTTTGCGGCGATTGCTGTATTAATGTCTCAAGTCTATGGACATGAGTATTTTCTATGGTTTTTTGCAGTAGATTTCTCAGCGTATCTATTGAGTCCTACCCATAAATGTGTCGTTATTGGTCACAAGTATTTCAATACACCATTGAAAACTTATTATAAGGCCTTAGGCACTTGGGGATTCCTTGTATTATTAACAGGAGCAATAGTTACATACTTCAAAATTTAGGAGTATTACATGAAAAAAATTATTTTAATTTTGGGGCTTCTTATTGCCCCTAGTATCGCTTTGTCTTTAGATATCCATACACTAGAACCTGTCGATGTATGGGGTGATAATTATCATCAGGCTGACATGAATACACTAACCACAGTTGGTGGTCGTATTCCCGTTTTACCTATTGATAGTTCAAGAAATGTTCAAATCATTAATGAAGAAACAATCAAGGATCGTGGTACACAATCTTTGAATCAGGCTATGCAGAATAGTGTTTCTGGTATTGATATTAATGCCAATGCTTCTGACCCGAATCGTAGTAATTTTATGATTCGTGGTTTCCAGATTGACGATGATTGGGGTACCAAGATTGACGGTCAAATGGAATTAGAATGGGCCGATTTTGAATGGTTTGATGTTGACCACATGGAAGTATCTAAGGGTCCTAATGCAGGAACCATGGGACTGTCAGATCCAGGTGGGTTTGTTAATTATGTTACCAAGAAGGCAAATTGGAATGATCCCCTTCTTGAATTCACTCAGAATGGTGGTTCTTATGGGTACACCAAAACCAACATTGCCTACACCACTCCTGTGAACGATTGGATGGCGTCTAGGACTGTGGCCACATTTACCAATGGACAAACCCCATGGTTGAATAATGGTTATAATAGTACGCCTGATAAGATGCGTGGATTCTTCGGTCAAAACTTTATGTTTAAATTGGGGGAGAAATCTAGTCTGCAATTTGATATTCGTAATCTTTATGATTCTCAGAATTATGGTGCAGACAGTTATCTTCCTGCTGTTGGTTTTGGTCCTGCACCAATCAATATCAGAACCAATATGGCTTCCCCACAAGATTTTGTTCGATTGAATAATACCAATGTTGGCTACCAATTCAATACTGAAGTTGATGATAAAGTCTCATTTCATCACGATTTCAAGTATCAGTCTAATAGTAGAGTATACAAATACATGATGCCATATAATCTTGTGAATAACAAGATTTTACAGCTAAGTTATTATGATTTCAATACAGTAAAACAGTATGAGAGTACCGATAATTATTTTACATTTAAATATGACTTATTTGGATTAAAGAATAATCTCGTTACTGGTTTTAATTATATCAATTCAAATACTAATACTGTTAATAATTCTACTGTACCGTTGAGTACCGATACTTGTACGTCCACTAATGCAATTTGGTGTTTGAACATTTATAATCCTTCTTATGCTGGATTTAATTGGGTTACTGGTGCAACAGCAACAGCAACAAACGGTAATAGTGGTACTGGAGGTGGTCGTAACGATAACACAGCTCAGGGTGCATTTAGTCAACAAAATGCAGCTGTATATGCACAAGATGAATTGTATCTGATGGATAATTGGATACTGAATACTGGTGTTCGTTATAATCATACCTATCAAAGTGGAACTGGAATCAATTCACCAACCAATACAAAGGTCAATCCTAATGTTGGTATGGTGTATAAGATTCTACCTAATCTGTCAGTATATGCTGATTATGCTCAAGGTTTTATGCCTCAAACTCAGGTCAATATGGGTTATGCACCACCGCAAAATTCATATCAGACTGAAACCGGTATTAAATTGATTGATAAGGACTATTCGTTTACTGCCTCTTGGTTTACTCTTAACAGAACCAATGCACAAACTACCAATCCTAATGCACCAAATTATGTTACTTATACTGGTGAAGTCAATACAAATGGTTTTGAATTGGATGGGATGTATAAACTACCTTGGGTTGAAGGGTTATCAATTCGTGGTAACTATGCGAACCTAAATAGCTCTATAACCAAAGATTTAGATCCAGCATTAATTGGCAATAAGTTCCCATCAGTACCTAAGAATCAAGGTGGTGGATGGGCCATGTATGATACTGTGGCCTGGGAACTACCAATGGGATTTGGTATAGGGTTTATGCACTCTGGTCAGAAATATGGTGATACTGCAAACTCTTTTGTATTGCCGGCATATACCACAATGGATATGATGGGATATGTTGATTTGACCAAGAATGCTAAATTGAGTCTGAATCTAAAGAATGTTACTAACGAAAAGTATTATGCGGCCGCATCAAATCGGTATGCTATTTTACAAGGTCAACCATTTGTAGCAATCGCTAACCTGGAGATTAAATTCTAAATGGGTATAGAAGTTCCCGATTACGTTATATTTCAAGGCCGGTGGTTTTGTGAAGATGAAGTCACCGCCAATTACGTTCGATGGTCTGAATGGAAAAACATACCAGAATGGGAATATATTGAAATGCGGGAACATATCAAGAAAGGCGCCAAGTACCAAATCCGGATATTGAAGCAAATTCATATTGAAGGATTTGGTGCTGGTGATATAGAATCGAATCCAAACGTCTGGGTTAATCCTGGTCTCTGATTTTTTTATTGATGGGGGCTTGCCTTCCTGGCCGGTTGTGTTAGGATGGTACCACAAATTGATGAGGAGGTTGTTATGAAGATGTTCGCATTACAGAATCGGGATGCTACTGAATTCTATTGGTCTACTGAATATGGTTGGACCGATATTGACCATGCTGATTTCTTTTTTGGTAATGAGCTAGATGAAACCTATTGCCTGGAACTCTTGGAGAAAACTAAAGGTAAATGGGTTATCAATGAAGTTAAGTTGGATATTGCAGTATGATTTATTTGTTTGAAACTACAAAATGGTCTGATGATACTCCAAACCATATCTACACTTTTACTGACAAGAAAACGTCAAAAGTGTCTGGATACATACCAGCTGGTGGAAAGGATATTGTTATGTTCAAAAAGCCTATGCCTTTTGATAAACGCAAAAGGACTTTCAAAGAAATCAAACTGGAGTAATCTATGTTCCTACTCATTAAAGTATTAATCTATCTTATTTCTGCACATATATTTTACAATGCAGGTTTCGCATCAGACGGAAAACTTTTAGAATTTGTTACTTTGATGAGTTGTGTTTTGTTAATGGATATATGTTCTTACTTTACAGCAAGACATACTATTATTAAGGAACTCTTTGAACAAGAAGAAGAATGATTAGCCAATTTTATAATTCCCTTATTGATCTCCAAGAATGTATTGAAACCCTAAAACAGTCTGAATCCCTGTCTGATCTTGATGTGTCTGAACCGGAATTGAAGGCCATGAAGTTCCTGTATCGTTCCTGTGGTGAATTTCGGGCCATCTATGAGAACCTAGAGGATGATGACGGCTACCGATCCCATTGATCTCCGTCGATTGTTTCTTCCTAGTTAGCACTCTGTTTTCCAATCAGAGCTTGCGTTTCCCACCAGTTCATGTATAATGGACTCATAAATTCGTTGACACATTTCTTTTTTATTATTTTATTGTGAGGTATATTATGGCTCGTGGAGTTCCTAAGAATGGTTTTCGTATGACTGCAAAACGTAAGGCTGAAATGACTATCGAAGTCAAAGAGTCTCGGTTTACTATTAACCAGCGTTTTGACTTTGTTTCTGATATGGTATCAATGCTCGGCAAGGGTGACCAGGCTTCGGTTGTTGTGACTGGTCCTGGTGGTCTTGGTAAGTCACACACCGTATACCAGACTCTTGTTAAGAATGGTTTCAAGGACGTTACCACTCTTGATGGTTTCAAACCTGGTGATGTTATTGGCAAGAAATACTTTGTTGTAGTCAAAGGTTATTCTACTGCCAAGGGTTTGTATCGTACTTTGTATGAGAATCGTAACGGTGTTATTGTTTTCGATGATTGTGACTCGGTACTCAAAGATCCTGTTTCTCTTAACATTCTAAAAGGTGCGCTTGATTCTTATTCTAAGCGTATTATCTCTTATAAAGCAGATATTCGTGATGATGACCTGCCGAATGTATTTGAGTTCAAAGGTCGTGTTATCTTTATTTCTAATCTTTCTTCATCACAGCTCGATCAGGCCATTATCTCACGTTCAATGGCTGTTGACTTGTCGATGACTAATGAGCAGAAGGTCGACCGTATGCGGTTCCTTATCAATCAGGATGATTTCATGCCTGAATATGATAAGTCACTCAAGACTGATGCAATTAATCTTATTGCTTCTCTTGTTGATTCTGTTAAGGATTTGTCGCTTCGTACTCTCATCCAGGTTACAAAAATTCGGAAGTCTGCTGATAAGAACTGGCGTGATCTTGCTGAGTATACTATAACCGGATAAACCTTCCGGTTATAGGGTCTCTCGGCTGTTCTTGCAAATTATATTTTGGTGATATTCCTTTTTTAACCAAACTCATTTTTTTGCGAGTCTCATCTGAGTGTTTTTGTAAACCGGATTTACCTTTATTCCAAGGTATGCGACCTTTTGGTGCACCACCACGTCCACCAGAGATACCATCACCACCCTTGGTCATATTGTAACCGTTGTTATATGTGTCATAGTAATTTATAAAGTATGATTCCATAATTTTATATGTATGTTCAAAATCTAATGATTGGTAAATTATTTCCCAATCAAAATTTTCCCATCCATATTTGTTAATGGCGTTATAAAATTTATAATTGTTGTTTTGTTTCTTGGCCCGCGATTTATGTCCATATTTTCGATTGGGCCAGTGTTTATCAAAACCAATATAGCAATGTCCGGTTATTTTATTTGTTGATTTATATATTGTGTATATCATAGAGATATTTAGTATGCAATCTGTGGTTGACATTGACACAAGGATGTGTTACCATTTTCATGTAAATTAATTGAGGTTTTATATTATGAAGTTAAATCAAAATCAAAAGGACTTTCTACAAGCTGTTAAAGAGGTGCTTGGTGATAAGGTTATTGTCAACCGAGCAGAAATCGACCAAGTGGTTTCGGAGAAAGGTGTTAAATTCCCATTCTGGTTGACTGCCAAATCAACTTATCGGGTAGGTCGTGGAGAGTATTCACTACCAGGTACCACTCAGGTATCTCCCCAGGTAACTATTCCGGAAACTGTTGAAGCAATGGCTCAGGTAGTTCATCTTCGACAACCTAAACTGATTGATGAATCAGATTCTTCCATTCCTGAAGTATGGCCTGATTATGTACCATTTGGTTTCTACAAAGACCTGTTGAATATCGTCAAGTCGAGTATGTTTTATCCTATCTTCATTACTGGTTTGTCTGGTAATGGTAAGACTTTGATGGTTGAACAAGTATGTGCTAAACTGAATAGGGAGTGTATCCGTGTCAACATTTCTATCGAAACTGATGAATCTGATCTATTGGGTGGTCCTACTCTGGTTAACGGCAATGTTGTTAATAGAGATGGCCCGGTTCTGGTAGCAATGAAACGTGGTGCTATTCTTTTGATTGATGAGGTGGATCGTGGCTCAAACAAGCTTATGTGCCTGCAAGGTATTCTTGAAGGAAAACCATACTTTAACAAGAAATCAGGAGAAATGGTCCATCCGGCAGATGGATTCAATATCATTGCAACCGCAAATACCAAGGGTCGTGGTTCAGAAGAAGGTCGGTATCTTTCGCAGATTCTTGACGATGCCTTCCTTGAAAGGTTCCCGATTACTATTGAACAAGAATATCCAGATGTAAAGACAGAAAAGAAGATTCTATCACCTTTGATTGATGATCCGGAATTTGTTGATAATCTAGTTAAGTGGGCTGATGTAGTTCGTATCTCTTTTGAACAAGGTGCTATTGATGAACTTATCTCAACCCGTCGATTGGTTCATATTGCAAAAGCTTATTCTATCTTTAAGAATAAGATGAAAGCGATTGAACTTTGTGTAAATCGGTTTGATGTAGATACTAAAACTGCATTCTTGGATTTGTATACAAAGGTTGATGAAAAAGTGGAGGATCAAACTCCACTTGAACAAGCTGAAAATAAAATGAAGGAAATTCCATGGTATTGATATTATGTCTAATGTGATTTTTCATCCTATGAAAGATTCTAGCAGATTGGATCTTGGTGTCCGACCCAAGTGTTCGATTGATGGTTGTGATAATGACTGCCAATTTATGGGTTCTTATAAGAAAAACGGAGAACCACAATTCAGAAAGATTTGTTCATCCTGTCATTCCAAAATTACAGCTGAAAAAAGAGGGTTGAAAAACATGGGACAGGTCATTGCTGTTAATGCTGGTTTTTCTTCGATTTCGGAATATCAAAATGCTTTGGCTGTAGAAAAGGGATTTACTGATTATTATGATTATCAGAATGCTTTAGCTATCGAAAAGGGTTTTAAGAGTTATTCTGATTACCAGAATTCAAAACATCCTTATCGTAAATACAGAAAAGATTATTGTGAGAACATTGATGGTAGACTAGGTTACGTTTGTACCACAACCATTCATTGGGATGGTATGTTAGATGTGGATCATATTGATGGAAATCCGTCAAATAATAATCCATTGAATTTGCAAACATTATGTAAGTGTTGTCATGCTCTCAAGTCTAACATGAGTGAAGATTATAAAACAGAAGGGAGAAAATCCCTTGGAATCAAATATTGAGGATATAATGGTGATTGATATGAATGATGATGAAAAGTTGAATTTGAAGGAACTATTAAAGACTAATGTGGTTGAAGTGACCTTCAAGAAGGTCAATGGTGATAAGAGGGTGCTACATTGCACTCTCCAGCCATCACTTCTCCCAGAGTCGGTGGTGAAGGAGGAGACACGGAAACAGAGCGACACTTCTCTTGCTGTCTGGTCGATTGAAGATGATGGTTGGCGATCCTTCCGTTGGGAGTCTATTATTTCGTTTGGTATTAAGGAGTAAATATGAAGTTTGTTAGTATGTTGTTTGCGTTGGTGTTAGTTGGTTGTTCTGATGCGGAATTAGGTAAGATCGAAGCAATCGGACAAGGTGGACATATTGAATGCTGGTCTGGCGCTCATAAGTATTATGAAGGTGAGTCAACAGGTAAGATCATGACTGAACATGAAACTGATGGTTGGTTTTTTATGGAAAAAGGTACTAATGATTTGATCCGTGTTTCTGGTCCCTGTGTGATTCGTAACTAAATAACATCGAAGGAACGATTTAAACAAGGACGTTTCTTTTTTATTTGGTGAATTATGAATGAGAATAAGTTTATTGTAATTAAAGGTAGAAATACAGTTGTTGGTAAATATGGTTTGCATTATGAAATTTATGATACTGTGAATTTCATTTGTTCTGAAAAAGAACTTCAAAAATATCAAAGGCGATATGTTTATTATAATCTATATCATGTCGACCACAAAATGAAACCCATTCGTTTTAGACGGGATGTTAATTGCCGTAGACGCCACCTATTAAAGTGTGATGGCACTATTTTTGCTGAAAAAGTAAAGATTTTTGACTATCAAGATGGTACCTATTATGGTTTTATTCCTGTAGAGGCATTCAATTTCTAATATGACAAAATTCCAATTAAATAAAAAGGATGTAGAGAAGATTCTCGAAATTATGAATAAGTTTCCTCAAGACAGAAATTATGAACTTGAGTATTACCCTGGTGCTATTGGGTATAGTATTGAAATGACTGTTCCGGTTTCACTAAAAGGTCAAATGGGAACATTTAAAATTGATATTACTGATCCGGGAGAGTGGTAAAATTTCTTGACAAAAATGGTCAGAAATTGATATAATCCAGTATAAATAAAATTGATGATTTGGGGTGTGACAGGATGACGCACCAACCCGACAAGGATGTTTAAGTGTAACTTTAAGATGTTAAGAGGTAATTATGGCTACTATTGCTAAAGATGTTGTAACGTCAGAGGCACCACTACTCAATAAGGCGTGGTTGACCGCTGCATTTGGTATCTATGCTGTGTTCTATTTCTGGGTACGTTGGTATGAAGGCGTATACGGATGGGCTGCAGGCCTAGATTCATTCGCACCAGAGTTTGAAACTTATTGGATGAATTTCTTGTATACAGAAATTGTCCTAGAAGTGACAACTGCAAGTATTCTATGGGGTTATATTTGGAAGTCAAGGGATCGTAACCTTGCCGCTATTACTCCAAGGGAAGAACTCCGCCGTAATATGACACACCTAGTATGGTTATTTGCATATGCAAATGCAATCTATTGGGGTGCTTCATACTTTACTGAACAGGATGGTACGTGGCATCAGACAATCGTAAGAGATACTGATTTTACTCCAAGTCATATCATTGAGTTCTACCTGTCATACCCAATCTACATTATCACCGGTTTTGCGGCATTCTTATATGCCAAGACCCGTCTGCCATTCTTTGCAGAAGGTCTATCCCTGCCTTACCTAGTGACTGTGGTTGGTCCTTTCATGATTCTACCTAATGTTGGTCTAAATGAATGGGGACACACCTTCTGGTTCATGGAGGAACTTTTTGTGGCCCCTTTACATTATGGCTTCGTGTTCTTTGGGTGGCTTGCTTTGGCTATTGCGGGTGTATTGCTACAGGTCTTCTCTTCTTTTGCCAATCTGATTGGAAAGGAATTGATGACAGCGATTGACGCAAAAAGTTAAGATTAACTTACGTCTAATCTTATGAGGGGAAACTACGGTTTCCCCTTTTTTTGCTTGACAGGACATGAAAATTGTGTTAGAATGGTCCTCTAAATTATGTTGTGGTGAAATATGACTCCTTCTGAAATTAAATCAAAAATCCGTCAACGCCGGTCTCAAATGCTGGTGCATTCTCGTATCTATTATGTCCTAGATGAAAATATAGTATCTGATGATACTTGGCAGAAATGGGCCAATGAGCTGCGTGATCTTCAAGAACAATATCCTAAGTATTGTAAAATAGATTTTTATGATCGTGAATTTGCAACGTGGAATGGTGATTCCGGTGCATTCCTTCCGTTGAATGATCCTTATGTTGTGAATAAAACCCAACAAGTTATTAACCAGTGGTATAAAGAAAATGAAAAGTAATACACCAAAAACCACTTATGATTCTGATGATCTGGGTATCATTCTATCAGGACAAAAAGAAAGTAAACCGGTATACATGAAATGTGCTTATAACTATTATAAGATTAAACGTGTGGTTGACATGGGTGAATTTTATATGTTAGAATCACCTGAAGAAGATGGTGTAATTGGATTGGATAAGGAGGAAAATTAATGAAAGTGTATATCTCTAAATATCGTAACCATTGGTTATCTCCATATACTATTCTGGAAAAGATATTCTTCTGGAAAGAAATTGATTATGATGACCCTTTTATTGATAAGTGGT
>Ga0007809_10000444_pt1 | contig 17361 bp, 11 predicted proteins | sample CryBogCBE02Aug07_FD_60383 | JGI IMG/M metagenome (GOLD analysis project Ga0007809, IMG submission 60383) | Freshwater microbial communities from Crystal Bog, Wisconsin, USA - CBE02Aug07 | ecosystem: Environmental > Aquatic > Freshwater > Lake | place: Crystal Bog, Wisconsin, USA | collected...
AGCGATCGTAGGGATAATGAATTTAGTTGGGGGCCAATTCTCGAAGTGGCTAAATTATTTTCCGGAATTTTTATAACAATGATTCCGGTGATCGCCATGTTAAAGGCGGGAACCCAGGGGGCTTTTGCACCAATCGTCGCACTTGTCAGTCATGCTGATGGAGCTTCCAATCCGCAGGCCTATTTTTGGCTTACAGGAATCCTCTCATCATTCCTCGATAATGCACCAACCTATCTTGTCTTCTTTGAACTTGCCGGGGGAGATGCTCACCATTTGATGGACCAAGATACGTTAACGCTCATTGGTATATCAGCAGGTGCCGTCTTTATGGGCGCCAATACCTATATCGGCAATGCACCAAATTTCATGGTCTATGCGATTGCAAAAGACCGGGGTGTAAAAATGCCAAGCTTTTTTGGTTATATGCTGTGGTCGGGAAGTATACTGATCCCGACCTATCTTTTAACGACGTTGGTATTCTTCCGATAAGCCGAAATTAGACAGCCGAAGAAATCCATTTTGAAAGATCATTCTTCGATGCTGCGCCAACCTTCTGCGCGGCCAACGCACCGCCTTTGAAAATCATCAAAGTAGGAATGGAACGAATGCCATATTGCGCGGCAATGGCTGGGTTTTCATCAACATTCAATTTGACGATCTTGACCTTGCCAGCCATCTCCTTCGAGATGTCTTCAAGGGCAGGCGCAATCATGCGGCAAGGGCCACACCACTCAGCCCAGAAGTCTACAACTACGGGTTCAGCGGATTTAAGTACATCAGCATCAAAGCTGGAATCGGTAACAGCGGCGGTCATGTTTTATCCCCTCGGCCCAGAATCGGGCTGTTCGGCCTGAACCTATGAACGAGCACCCTGATCGTCAAGGGAACATCTATCATTCAATAATCGAAAGTGCCCTGTTAAGTATCTCAACCGGCAGTTCTATTGCTTCTGGGCCTTCCGTATATATCGCAAAACAGCGTATTTTTTTGTCTGGGAACATGCCGGAAACCAGTGAACCATAGATAGCGAGCTGTGCAACCGTGTGATCCGGCACCTCCTCAGGTGAGCGTGGCGGTGACACCGTTGTTTTAAAATCTCCAATGAAAACAGTATCTTCGGTAATCGCAATCCGATCAATTGTGCCAATTACCTTCCGAGGTGGCTTTCCCTCGCGCTCTAACTCACCAGCAATATCAATTTCCGCTCGGCTATCTTTTGAAAAAAGAGCCGAAATACCCAATAAATTCAATGTTTTAATAGCGGTTTGACTAATATCGATATGCTCGTCGGGGCTCAGGTCGGATGCCTGCGCTTTCAGGTATTCCTGAGCAACCAAGTGCCGTTGTTCCTCAGCAATTTCCGGTAGATATTCCAATAACTTATGAATCAAAATCCCACGCCGCCGGGCATTCGGTGTAAGCTGACTATCGGCATGCTTCACATCAGAAGGCGTAAAACCTAACGCCTCCGACGGCCGCAAAGGCTCCCTAACATATTCCTCTGCCGGAGGGTTTGTGGTAACCCATTGAGGTAATTCACTTTTTTCATCCACTCGATCTGGTTGAACAATTGGTTCTGGCGCAGGAAACGGCTTCAACTGCAATCGCTTAGCCCCGACCGGAGCCGACCCATCGGTAACATCAACCATCTGATCAGAAAGCGCAGTTTCAATAATCGAATACCAACAATCTTTCGGACGGCTCTTTTTATTATTGAAACCCAATATATATAAGCGGTCTCGTGCACGAGTCATAGCAACATAAAGTAATCGCCTATGCTCCTCAGCTTCTTTATTATATTCAATTTCGCGTAATTTTGAGATCATTTTACTATCAGTCGCCTGAGACGGCGACCATATAGGAATATACTCATTTGGATCATTCGAAATATTGAAAATCGGATCTATCTTTTGCTTATCTACTGCGCTGCCGAACGTGTCGGGCATATAAACAACCGGAGCTTCCAATCCCTTTGCACCATGTACAGTCATAACGCGAATTTGATTTCGCCCCGAATCCATATCCCTCTTAACGGTAAAATCGGACGAAATAAAATTATCGATAAACCTAAGCAATGACGGCGCTTGTTTTTGCTCATGTTCTAGCGCGAGACGCAGAAACTCATCGATAACATCGTCTGCCTCTGCCCCAAATCGCTTTCTAAATAAACGCCGTCCACCACAGGCTCCCAAAACAAACGAATAAAAAGAAAACGGTCCACCATCGCGTGAAGCGACTTGATAGTTTCGAAAAATTACTTTTGCAGATTTGAATTTTTCAATTCTAGTATCGTTGTATAAAGCGTCTATAAGTGAACCATTACGTTCTGCGGCCAGCAGCAGAAGCTCATCTTCACAAAATTCAAAGAGAGGCGATTTTAAAAGTGTTGCAAGTGTAAGATCGTCCTCTGGCGTGATAACGCATTTACCTAATGCGATAAGATCCATAATGGCGATATGATCATTGAGGTTTAATCGATCTGCACCTGAAACTGGTAGCCCTTTCTCTTTGAGCAATCGAATTATCGCGTCAAATAGCTTCCCTCTCTTACGTACCAAGATCAATATATCGCCAGCTTCTATCCTTCTTTGTCCATCTTTGCTGTCAAAAATTCGTTGATTTGAATTAGGATTAATGAGCATGTTAATGTGGCTCGCTATATTACGTGCCAGAATGACGATGGAAGATTCACTCTCCATCGTATCTAACGGAGCGTCCCACTTCTCGCTTGTAACCTTTTTTTCCGTATTAATAGGCTTCCATAGTTCAACCAGCCCAGTATCGTTCAACCGTTGGCTGGAATGTATCGTTGCTTCAGGGAACTGATCTAGGCCTTGATAATTTTCAGGGTCTTTAAAAATTTGATCTACAGCATAGAGAATTTCAGGTGTTGATCGAAAGGATACTGTTAATTTTTCGTCATAAAATGATTGTCTATCCCATTGCTCATTGTCTGAAAGAGGTTTGAATTTATTTTTAAAAAACATTCTATTGGCTGAAAAAGCATTTGGTTCGGCACCTTGAAAGCTATAAATTGATTGCTTGGGATCACCAACGGCAAAAATCGTTCGGATCCCACGCTTGCTTGATTCGCCGGAATAAAACTCTGCCGTAAGAAGCTTTAATATTTCCCATTGGTTGGGGCTCGTATCTTGTGCTTCATCTAATAAAATATGTTCAATACCATTATCCAATTTATATAATATCCATTGTGCACTCGTTCGGTTCAATAACTCCTTCGTTTTCAAGATTAAGTCATCAAAATCTAGCATTCCGGCGGAAATTTTTTGAGCATCGTATGTATTTAAATATGCATTAGTGACGATCAGCAATCCTCGTGTGCGCGCATAGGCTTTAATGGTCTTTATTTGATCATAAAGTATTGAGAGTCTATCCCTTTCTTGTAACAGCTTATCAAAAATAATCGGATATTCATCTCGAATACGACTAGTAATAAATCCACGCTCAGATCGAGGTTCCATCGAAGAGGTAAAAAAGGCTGCAAAATAGGAATTTTTCCAAGCTTCAGAAAAATCCCATGTAGTAGACTCTATAATGGCCTGACCAATTCTTTGATCGTTCGGGGTGGACTTCAGAAGTATGCTGCCAAACTCATTACATTCGTACTCGGTTAAGCGGTTACCGTATATTCTTTCCCATAGATCATCGATCGTCAGAGTTGAGCACAAATTTAAATTAGCTCTTATTTTATCACACAACTCAGCTATTAATTTCGGATCTTTAATTACTCGCCGAATGTCTTGAGTTCGCTTTATTGAAGTTCCTATTAAAGAATCAAATTCTTGTTCACCAATAAGATCAATAAGCTCAATAATACTGGCCGTTAATTCGTCTCGGCTATTCAAAGATAATTGGCCAATGATCTTATTTCTAGTAGTTGCCATCAGCTTAGACTGAATATGATCATCGACGATTTCAAAATTTGCCGGAACATTAGCCTCAAATGGAAATAAATGAAGTATCCTTTCACAAAAAGCATGGATCGTTTGGATTTTTAGTCCGCCGGGCGTTTCAACAGCGCGAGCAAATAACTGCCGCGCTAGCCTCAAGCGGAATTGCGTTACTTCGGATTGATCTAATTGCGCGATTCTTTTTGTCAAAGCATCGTCGTCTAGGCTAACCCATTCAGAAAGTTCACGAAATACTCGTATAGACATATTCGCAGCTGCTGTTGTCGTATAAGTCAGTGCTAGAATTCGTGCGGGATCAATCCCTTCTATGAGCAATCGAAGAATTCGCTTAACAAGCACATAAGTTTTGCCCGATCCTGCGTTTGCTGAGACGAAGGCTGAAGATTTTGGATTCGATGCACGTGCCTGTGTTTTTTCAGTTTGATCTAAAATATCGGATAAATTCATTCTTCGTCTCCGATATCCATGTCTTCAGTAATAAGTGACCATTCTCGAACTCTAGATAAATGATCATATCGACCGAAATCCGTCGTAAATTGGGGGTGCGGGCGTGAGTAGAACGGACGCGAACCATTCCAGTGAGCGTCTACGAGTCTAATGAATTCCGAGAAATGACGTTCAACAAGTCTATCACAGTTGGAGAACTTCTTAAAATCACGGACATACTTCTCTTCGCCACCACGTTTGCTGCCAATTTTTACATAAATCAGATCACGCGGAATGTTTCCTAAAAGTCCGGTGAACGCTTTGCGTTTTAGCATTGCAGCTTCAAGTGTTAACTGCGGCGATAATCCAGTTTCAACCTGCGGCAGACTTGGCACCCTACCAGTTTTGTAATCAATAATATTGAACTCACCATTTTTTAGAAATTCAATCCGATCAACCTGTCCGCTCAATGTGAATTCTCCACCACGAGGAAGGTTAATCGTAAGCGCCCCACGTCGCTCTATCGCTAAAGGTGAGTCAAGAGTGTTACGACGTACCTTTTCCCACTGAATATACCATTTACCCGTTTCGCGGAGCCTAACCGACCAGAACGGTTCAAGTAATAATTTATGGTTGTATGATGTTAAAACCTTCTCACTAATTGCAAGGAATTCGTCTAATGCATTATCCGGAAGTTCTACAGGCCATTCTTCTGCGAAACGAGATAGTATTAAATGGTAAATGTTACCACGCTCGCTGCTTCCGAACCGATATCCAATTTTCTCGAGATGGTCGAGTTTCAAAACATGTTTTGCATATATAGAATAGGGATCACGACGAAGAAGCTCGATTTCAGTAACGCTTAATTTTTTAGGTAAAAGGTGTTGGGGGGGGATAGGCCCAGGCCTCATTTCGGCTTTGCTCAACTGGGCTTCGTCAATCTTCCGGGCTAATTCTAAGATTGTCTTTCCTCTATTAATAACTGTTTTAAATGTTTCCTCCCCAGCAACAGCAATCATCCTTTGAATAAAGCGAGACGCTATCATCGGAGATCCAGCACGCTTTAGAGAGCGTGTGATCACTACAGTATCGGCACCAAGTGCTGATATGAGATCGTGAGCCGTTTGCCCAATTCGTCGCTCTGGAGTAGGCAGCCCAAGTTCTTCGCGCCAAGGCCGGTTTAAAAATGGGTCAGAACTTATTTGTGGAGGCCATATACCTTCGTCAAGGCCGCCCAAAATAACTAAATCGAAACGAAGTAGCCTTGCTTCGAGTAAGCCTAGTATCTTTATTCGCGGGTGCGAAGCTGATTGTTTAGTTACAGTATACCCTTCCATTAATTTTTCAAAAAATGTAATATAGCCAACGATTGGTGATTTCAGTTCCAATGCCTTGGACGATTGGATGACGTTGAAGAGCTCGGACATCTCCGATAATCCACTAATATCTCTCATTCCATTTGGGTCGTCGGGTGAAGATATTATAAGCCTTATAGCCGTATTCAGGTGATTTGAAAAAGTTACTATTTCATTTTTATTTAAATTCCGAAATAGTTCATATATCTCATACAATCTGTCTAAAACAGTTTCTGCAGATTTCCAGTCGTCTTCGGAAATACGCCCAACGGGATTTAGGCTAAAATTACCATTTCGGTTATCAATTACTTCTCGTAAAGTATCTTTAATACCATCGATATCATTACTCTTTAGAACAATGCGAGATAACCCTATGTCAATAGCAGAAATTCCCTTCCTAATTGTTTCTTTATGTAGGCCCAAATTAGCTTCATTATGATTTAGCAAAGCTAATAGGGAAACTGGTGAAAACCCTTCAACTATAGCATTTATTAGCAAGCTTACCAAAGTGCCTAATGACGATCGCTGTAAGGGGGTCCCAGCACTATCATCTGTTACAATTCCCCATCTCAAAAGTTCAGAATTTACACGTTTTGCTATCGACCTATCAGGCGTAACAAGCGCAGCGATTTGGCCAGGTATTTCGAGCGATGCACGTAGAATTAAGGAAATGGCTATCGTCTCTTCTCGTTCATTTTCCGACTCAATTAGGGATATGCCTTGTAGTCCCTCTAAAACTTCTTTGCCTTTTATTCGTTCATCTAGGCTTGACCAAAGATGAGCTGTTTCATGAGGCCGCATACACTCGGATAGAAAAATTTCTCTAAATTTTTGTGACTTTGTGGCTTGGGATAGGTTTACGACTTCTTCGCGTTTAGCGCCAATTTGTAGAACCAATTTGGATAGCAAGGACTGAGGATGACTTGCATTATTTGTTTTACTTTTAACATTTTCTAAAATTTTGCACGATTCAATATCTAGATATTGATCGAGACCTGGCAAAACGACCGCCCCATTTGGCAATTTGGCAATTGCACTAATTAATTTGGCGGTAGACGGCATTGAGCCTGTTGAGCCGGCAATTATAATGGGCGTTTTAGGCAATTCCTTTAATAAGCGATCTGCTTCTTCGGAAATTATTAAATTTCGTCGCTCCGCGGCATCCATTACGCCTTCTTGTTGACAATAGGCCGGCCAAGCTTCAGCGGCAATTTGCAAGAAGTCTTTTGATAGGCTCCAGTACTCATCCGAAAGATCTTGGGGCAAAAGCGAATGCACATCTTGCCATGTTTTTTTATAGATAACCAAGGTATCTATTAAATGCCCGAGAGAATCGGCGAGCGCTAATCCATCACTGATTGTCCTTGCTACTGAAAAATCTGATATTTCATTGGGTGTGGAAGCGTATGAATTTTCTGAAGTATCAATATCTAAGCCGTCAAAATTTAGCGAGTCTCTAATTTTTTGCGACCAAGACATAATTAATTTGGTTAGGATAAGCCGCCGTTTTAAGGGCGAAATCTCTGTTAAAGCGCTTTTCTGGACTAATAGATTTTCAAGAGAATTCTCGACAGATAAGTTATTTTCATCGCCACCAATTTCTCCAATAGTAATTATTTTAGGAAGAAAGATACTTGTATATTGTGTTTGTGCTATAAGGGCTTCTCTTAGCATCCCGGCGGATCGTTTGGTCGGCATGTAAATTGTTGCCGACGATAATGAAAAGGCTGACATTTGATTTGGCCAGTCTTTAATTAGTAGTCCGTCGACGATGCTTTTTGCTAAGGTATCCACAAACGATACCATTGGTGATATCGTGTAAATTTTCGAATGGACATATGACATTATGATTATCAATACTTATTAATGTTCATTTTTTGCTCGGCGTCAGAAATGGCATCAGGCGTACCAACGTGATACCAGTCTCCATCTAACCTGAGCCCATACAGCCTTCTTTTCTTTATTGCCTGGTCAAAAAGTAAATTTAATGAAAATGCACCATTAGGTGTTTGATTGAATATTTGTGAATTGATCAGGGCGACGCCCGCATAGACGAATGGAGCAACCACTTTCTCTGGGCGCCTGGTTAATTCACCATTTGAATTCATCATGAAATCACCATAACCGGTGTAACCGGTTATTTGTGTTCCTGCAGCAAGCAATAACAAAATGTCCATTCGTCCTGGGTCCCATGCATTTGACAGGCGGTCCAAATTTGGGGCTGCGCCATCGATCCAATATGAGTCCGCGTTGAGTATAAAAAATGGTGAATTGCCGAGAAGATGAAGTGCGTTTTTTATTCCACCACCTGAGTCAAGTAATTCACTTTCTTCGTTTGAGATTTTAATATTCAGCAATCGAAAATTTTTAAGAAACTCAGTCATTTTTAGAGGTAAGTAGTGTATGTTAACAACGACATTGGTAGTGCCGGCTTTGACCAAGGCTTCCAAATTAAATTGTATTAGAGACTTTTCACCAATTTTTATGAGGGGTTTGGGTGTCTCATATGTTATCGGTCGCATACGTACACCCAAGCCAGCCGCAAGAATCATCGCACTTTTAGGCGTACGGTATTCACTGTTCATGATTAGCAGCCTTCATCAGATTTATCATTGAGTACGGCGGGGCAATGCATACATAACCACTCGCGGTATTCATTTAAGACCGGATGAGATATATTTCGGCGTAGGTAGCCGATGAGCTGTGGTATCAATTTATAGTATTCTGGCTTGTTATCTCTAAGCTTAAGGCGAACAAAGATCCCAAGTATTTTTGTTATTCGTTGAAGCGCATATATTGTGTAGGATTCGGTAAAGGCTTTGACGTCAAAATTAGGATCTTTGGCGGCGTTTATTCGGACATACCTTTCGAATAAATCTAACTCCAAATCAGGTGAGATGTTAATTCGCGCATCTTGTAAAAGTGATGCCAAGTCATAGGCTCGGTGCCCCCAAACCATATCCTGAATATCGATTAAGCCAACTCTTTTAATCCCCGAACGTTGGTTCAGCCACAATATGTTAGGAGAATGAAAATCCCTTAGTGTCCAGCCATGCGGTTCAGCTTGTCTTGGCTCTATCAGGCGTTTCCATATAGCTAAATAGCTCAAACGCGCTTCGATCGATAAATGATAGTCGGTTAAATTTGGAATATACCATTCAATAAATAATTCGACCTCAATTAGAAGCGCTTCCGTATCATATTTTGGTATTTGATAGAATGCACCTTCATATATCGGAATTTCTTGTGGTGTATTAGTCCCGTGTAGTGTCGTAAGAAAGTCAACGGCTTCTTGATATCTTTCTATGATTGGTCCTGCGCTGTTATAAATATAATCTGATCCGAGATCCTCCGTAAGTATCAGGCCATTTTTTATATCGTAACTCAATATTTTAGGGGCACTAAAGCCCTGATCTAGAAGTGCATTGCAAGCTGCAACAAAAGTATTCAGGGAAACCGACAATTTTGCAATTTTCTTATACGTTAGATTATTTCTTAAGATTGGCTCCGGTTTAGTTTGCGGGACAATCATCAGTACAGCACTAGCAGAATCTTTCGTTAAGCGTTCGTACCTGCGTCCGGATGCATCACCTGATATTAATGTTCTGGATGCCTCTATCCAATCACACCCACTTAAGAACTTATGTATTTGATATTGATCTAATATAGATAATAATAGATCTTTATCAGCCGTTATGGAAACGTCTCTAGAAAAAACATCGGTTACGTCAGTCAAATTGAATTTAATTGCCACCGTGGCTTTTTCAGTTAGTCCAGGTAATCGTTCAGGCCATTCGATAATAGTAATAGCATTTTCGCACGATTCGTTGAAGCCTATTTCAGTTAACTCTTCTGGATCGGTTAACCGATATAAGTCAGCGTGAATTAATTTGGTTATTACGCCATCGTATTCTTGAACGAGCAGATATGTTGGGCTCGTTATTGTTAATTTAGGTTGACCAGACAAATATCGAATTAAGTTTCGGGCAAATGTAGTTTTCCCTACACCTAATTCCCCGGATAGTGTTACTAGATCGTTTGAATTCAGATAGAAGCCTAAACTTTCGGCGAGGCATTTTGTTTCAATTTCGCTATTTAGATATAAATTATATGTTGAATTATTAGGGATGCTGGGAGAGTTCAGGTTCATTGCGCGACCTCAGCGCGAATAGGTTCAATGCCTTCCGGTGGAAATACACAACTAACGATAGTACCCTTACCGGGTTGAGATTTAATTTCGACAGTCCCGCCATGTAGTTCAACTAAAGATCTTACAATCGACAGGCCTAATCCGGCGCCGCGATGACGCGAACCAATTGTATAGGTCTCAAAACGGTCAAATACTCGCTCGATTACTTCAGCGGGGATTCCACGGCCCATATCTTTTACAATTATAATTAAGCATCCTTTTTGTAATTTGGCTGCAATTGTGATTGTTTGCCCTTCTGATGAAAATCCTATGGAATTTGACAATAAATTGAATAAAATCTGCTGAATACGCTTTTCGTCCAGAAAAAATTCATTGATACCACTCGAAATTTTGACGTCTAGCGTTAGGTTACGGTCTTTTAATTGGTCCATAAGAGCAGTAATTGTAGTGGTGATTGTTTCCTTAATATTGATTTTTTTACGTTCGAGAACGATTTCTCCCCGATCAAATGATGCGAGATCTAGGATATCGTCAATAATTGCCATTAATGAATTTGAAGATTGGAATACATGATCAATATATTCGCTTTGCTTTAGGGTGAGCAGTCCAGCCGCTCCGGATGCAAGGAGTTCGGTAAAGCCTATTACGTTAGTTAATGGTGAACGTAGTTGATATGAGACATGGTGAACAAAATTTTCTCGGAGTCTTGCTGCATGTTCAAGAGCATCATTTTTATCTTTTAAGGCTCGTTCAACATGAACGCTTGCGGAAATGTCGATAAAGGTAACTAGCGTGGCACCGTCGGGCAGTGGCGCTAGGGTACATTCGATAATGGTTCCATTCTTTCGCTCCATGCGATAGGAGTAGCCCTTACGCGCATCGTTAAATCCACTAATAATGCCTTTTATGTTACTCCAAATTGTTGGAGAGTCGTATATTGGCGTTGCATGTATAATTATTTCATCAATATGTGGATTTTGAGATATTTTTTGCGCGTCGATATCCCACATAAGTTCGAATGCTGGGTTATTTAATTTTAGTCGACCGTCCATTCCAAATACGGCTACACCTTCCTTTAACGAATCTAATGTTTCGCTTTGAACCCGGGAAAGAGCATTGAAATTAGACTGTAATTCGAATTGAGCTGTTACATCTTCAAATAAATATGTAACGCCACCTTGCGGGTTTGGATTGACAACAACACGTAATGTTCGACCTCCGGGAAGGTACCATGCACCTTCTTGAGTTTCCAGCGAGTGGTAGGCTTCATGTAGTGACTTTTTCCAGCTTTTAAAATCTATCTGTTCCGGAAGCCGCTTAGTATCGCGCAAGCGATCCAACACTTCACTGTCCGTTGGCTTAGATAGAGTAAATGCTTCGTCGAGTTGCCATAGGGTTCGATATGCAAGATTGCAGAAGAAGAGCTGTTGCTTTTCATCAAATATGGCGATGGCAGTTGGTAATTGATCAAGCGTTAGAACATGACTCTCCATTTGCCTCTGTAAGTCATTTCGTGTGGCCTCTAAATCTGAAACGTCGATTGCATAACCTATGGATCCAGATGATAAAGGAGTTTCGATGATATCAAGTATTCTTCTTTGACCTGAAACGATTACTGGTATTCTAATTTGGAAAACTTCATTTTTTTTAAGATTTTTTATAGTTTCGGATCTTATATTTGCGTCTATAAATTCAATTTGTTTGGAGATGACATCATTGGTATGTTCTGCATCAACAGCATAGGCATATTGTTCATTAACCCAGGAAAGACGTCCATCGCGTTCTCGAATCCACATAGGATGGGAAAGGGTATCAAGCATAGCCCGGAGTCCGACGGCCTCGATCTTTAGGTTTTCATATTCAATATTTAAATTAGAATAATTTTGATGATGATGATCAACATTTGTTATCTTAAGAGTGACCAAATTTTTTATTATTTTACCCTCAAAATTAAAATATTTTCCAGTATTTGCGCGTAGAAAAAATTGGAATGTTGTCCCACTTAATTTTAGGCTAGAGAGAGCAGACTCAATTAATTTCGATTCGTCAGAATTTAACCAACTAGAAAATTTAAGTGGATCTGCGTAGCCTATATCTTCTTTAATTTGATCTATATTCCCAATGATATTGGGCCGATCATCCTCAGTCCAATAGATAATGAACTGGAGTGCCAATTTTGAAAATTCGTGAAGAATATCTAGGTTTAAAAACTGCTTCCTATCAGGATCACTCTGTAAAAAATTAGCAGATGTATAAAACTGGTAAATGCGCGAAATTACTGTTTTGATAATTAATAATATGCTTCCGACGGATAATATTATAAAACCAGATGCAGTATAATTGCTCTGTTTAAATAGTTCAATTATGAAGCCAGTTGCTCCGTCGTACAACATTCTTTATTAAACTCTGTTGAGATATTGCTACGATTTGGTGATGTAATTTCACGAATCATGGCCAATCTTACTAATTTAGCTTAGTTGTACGAAGTAATTTTTTCAGTTTTAGGCATTGAAATAATAAATCCGGCCTGTTGGCCGGATTTTTCACATTGGTAAACTAAACAAATTAATATCGGTAATGGTCTGGCTTAAACGGACCTTGAGATGGTAATCCTAAGTAATCGGATTGCTTCGAGCTTAATTTGGTTAGTTTAACGCCAATCTTGTCAAGATGAAGCGCGGCGACCTTCTCGTCCAAGTGCTTAGGGAGCGTATATACTTTTTTGTCGTATTGGCCTTGTTTTGTCCACAATTCGATCTGGGCCAAAGTTTGGTTCGTAAATGAGGCAGACATCACGAATGATGGATGTCCGGTTGCGTTTCCTAGATTAACCAAACGGCCTTCAGAAAGCACAATAATTCGTTTTGAGTCAGCAAATTCGACTTCATCGACTTGAGGTTTAACATTGTGCCATTTCATGTTTTTTAGCGCAGCAATTTGAATTTCGCTATCAAAATGGCCAATATTGCATACAATAGCGCGATCTTTCATTGCCCTCATATGATCGATGGTAATCACATCGACATTTCCCGTCGCTGTGACAAATATGTCCGCCCGTGGTGCGGCATCTTCCATGGTCGTTACTTCGTAGCCTTCCATGGCTGCTTGTAGCGCGCAAATCGGATCGACTTCCGATACCATAACGCGGCAACCGGCGTTACGTAGCGAGGCTGCCGAGCCTTTGCCGACGTCGCCAAAGCCTGCAACCATTGCCACCTTTCCTGCCATCATGACGTCTGTTCCGCGGCGGATGCCGTCGACGAGTGACTCGCGGCAGCCGTAGAGATTGTCGAACTTCGATTTTGTAACCGAGTCGTTGACATTAATGGCAGGGAAAAGAAGCTTTCCTTCGTTCGCCATAATATAAAGTCGGTGAACTCCAGTAGTTGTTTCTTCGGTTACGCCCTTAATATTTTGACCGTTACGGCCGTACCAACCCGGGTTTGACTTCAATCTCTTCTTGATCGACGCGAAAAGTACTTCTTCTTCTTCGTTTTCAGCTTTTTCAAGGAAAGCGGTGTCGCCGGCTTCGGCTCGCATGCCTAGGTGGATGAGCATTGTGGCGTCGCCGCCGTCGTCTAGGATCATATTAGGCGTGCCGCCATCTGCCCATTCGAAGATTTTGTGAGTATAGTCCCAGTAATCTTCAAGACTTTCGCCTTTAATGGCGAAGACGGGTGTGCCTGCTGCCGCTATCGCCGCCGCTGCGTGGTCTTGGGTTGAATAAATGTTGCACGATGCCCAACGGACATCGGCGCCAAGCGCCTTTAAGGTCTCGATCAAAACGCCAGTTTGGATCGTCATATGAAGCGAACCGGCGATTCTGGCGCCCTTTAGGGGTTGAGAAGCGCCATATTCGGCTCTTGTCGCCATCAGACCGGGCATTTCGGTTTCGGCGATGGTTAATTCCTTGCGGCCCCAATCTGCGAGACCCAAATCTGCAATCCGATAGTCGTTAAAGTGCGTGCTCATTGTATTCCCGTCAATTTGTGGGGTGGAGACCATAATAATCGACGCACCTTATACTCGCGCTCTTCGCTGAGCGCAATCAAAGATATAAAGAAAACTTTATATGAGCAAAGCGCCTATTCGGATTCGCCAAATCGGCCATTAATCAACGCGGTTAAGGCCTCGACGGCCAATTCTGCCTGGGGACCGGACGCTGTTAACGTGATAATTGAGCCGATTCCCGCCCCCAGCGTTAAGATGCCCATGATCGATGTTCCGCCGACGGTTTCGCCGGAACGGGTCACAGTAATATCGGCCTCGAAGCTGTCGGCGCATTGGACGAATTTGGCGGTGGCTCGGGCGTGGAGGCCTTTTTTATTAATGATTTCAACGTCTCGGGTGAGGGGGGCGCCTTGAATATCCTGCGGCATAAATTTCGACTCCGAGATTAAAGAAAGTAAAAAACAGTATTATTTACCGGCAAGAACCTGGCTTGCGACATTGATATATTTGCGTCCGGCATCCTGTGCCTGAATGACGGCTTGCTGAAGATCGCAGTCACTTCTGACGCTCGCTAGCTTGATCAGCATCGGGAGATTAATCCCCGCGACCACTTCCGTCCGGCCCGTTCCCATGACCGAAATCGCGAGATTTGAGGGTGTTCCGCCAAACATATCGGTCAAAACGACAACACCGTCGCCAGAATCGACGTGGCTTACCGCGTCGATAATTTCCGTTCGTCGTACTTCCATATCGTCTTCGGGGCCGATCGTAACGGTTTTAATTTGCTTTTGCTGGCCAACAACGTGTTCCAACGCCGAAAGGAACTCGACCGCAAGCCTACCATGCGTAACGAGGACCATTCCAATCATTGCGACATACCCTTCATGCGCGTCATCGTCATCATGAACGCCAGCGACGACTGGATAATGCGAACCCAATTCATCTTTTGTTGGTGTACCATAAGAACTTAAATCGACAAGTTGACCAAGCCCAGCGCCGCCAAAACCAGTTCGGCGTTCTGGGGTGTTACTCTTATTCGGCGAATAGATATGCCCAACAGTGTGTCAGACATATCCAAAGGATCCGGATGGCGAATGCTTAGCACAGGTTCACAATCGACGAGAAGTCGAATTATAGCCCGATTTTCATAGCCTACATCGCTAATTCCAATGCCCCGGATTTCAATTTGACCGGCGATGGCTGGATGGCCTGAGGCAATGAGCCGCCCGCCATTGGCTTGTAGTAAAATCCGATCATCGCCAACCAATCGGGCAAAATGGCCATTTTGGCCCGCCAAATGGATAAGTCGGTGTGAAAGCGTGGATTTTCCGCTACCCGATGGCCCACGAATAAGGATACCGGAATCGCCTAAGACAATGCAGTTGCCATGAATGGACTGAACATCCAAAGCCCGTGTCATGGGTGAGCGGCAGGGAGTTGGATGATGAATCGTGCACCTATCGGCTCGGATTCAGTGCCGGATTCTGCATCGGAATAGCGATTTTCAGCCCATATAGCGCCATTATGCGCGGCAATGATCTGGCGTGAAATGGAAAGGCCCAGCCCGGAATTTTGGCCAAATCCCTGATCAGGCCTGTCCGTGTAGAAGCGTTCAAATATTCGCTCAAGGGCGTGGACGGGAATGCCCGGGCCGTCGTCATCGACAATAATTTGGATTTTATCGTCGGTCCGAGACAGAGCGAGTCGGACGGTTGCGTTTGGGTTTGAAAAGGATTTCGCGTTATCGATAAGATTATTGATCACCTGACTGATACGGGAGTCGTGGCCAATCATTTCATAGGCTTGCGAGCCTAAACTATGCTCTGATACTTGAAATTCGGTCTTGATGGTTTCTCCGGATCTGACGCCATTGGCAATCGTGACAACGGCAGAAATCAGTTTTGCCACATCGAAGCGTTTCTCATCATTTCGTGCCAGCTCCGCATCCAAACGTGAGGCATCAGAAATATCGCTAATCAACCGATCAAGGCGGTTTACATCGTGTTTGATAACCTCAAGCAAGCGGGAACGGCTGTCATCGCTCTTTGCTAATGGCCATGTTTCGACAGCACTTCTTAGCGATGTCAGAGGGTTCTTGAGCTCGTGCGCCACATCCGCCGCAAAGCTTTCAATCGCCTCAATCCGATCATAGAGCGCATCGGTCATGTCCCGAAGCGATCCCGATAAATGCCCGATTTCGTCGCTTCGATTGGTAAAATCAGGGATTTCGGTGCGGGTTCTGATGCCGCGACGGACTCGGTCGGCTGCCGAAGAGAGCCGCCGTATGGGCCCCGCGATGGTTCCGGCAAACAACGCCGAAACAATCATCATAACCGATGCCGCAATAGCAAAAATTCTAAGAATAGAAAGCCGTTCGGTGCGGATAATGGAGTCAATATCGCCACCAAGCGTTGAAAGCAGGAGTGCCCCACGGACCATGCGTGATTTTTGGATGGAAACGGCAACGGAAACGATCGTCTCGCCAGCGCTATTGACCCGCACAACGCTTGCGGGCGAGCCATTAAACGCCTGTTTTACTTCAGAGATATTCCGTCCATGTAAGGCTGACGGATCATCATTTTTGATGCTGACCCGTGGCCCAAACCCGTGCTTTACAATATCCCATGTGCGAGAAATCAGCGTTTCTTCGCCCTCGCTTGGCGGAGGTAATTCCGTCCGCAAAATATCGCCAGGCGAATACATGGCCGCCGTATCGATCAATAATTCGCCATCTTGATCGAAAATGCGCGCTCTGGTGCGTGTGGGTGTCACCAAACGGCGCAAAAGAGGCGCTACTCGTACCGGATTAATGGAAAATTCGGTGTCATCGTCTCCGGCAATGGTGCTTTCGCCCGCCTGTAACATCAGTAATTTTTCGGGATCGATGGTAATCGATTCAACATCCAGCGTCGCTGATGCGGCTACAGCCGAGGCGATGATTTCGCCTTGGGTGAGCAGGCTTTCGACGCGGGAATCGATTAATCCCTGCCGAAATTGGTTTAGGTAGAGAAAACCCAATAAGAGCGCGAAGAGTCCCGCAAGGTTGAGAACGACAATGCGTCGGACAAGGCTTGAGGACGCCCTTAAAACGATGAAGCGAAAAAAACGACGGGCGCGTTGGATCAGCGTATAGCTTTGTGGCGCTCGACCTGCTCGCTCATCGTCCTTTTGAGGCCTTTTCATGGATTAGCAGGCCATCTCATTCTGAAAACCGGTAGCCGACGCCATAAAGCGTGTCGATCTTGTCGAAATCATCATCAACGGCTTTGAATTTTTTACGCAAACGCTTGATGTGGCTGTCGATGGTACGATCATCGACATAGACCTGATCGTCATAGGCGGCATCCATAAGGGCGTTGCGGCTCTTAACCACACCCGGACGCTGGGCAAGCGCTTGAAGGATTAGGAATTCAGTCACCGTCAACGTCACAGGAAGGCCCTTCCAGGTGCAGGCGTGGCGTTCTGTGTCCATTCGGAGCTCGCCGCGGTCCAAGACCTTCGTATCGCCTTCCTTGGCCGGTGGCGCGTCTTTGGCGCCGATCCGCCT
>Ga0007809_10000447_pt1 | contig 17308 bp, 18 predicted proteins | sample CryBogCBE02Aug07_FD_60383 | JGI IMG/M metagenome (GOLD analysis project Ga0007809, IMG submission 60383) | Freshwater microbial communities from Crystal Bog, Wisconsin, USA - CBE02Aug07 | ecosystem: Environmental > Aquatic > Freshwater > Lake | place: Crystal Bog, Wisconsin, USA | collected...
TGCCGCTTTAGGAAATGGATTTGGTCCTAAAGGCGAAGAGACCGCGTGGGGCGCGCATCAGCAAATGTATACGCCATTGGCCCAGCTTGCTATGACAGCTGAGACGCGTGGTCAGAACAGCCTTGTAAACTATTCCCCTCTCAATGCTGAATTGCAGGCCAAAATCAACAAACTTGATCAAGGTGCTACAGAAGCAAATCGAGTAGGTGATACAGAAAAAGCTCAGCAGGCAATCGACGCGAAGAAAGCTGCCTACGATACATGGCAATATGCCCCTCAAAAAGCTGTGCTACTGCCACCTGAGTTTACACGCACTGATTATGCTGGCGGGATGCCAGATTATATGCAGAGCATTATAAAGCCCCAAGAAGGGACAGCATCTGAATATCCTTTGGTCCATTACAGCACTGATCCAAATTTAACAGTCACTGACCCATCAATGTATGGAACAGGGATCAAAGGTTTAGAGCGCAGCCGAGTTCTGAAATCGCCAACAGCAGTTAAAGAGCGCAGTTATTTTTACACTGGAACGCCAGATACAGTTACGCCAGAAGCTGGCTTGGGATCTTATGGCTATACTGCTCAAGGCAAAAACCTTTATGATATTGCCCAAGATCCTTTGAATCTAATCACATTGACTAACGAGGCAAATCGCACTCCTTGGTCATCTAATTTCAATCCTGGCGTTATTGATAGAACGCAGGCAGCAAATGACCTTGAGCGCTTAATTAAGCAATATGGTTATGAAGGCATGGCCAATACAAAGGCGGCATATCCAATGGCTATTAAATTCGGTCCAACAGAAGTTCAGCGGTTTGCGAAAGGCGGACAAGCGAATGTCAAAAGAGATGTTGATAATACTGCTCATAATATTCCTGTTAATACTGTAAACGTCGATAAAGTCGTCTCTGCGGTACGAGAAGTATCTGATATTGCTCGCGAAGAAAACATCAGCCGCAATCAGCTGTCGACAATGATCATGGCAGCAAGTGGGGCATATATTCCTAAGATTCGTGCGAATAAGTATGCCGAGCAGATTTTAAAGAAAGACATTGTGGGCGTCGTGAATCGCCTGAGAGTCTATCCCAACTCAGTAAATGTTCTTAATAGGCTCGTGCATATCCTCGACGGCAAGGAAAAGCTTCATAACGAGCCCCCATTCGGTCCAAGGGCCAAGAAAAGTTTTGGGGAAAAGCATCAGGCCATGGCTAAAGATCTGGCGGCGCAAGCTATGAAAATGCCAGCGAATAAGGCACATTCTAAAGTCAGTAAGGCATTATCGAAGATCCATTCTGCGTTGTGAGGGGAGTTACAATGTATCAGGATATTTTGGAAGAGCTTGTCGCCAAGCTTAAAGACGATGCGGCATTAATGAATGTCGCGCAGACCATACAGCAAAACAGCACTATCAGGTCATTCGATGATCAGATCCCGTCAGAGTTGCTCGATCCAGTCATCGAAGAGATCACATCGAAGGGCTGGAATTATGGCTGGCGGTCGAGCAAAATGCTCGGTTATGGACACTGGAATATCGTCCTGAGCGATTCAAAGGTTGAGCGCGACGAAGTTTACCACGAAGTGTCTGACGAAGTTCGAAAGCTTTGGGATTACATCCAGCCTCGGTTTATGCCGACCACACCCGTGTTGGTCCGAGCCTATGCCAATGCTCATACCTATGGCGTGGAAGGCTATATCCACGTTGACAGTAAATTCCCTGATGATCAGACCTGCGTCATTTACATCGAGAAAGATTGGCAGCCTGAGTGGGCTGGCGAGACCATGTTCTTCGATGACGACGGCGATTGCATCAAGGCCGTTTCACCCAAGTTTGGGCGCATGACGATCTTCCCTGGCAATATCAAGCACTGCGGTCGTGGCGTCAGCCGAGTTTGCCCCACGATCCGCCGCGTCCTCGTTTTTAAGGCCAAGCCCCGTGACTGAAAAGCGACACCTGCTCTTCGCTGCTTTAAAACGATTAGGGGCATTCCGTCGGATGCACCAGTCACATATTGGTAAGACACTTGGCGAGCACCTGATAAACACTTATGATGACCTCAAGCGAATGGGGGCTGATGAGGATGTTGCAGTCGCTGGTGGACTTCACTCGATATATGGGACCAACGCATTTAAGCACGCTACTGTTCTGCCTAGTCAGCGCGGGATAATCCGTGGCTTGTTTGGTGAGCGGGCGGAGCGTCTTGCTTGGCTATTCTCGAACGCAAATAGGCCAGTCGGGCTAGAGACTGGAAAGTTGGTTTATTATAAGACTAATGAGCCTATGGAAGTTTCTGACGAGGATCTTGAGGCACTTAAAATCATAGAGATAGCCAACTTGATAGATAATGGGGTAAAATTGGATAAATACCCTAACCTCAGCCGCAGGCATGAAGAATTAAAGGCATTGATATGAGCGATCAAAATATTCGCGCGCTTGCTGCGTCGTTACTTAAGCATTATGTGGCTGAGAAGGGATCTTCGATCAGCTCAAAGCTTAACGAGCTTATCGACAATAGTAAGCTTGATCGCCCAGAGCCAAAGGTCATACCGCTCATCACAGCGGAAGAGCGCAGGCTCTTAAACCTGCTCGGTGGGGCTTATGCCAACATCCATGAAGGCAAGACAGTCTATCTGATCGGCCAAGGCTGCGGGGGCGATGGCGATGGTGGCGGCGGTGATGGCGGCGGCGGCGGCGATGATGGCGATGACGGCGATGACGCGGCAGCGGCAGATGCAGCACCAACAGCGACCAACACCGATACATCAACAAACACAGATGCACTTGCTAATGCAGTGAATGCGGCTCCAAGCCTAGGGCAATCGGTTGATCAAGCAGCTTTGGACGCAGTGGATGTAAATACTCAAGATCCAAACGCTGATATGATGGATATGGCGGCAAAATCTGATGCCCGCGCCTCTGATCTTCCAGCTGGCACTATTTCTGCAAACGCAACAGACTTCGCAAGTAACATGGCGTTTAATTCAACGCCTGCTGCTAATCAATCAGCTAACCTTGGCAACGTATATGGTTCAAACGTAACAGACGTATCTAATTTTGCTGGCCCGACAGATCTCGGTGCGTTTGGCCAAAATGCGTCAATGTCAACATCTGGACCGCTCGGCAATGCTTCATACAGCGATTTTAGCCAAGCAGCGTCGCCAAACACATCTGCTCAATCCAGCAATTTTGATTTAAGTGGCTTTGTCGGCCCAAATGGCGAGCAGGTCGCGCAAGCAACAGACTTGACTGGGCCAAATACAACATCGACAGGCTGGACATCTAATGCGACGACAGAGCTAGGCGCATTGCAAGACGCTCTGAACGCTATCAATTCTGATCCCAATGTTGCAGCTGAGTTCTCAGCCAAAGGGATCACAGCCTCCTCGATTCAGAATGCGATCAACAGCTATTCTAATCCTACAACGACTACACCTACATCATTCGTTGATGTCCCTGTTTCGGTTTCTACACCATCAAGCAATACATCTGGTGGATCATCTGGGTCTGGCAGTGGATCGTCATCTTCATCATCAATTTTATCTAACCCTGTCCAATATTTAACAGATAAAGCGGTCAATGCGCTCAATAATCCAGGCACAACAGCTACTAACGTAGCCGTGGGAATGATACCTGGAGTTGGTATTGCAAACACCCTTTCAGGTTTATTGGGTGGGCCAACAGTAGGCGGGACATTATCTCAGATCCTAAACGGCACGATTGGATCGCCCACCACATCTGAATCGGTCAGTGGTGCTGGAATATCTGGCGGTGACGGCGGATCAAATCAACTTCCGCCAACTCAATTGACCGCATTACCAAACTCAACGGCAGTGACAACAGCGCCTGCATCGGCTTCCCCACTGTCGTCTGTTTCGACTCCAACGACAACACCAACCACAACAACAACGTCTTCAGCTTCGCCATTGACACAACTTGCTTGGAATTACAACGGCTTACCATCAAATCTAAATACTTACGGGCAAGGGCCTGAATATACATTCTTTACAGGCAATTCAGTCCCAGCTCCGACAACAGCTCAAATCACATCACCATTGGGCGGCGTAACAGCTGCTGCTCGCGGTGGGTTTATTGAGCCAATGAAATTTGCCCAAGGTGGGGCAGTTTATCAGCCTTCAGTGCCACAGCCTCATGGCTATCCAATTGGCTATAACTTCCCCAATATGGCATACACAGATGGCGCTGGCCCAGTGGGTCAAGTCGCCGCACAACCAGGTATGTCGCCTGGTGAGGCGGTAGGGATGGATGGGCTCCTCTCCTCCCCGCAAGCTCCTAGCCCTGCCGCCTCAGCTCCCAATTTGAGCCAAAACGGGCCAAATGTTAAAATACAAAACCAAAATGGTGTGCCTGCACCATCTCCAATAGCACAAAACCCAAATGTCTCTGCTGACTTGGGCCTCTCGCCTTTGTCAATGTTAAATAGGAATCAGTGATGGACGACGAAGATCAGACACAAGATCAAGATCAAAACCAAGATCAGGACCAAGATCAAGGTGGGTTCGACGCTGACCTAGAGATTGGGGATACGGAAGTCGAAGAGAATGACGACGGATCCGCCGTTGTATCCGTTTTGATACCCGACGCCACAAAGAATGCCGAGTTCTATTCCAACTTAGCGGAAGAGGCGATCCCTGAGCAGGAGCTGAACGTAATATCTCAGACGCTGCTTGAGTTGATCGAGCGCGATAAAGAATCTCGCAAGCTCCGCGACAAGCAATACGAAGAGGGATTGCGCCGCACTGGCTTGGGTGGTGATGCGCCTGGTGGGGCCAACTTCCAAGGGGCATCGAAAGTCGTTCACCCCATGTTGACGGAAGCCTGCGTTGACTATTCCTCGCGCGTCATCAAAGAAATATTCCCTCCTAACGGGCCAGTGAAAGAATTTATTCCTGGCGACGTGACAGTTGATAAGCTTCAAAAAGCTGATCGTAAACAAAAGTTTATGAATTGGCAGCTCACTCAGCAAATGGTTGAGTTCAGGTCTGAGCTTGAGCAAACACAAACACAAGTCCCGCTCGGCGGTGTTCAATACATGAAACTCTTTTGGGATGAAGATAAGGCGCGCCCAGTTGCCATGTTCATTCCAATTGATGACATCTATTTGCCCTACAGCGCCACAAGCTTTCATAGCGCTGAGCGTAAAACACACGCCCAAAACTTAACCAAATTCGCCTTTGAAAAGCGCGTCAATTCTGGTTTTTACCGAGACATCAATCTTTCGACAGCCCACGAGCCTGATCTGACAGCTCCTGAAAAGGCAAATCAAAAGATCGAGGGTAAAGAGGCCACATCTTATAATGAAGATGGCTTACGCACAGTATTTGAAGTTTCTTGCTATCTAGATATAGAAGATAACTTCGGCCTTGCCCCATATCTTGTCTCGATCGACGAATCAACACGCAAGGTGGTTGCGCTATACCGCAACTGGGATCCAGATGATCAGCAGCAGCAAGAGCTGCAACACATCATTGAGTTCCCATTCGTGCCTTGGCGTGGAGCATATCCGATTGGCTTGCCCCACATGATCGGCAGCTTATCGGCGGCAGCGACAGGTGCATTGCGTGGCCTTCTCGATAGCGCGCACATCAACAATTTTCCTGGTATGTTAAAGCTCAAGGGCGGAAGCCGAGGCGGTCAGTCGGATCGAATTGAGCCAACGCAGGTGACTGAGATTGACGCGCCTGTGGGTGTTGATGACATTCGCAAGATTGCGATGCCCATCCCATTCAACCCACCAAATTCGGTGCTCTTCAACCTGCTTGGGTTTGTCACTGATGCGGCAAAGGGCGTCGTTCGCACCACGTTTGAGGATCTGCAACAGGCTAGCCCAAATCAGCCAGTCGGGACAACGATGGCCTTGATCGAGCAGGGCATGACTGTGTTCTCGGCGATCCATGCGCGCCAGCACGCAGCTATGGCCAACCTGCTTCGCATTCTGCACCGCATCAATGCCAAGCATCTCGATGACAAATATATCCGTGACGTTACGGGCGAGCAGATGGTTTATACCTCTGACTTTGAAGGCCCAATTGATGTCGTCCCTGTATCTGATCCTAACATCTTCTCGGAAGCGCAGCGCATTGCCCAGATGCAGGCAATCATGCAGCGTGCGGATGCACATCCTCAGCTCTATGATCAAACTAAAGTTGAGCAGATGTTCCTTGAGCGCACCAAGGTTCCAAATGCAACGGATCTTTTGAACAAGAAGCCAGAGCCTCAAGAGCTAAATGCGGTTAATGAAAATATAGCATTGACTCTCGGCAGGCCTACTGCTGCGTTCCCTGAACAGGATCACCTTGCCCACTTGCAGGTTCATCTCGACTTCTTAAAGTCACCAATGTTTGGATCTAGCGCGTTAATGGCTCCTACACTGATTCCTGGTATGCTTCAGCACGTTAAAGAGCATTTAGTGCTCTGGTATGCACGAAGCCTATATGAAGCGGCCAGCCAAGCCGCAGGTGCGCCACTTGAGGAGCTTATGGAAAAGAAAGATCCTGAAATCGCATCCGAAATGGATAAAACACTGGCGATGGCAAGTCGGGCTTATATGCCTAAGATCGAGCAAAGCATCCAAGGCATACCGCCTGTGATCCAGCAGGCAATGCAAGTTATGCAACAGTTTGCGCCTAAGCCACCTCAAGATCCAACAACTGTTCTTATGGCTGAAACTCAGCGTAAGGCAGCTGCGGATAAGGCTACAGCGCAAAATAATCAGCAGAAGATCATGATTGAGCAGCAAAAGAATCAGATCGACGCTGAGCAAGTGCGTATGAAGCAACAACAAGATACAGCTGATATTCAGGCGAAACTCATGATAAATCAAGAGGATAACCAGTCAGCTAAAGAGCTTGCTGTCTTTGAGGCCGAGCAAGGACAGAAATCGAATCTTAGAACAGGACACGGCCTTTCAACCCACCACGGAATATGAGGATCAAAATGGACGACAGCCTTCTCCCCCAACATAAGCGCCTTGCTATGGGTATGCCAGTCAATGGAATGCCCAAAGGCACAAAAACCGAAGCTTCAACCGCCACAAGCGAAAAAAAAATGCAAGCTCCTGTGAATAAAAGCAAAAAACTTGAGTCTGGTAAGAAATAATTCTTAACTTGCGGGGGCAAATATGATTGAAATCCTATTGAGCAAACTGATTGAAGAAAAAAATCAGTCTGCTCATAGAGCCATGCAAGCTCACGGCGAAGGCTCGCCATTTGATTATGGAAGATATGTGGGCGTTTACGCGGGTCTAGACAGAGCAATTCAGCTCTTAGAGGAGACCTTAGCAGGTGATGAAGGAGATAGGGAACATGACCAAAGCCGTCGTGTTAGAAAAAACTGGCCAAGATGGGAATCTGATTGATAAATATTTCCCACAAGTTGAGGCTGGTGTAAGACCATTTGGATCTCGCGTTCTTGTGCAGATCCGTGGCGCAAAGACAATGACCGCTGGCGGAATTATTATCACTGATAATTTGAAAGACACTGAGCGCGACAATACGTCGGTCGCAAAGGTTCTCGCCGTCGGGCCGCTTGCTTATAAGAATCGCAATACCCTTGAATCTTGGGCTGAGGGCAAATGGTGCTCTGAAGGCGAGTTCGTGTTTATCCCAAAATATGGTGGGTTGCGCTGGGAAGTATCAATCCCCAAAGGTGTCGAAGCCTTTGATGATAAAGTACAATTTGCCATTATTGATGATCTGAACGTGATTGGCGCAGTTGATGATCCACTCACAATCAAGTCATTTATCTAAGGAGGGTGACATGACACCTACTGAAAAAGCAGAAGCTCAGGAAAACGAAGACTATGAAATCATCGAAGGAAACCCGCCCGAAGGCGAGCAAGAAGACGAGCAAGAAGGCCCAGACCATGACGAAGGCCAAGACGAGCGCCTCTCAGAAACCCTCGCGCACGAAGAAGAAGAGCGCCGAGCCCACAAGCGCGAAGAGCGCAAACGTCGCAAGCAAAAGCAACAGTTCGCCCGCGACAAAACACGAGAAGAAATGCAATGGCTCATCGAGCAAAATCGAAACCTTGCAGCCCGACTCGAAAGCATCGAAAACCAAACCCTTACCTTCCATAAGGGCTCTTTGGACCAAAATTATTCAGCGGCTCTCCAGCAAGTAAGTGTTGCCGAGCAGGCTTTGGCCAAGGCAATTGAGACAGGAAACGGGGCGCAAGTCCCAGAGCTTTTGCGTGCTCGTGACCGCGCAATGGCTCAGGCAGCAGAAATTAACCGAGCCAAGCAAACTGTTGAAGCACCGCGCCAGCAGAGCATGGATTCCCTCGCGTTAAGTCGTGCTAAATCTTGGGCAGCCGAGAACAATTGGTTCAAGCCAGATGGCAAGGACGCTGATTCGGCAGTCGTGAAAGCTCTCGATGAGAGCCTCATGGCGGAGGGGTTCAACCCTGCCACCCAAGATTATTGGGACGAGCTTACTGACCGCGCATCAAGATATTTACCACACCGCTTTGCAGATGGCGAAGATGTAGGGTATAATGATGCCGACATGGGTAAACCGAGCCGTCAAGGCCGTAAGAGCCCACCAGTTGGCGGATCGAGAGATCTGTCATCGGGTAAGCAAAAGTTTTATGTCAGCCCCGAACGCGTCGAAGCGATGAAGGAAGCTGGCATTTGGGATGATCCTGTTAGGCGGCAGCGCATGATACAGCGCTATGCAGAGCAGGATAAATTAAACCGCGCGGCACGCTAACAAGGAGCGAGCGACATGAAGAACACAAACGATGAACGACTGAAGAAATACACAGACCCTGCACGCCGTAGCCGCGCGATAGAAGATCGCGCTGTCACAGAGAGCAGAGAACTCTCCGATGATGATCGGGTCCAAATGTTTCGAGATTCGTTTTATCAAAGCGCGCTACCAGATTTGCCACCTATTCCTGGGTATCACGTCTGTTGGCTTAGTTCCACCAACCCTAGGGACTCCATTCAAGGCCGTTTCCGTTTAGGTTACGAGCCCGTCACCCCCGACGAAGTTCCTGGTTGGGAATACGCAACGCTCAAAACTGGCGAGTATGCTGGTATGATCGGTGTGAACGAGATGATCGCAGCAAAGTTGCCTATGCGACTTTATGCACGCCTCATGAGGGAAGCGCATCACGATGCGCCACAGCGTGAGGAAGGTCGGATCGCCGCAACTCTTGATGATATGGCATCAAGGGCAAAGGGTTCTAAGTCCAGAGTGATGGAAGAAGAGGGTATGTCTGATTTGCGTGATTCACCAGCCGAGCCGATTTTTAACCTAGATCGGTAAGGTATCACTCAACTTAGCAGAAGGAATCGAGAATGTCCTCGACCAATGCACCCTTCGGTCTGCGCACTGCGTATAGCCCCTCTGGGACTATCCGTGAGTTCGCAAGCACCATTGCAAGCGGATACTCATCCGACATCTACACAGGTCAGCCTGTGAAAATTGCAACTGATGGCACACTTCAAGCAGCTTCCGCTGGCGATTCATTCGTTGGCGCGTTCGCTGGTTGCCAGTATTTGCCAACAGGCGCACAACGCCCCGTGATCTCACCTAGCTGGCCTGCTAACACAGCAGCTACACAGATCATTGCTTACTACACAATGGATCCATACCTCGTGTATGAAATCCAAGCTGATGGTCCTGTGACCCAAGCTCAAGTTGGTGAGCAAGCAAACTTCACTAACGCTGCAAGCTCCAATGGTCTCGGTTATTCAACCGCTACTATGTCAGCTTCGACAGCTTCATCGGGCAACTATCAGCTCCGTGTTATTGGTATCGCTAACGAAATCAATAACGCTCCTGGTGATGCCTACACAATCGTACAGGTGCAAATTGCTAAGCATCAGTACGTTGCAACCGCTAACGCCTTCTAATAGGGAGATCCGATAATGGCAACTCCAATGCGCAGTACGGACTTCCGTTCCATCGTCGAGCCAATCCTCAATGAGGCGTTCGACGGCGTCTATGATCAACGCGCAGACGAATGGAAGCAGGTGTTCCGTGAAGAACGTGGTATTCCTCGTAACTACCACGAAGAGCCCGTCTTGTTTGGCTTCGGTGCAGCTCCTGAGCTCCCCGATGGCACAGCAGTGACATATCAATCAGGCGGCGTCTTGTTCATCAAGCGCTACCTCTACAAAGTGTACGGCTTGGCCTTCGCTCTCACCAAAGTTTTGGTGGAAGACGGCGACCATATCCGTATCGGTCAGACCTATGCTAAGCATCTTGCTCAGTCATTGGTTGAAACCAAAGAAACTTTGTCAGCCAACGTCCTGAATTATTCCTTCAATTCGGCATACGCAGGCGGTGACGGCAAGGCTCTTGTGGCTACTGACCATCCGATCGTGAGCGGCACTTTCTCAAATCAGCTTTCAACAGCTGCTGCTTTGTCTCAAACTTCACTTGAGCAAATCCTCATTCAGATCCGCAACGCAGTTGACAACAACGGCAAGCGTATCCGTTTGAATCCTGAGAAGCTTGTTGTTTCACCTTCAAACGTGTTCCAAGCAGAAGTGCTCTTGAAGAGCGTGCTCCGCGCTGGCACAGGCAACAACGACATCAACCCCGTTAAGTCAATGGGCTTGCTGTCTGGTGGCCAAGCCAACCTCAGCCGTCTGACTTCAACCACAGCTTGGTGGGTGCAAACAGACGCTCCAGAAGGCATGAAGTTGATGATGCGCCGTCCGCTCGAAAAGAGCATGGAAGGTGACTTCGAAACTGACTCAATGCGCTTCAAAGCAACTGAGCGTTATGACGTAAGCTGGACCGATCCACGCGCTGTGTTCGGTACACCTGGCGTCTAATGCCATCGAGGGGGGGCGTGAACTGCCCCCCTTTTTCCTTTAACTGGTCAACTTTTCAAGGAGAAGACCATGCCACAATATAGTGATGATCTCTGGCTCGGCGCTGCAACTGGCCCGCAGTCAAAAGGCTGGGCAGGTCCTGGCACAGTTTTCGCAGGCGTAGGCCCACTTGGCCGCGTTTATATTTATGACGCAGTTCCTGCCGCAATCGCAGCTACTGGCGTTTGCGCAGCTCAGGCTGTTTCAGCCGCTGGCAACGCTACAATCAACGGCACACTTGCTTCAGGCGGCGTTGCTACATTTGATTATGCACGCGCTGTTTCAGCCGTGTCAGCAAATGCTGGTGACACAACTCAAACAATCACAGTGTCTGGTACAGATTATTGGGGCCAAGCTCAGAGCGAGCTGATCTCCCTTAATGGTACAACAACTGTTTATGGCAAGAAGTCATTCAAGACAATCACTAAGGTTGCAGTTTCTGCATCTTTGGCTGGTAACTTGTCTGTTGGTAACTCAGACGTTTATGGCTTGCCCTACGCTGTTACAGACGCTGGCTATTTGCTCCGCACTGGCTGGGCAAATGCTGTTGCTGATAACGCTGGCACGTTCGTTGCTGCTGACGCAACTTCACCTGCAACAACAACCACAGGTGACGTTCGTGGCACATTCAAGCCAACGACTGCTGCAAACGGCACGAATCGCCTTGTTATTGCAATTGGCCTCACAGCTATCCAAGCTGGTCCAAATGCGACTCAAACAGGCGCAATCGGCGTAACTCCTGCCTAATGTAAAAAGGGCGGGGCAAGTCTCCGCCCAATCTCTTTAGGAGGATTAAATGGCTGACGTAGTAAATACACAAACACTGCTCGACGGCGAGCGCCTTGTTATCCAAAAATTCACCAACTTGTCTGACGGCACTGGTGAATCAAATGTTGTTAAAGTTCAACCCTCTACGCTTGCACCAAATTCTCTTGGTATTGCTTGCACTGGCGTTAAAATTAACAAGATGTGGGTTGCAACACAGGCAATGGCTGTTGAGATTAAATGGGATGCAACAACTCCCGTTTTGGCTTGGACTGTTCCCATCAACCGCTTTGATCAGTTGGATTTTGGCGAACATCTTGGCGGTCTTACAAACAATGCTGGCACAGGCGTGACAGGCAACATCACCTTTACAACAGTTGGTGCTGCGTCTGGATCTGCTTACTCGATTATCCTTGAGTGCATCAAAACTTACGGGTGATAAATGGGACGTTTTTGTATGGCTAAAGGTGGTTCAACTCCCGTCTATAAATCAGGCGGAGCTTGGACACGGGCTGAAGGTAAAAACCCAGAAGGCGGCTTGAACGAAAAAGGACGAGCTTCACTTCGCTCCCAAGGTCATGACATTAAACGTCCAGTGAGTGCTTCTGAAGCAAAGAAGAGTCCCGCAGCTGCTGCTAGACGGGATTCTTTCTGCGCTCGCATGAAGGGCATGAAAGCTAAATTAACTTCCGCAGAGACCGCGCGCGATCCTGATTCACGAATCAATAAATCTCTGAGAAAATGGGACTGCAATTGATGTCAAAAGGATTGCACTATGGGGAGTTTGAGTTCCCAAAAGAATTTGGCTTCCACGGCTCTTGCAGCTGCGATGGCGATGGTTACGCCAGCGGAGGCAAAGTTAAACCATTTTGGGACAAACCTGCCCCAAGTGGAAAGCACACAAAACTATCACCAAAACAAAAGGCCTCAGCAAAAGCCAGAGCCGCCGCTGCTGGACGTCCTTACCCCAACCTTGTTGATAATGCCGCAGCTGCTCGGCGTTAAGGAGAATGAAATGGCAATCCGCTATGTAAAAGATTTTGAGTTCCCAGCCGCTGCTGGTTACACAAAGAGCGCAACACCCGTTAAAGGGCAGATGTATGCTAAAGGTGGCGATGTTAAGTCCCCATCTAAAAAAATGGACCATAAAGAACATGGTCTCATGATTGTAATTGCTGAGGGCAAAAAGCCTGCTCATAAGGCAAAGGGCGGCATCGAATACGATGACAAAGGCAAAGATACATCAGTGCCCGTCCGTGACGTGAAGAGCGGCAAGGTTAAGCAATCTTGGGACGGCGAGTATGATAGCGAAGTCGCTAAGTCAAAGGCTATGAAAAAGGCTCATGGCGGCGAAGTAGCTAAGAACAAAGACATCGCTGGCAAGATGAACATGAAGCCATCGACAGCCAAGAAGGGCCACTTAGGTCTTAAAAAGGGCGGTCAGGCTGACGCTGAGGACATGGGATTATATGAAGATGGCAAGCCAGCTTCACGCGTTCCAGGCGCTCCATACGTTGATCAATCATCTACAACTCCAAAGGCAGCTTATGGCTCAGGACCATCAGCCGCTGATCGTCGTGCATTAAAATCATTAATTGATTCAAGCACATCTGACACTGATGGCGATGGATATGCTCGCGGTGGCAAGACAAAGAATTGGATTCAGGGCGCGATCAAACATCCTGGCGCTTTGCATAAAGCACTTGGCGTTAAGAAGGGCGAGAAAATTCCTGCCGCTAAACTTGAGAAAGCCACGCACAGCAAGAATCCAACACTTGCTAAGCGCGCTCGTCTTGCTGAGACCTTAAAGGGTATGCACAAAGCAAAGGGCGGCAAAGTTGATCATTGGGAAGGATCCGCAAAGGACGAAGCTCAAGATAAAAAACTTGCTAAAAAGCACCACATGACGATGGAAGCTTGGGAAAAGTCCAGCATGGACAAAAAGCACGACAAGCAGCATTCCATGAAGGGCCTCAAGAAGGGCGGCGAAATGCACTACGCAGACGGCGGCATGGCAACTCCCATGCAACGTATGCCTATGGCACGTCCCTCGATGACACGCGCTGCTATGAATCGTGGCGTGCCAGCTGCTAACATGGCCCCAATGGTTCAGGGCGCAGCGCCAGTAAATCCTGGCATTGGTCAAACACGCCCTGCTATGCGTCCTAATGTTGGGGCAATTCGTTCTGCCTTGGCTCGTGTTGCCTCTCAAGCTACGCCAGCAAATGCGCCCACCAACATGAAACGCGGTGGGAAAATGTCTGGCCGAGATAAATCATCGAAGTGTTAGCACTTCCAAATAATCTGGCTCGTCGGTATAATGTAATCCTCACGGGGTTTGCTGTATCGGCGGGCCAAATTTTTATAAGGGCAATCTCGTGGCGGTCTCTGGCACTATTTCCAAAACTGTATTTCAAACGCGGAAAGTCATAGATCATGCTTTCCGTCGCTGCCGTATGCAGCCTCAGCAAATTACTTCAGAGCTAATTGATACAGCTAAAGATAATCTGTATTTAATGTTAAGCTCTTTGGCTAATCAGGGCTTCCCTCTCTGGTGTATCGAGAAAGATATTTTGCCCGTTTATCTCGGTCAGCAAAATGCTTATCCGCCAGATGGCACTGTTGATATTCTCAACGCCAACTATCGCTGGTTGAGCCGTCAGAATGGTCCAGTGCAATATTCAACACCTGGTGGCATTCCCACATTTGCTTTTGATAGCGATTGGGACACGTCTTGTGCGCAGACAGGACCGAACGGGAATATTGAGATCTCCTATATCGGTGCTGATCCAAATAATCCACAGTCTCCAGTGCAGGTAACGACGATAGGCGTCCTTATGGCCACGACTGGTTCCTTCAACATTGTGTTTGAAGTATCGAACGATGGCGTGACATGGGTCGAGGTGTTAGCGCCTGGTCCTACTGATTATGTTGCTTACAACTGGCAATGGTATGATTTTGAGCAATCAGTGCCAACAAACTATTTTAGAATGCGTGAAACAGGCGGGAACACTCTGAATGTTGTCGAGATGTATGCCGCGAATAACCCAACAGAAATTCCAATGGCTCGTATGAATCGAGACGATTGGACAAATTTACCCAACAAAACTTTCCAAGGTAGGCCACTTCAATATTGGCTAGATCGTCAGCGCGATAACCCAATTATGCGTTTATGGCCAGTCACGGATCAGACATCAATGTATGGCCAGCTCGTTATATGGCGCGAACGCTATATTATGGACGTCGGTACATTAACTGAAACGCTCGACATCCCGCAGCGCTGGTATGAGGCAGTCGTGTGGCAGCTGGCATGGCGAATCGCGCAGGAAATGCCTGATTTTGATCCGTCATTATTGCCTTCGATCAAGTCAACAGCCGACGAAGCACTCATGCTTGCGCAGGCAGAAGAGCGCGACAAATCGCCAATTTACTTCCAAGCTAACATCAGTCCGTACACACGATGAGTCTTTTTTACGATCCAACAGGTAAAGGCACATACGGGATAGGCATTTGCGCTCGTTGTCAGCGCAAGATGTCGCTCGATGACCTTATGTCGGATCCTAATTATCCAGGACTTCGTGTTTGCGTTGAAGATCTCGATCAATTTGATCCATATCGTCTTGCCGCTCGTCAGCCTGAGCGCATTACTTTGGATTACCCTCGTCCTGATGTCCCGATTGCGCTTAATCCTCTCGGCACAATCTCACAAGACAGCGATGAGTTTATTATTAACGATAATGGCGAGGATTATCTCTATCCATGACCAATAATCCTCGCGTCCCGACAAATCTTATTCCAACAAAGATTACTCAGTTGCCTTTGGCAGATGCGCCAAAGTCAACCGATTCGACAATTATTGTTCAGGACGGGATTACAAAACGCGCAACCTTTGGCGAGTTTTTACAATATATCGGCCCCACAGGACCGACTGGCGCGACAGGACCGACAGGCCCTCAATCAACAGTAGCTGGGCCAACAGGACCGACAGGACCGCAAGGTCAGAGCGGCAACCAAGGTGTCACTGGACCAACTGGCCCGACTGGTGTTGCTGGGCCAACAGGTCCAACTGGCGACACAGGTCATGTCGGCGCGACGGGGCCAACAGGTCCAACAGGATCTCAAGGTCAGCTCGGCCCGACAGGTAATGCTGGCCCAACAGGTCCAACAGGTAATGTCGGCCCGACTGGTCCAACAGGTGCTCAGGGCATACAAGGACCGACTGGTCCAACAGGCCCGACGGGTTCGCAAGGTATTCAAGGCCCGATCGGCCCGACTGGCCCTACTGGCGCTCAAGGTAATCAAGGTATAGTTGGCCCTACAGGTCCAACTGGTCCTACAGGCGCGCAAGGTATTCAGGGCATTACAGGCCCGACAGGTCCAACAGGCGCTCAGGGTGTTATAGGCCCGACTGGCCCGACTGGCCCGACAGGTGCACAGGGTATTATCGGCCCAACAGGACCGACTGGACCGACTGGCTCTCAAGGCCCGCAGGGAACGTCAATAAATATTAAAGGCACAGTCCCTACGCCTGCGGATCTGCCTCCGACGGGCAATAACCCCAACGACGCTTACATTGTGGCAAGCAATGGGGATCTCTACGTTTGGACTGGCTCTGTATGGAATAACGTCGGTGAGATTGTCGGACCTATGGGGCCGACTGGTTCTCAGGGTCCGACGGGACCAACTGGATCCACAGGCGCGACAGGCTCAACTGGGCCGACTGGGCCAACAGGCCCCACGGGTCCAACAGGATCAACTGGCGCAATCGGACCAACTGGCCCCACAGGGCCAACTGGCGCTCAAGGTATTCAAGGTGTCACAGGACCAACTGGGCCCACTGGACCTACGGGATCACAAGGCATTCAGGGTCCAATTGGCCCAACTGGACCAACAGGGCCTACTGGCTCGCAAGGCATAACTGGACCTACGGGTGCGACTGGACCGACAGGTCCAACAGGTGCTGCGTCAACTGTGGCTGGCCCCACTGGCCCTACTGGCTCGATTGGTAACACTGGTCCGACTGGACCTACGGGTGCGACTGGCGCAACTGGCGCTGGCGGTGCATTGGGTTATTATGGATCATTTTATGATACGACTAATCAAACAGCATCGAGCACGACAACTGCTTACATAGTTAATATTGGAAGCCAATTTGAAGCAAATGGCGTAAGTATTGTTTCAGGCAACCAAATTAAATTTACTTATGCAGGTACATATAACGTCCAATATTCAATCCAATTTGTAAATTCAGATGCAAATTCTGATAATGTGGATGTTTGGTTACGCAAAAATGGATCGGATGTTGCTGACAGCAATTCAGTTTACAATGTTCCTGGCACTTCGCATGGCGGATCAGCTGCGCTCATTGCAGCTATAAATTATGTGTTAACTGTAAGCGCTGGTGATTATTTACAACTTGCTTGGGCCGTATCATCGACATCTATTTCAATTCAAACATTAAGCGCTCAATCGTCACCGACAGTTCCAGTAACGCCAGGCGTCATAGTTACAGCACAGCAAGTGATGTATACTCAGCTAGGCCCGACAGGTCCGACTGGCCCAACTGGATCGAATGGATCAACTGGACCTACTGGCCCAACTGGTCCTACGGGCGCGTCATCAAGTGTTGCTGGTCCAACAGGCCCGACAGGTCCGACTGGCGCACAAGGTACGGCTGGTACGAATGGGCCGACTGGGC
>Ga0007809_10000449_pt1 | contig 17277 bp, 30 predicted proteins | sample CryBogCBE02Aug07_FD_60383 | JGI IMG/M metagenome (GOLD analysis project Ga0007809, IMG submission 60383) | Freshwater microbial communities from Crystal Bog, Wisconsin, USA - CBE02Aug07 | ecosystem: Environmental > Aquatic > Freshwater > Lake | place: Crystal Bog, Wisconsin, USA | collected...
AGAGTATAGTGCAGACACAAAATACTTGTTAGAAACTAAAAAATATCCGCATTTGACAAACTTGAATACGGCTTTTCATTATTATGTTGACGGAGCGATACATTACGCTGAAGTATTAACAGAAAAGAAAAATGAACAAAAAACAGATAGCTACTACAACTGAAGAGTGGTTGAAGTTACCTCGCTCTGAAAGAGTGCCTCGTAAGTGGTACTGGCCTACAGGGTGGTATGAGGCGCCTTTTGCTATGATGATGAACGATTGGGATAATTGGGAGAAGCATATTAAGAAAGAGTATCCTATTCAGTACTGGTTAAGAGAAAACTTTCAATACACGTTTATACATTATTATCAATCAATAAAAAAATTAAAAAATAAATTCATTAACCCGAGACGTAAAATGCGTAACGCCTTATTTACTTCACAATGGGTAGATTTGGTTGAACTTGTACCTCAGTTTCATTTTCAAGCTATAATTGAGTTTGTAGAGGTTGAAAAAGCTTTTGAAAAAATTGTTTGGGATGACCCAACAAATCCTAAAACAGCAGAAGTAGGTAAAAAACTTAAAGAGTATTATAATTATATTAAAGTTGAAAGGCCCTTGTTAAAAGATAAACTTTACAAAGCTTATGATAATTTAGAAATTACTTCTGAGTCAGTATGTTATAAAGAGATTGATGAAATGGACAAACAAATAAAAAATAAGGATACAGAATTATGTATTTGGATAATACAAAATAGAGATCTTCTCTGGACTTAAGCGTGGCATTTTTTAAAAAAAATGTAATTTTAATGTATGACTGATGAACAACAAAAAGAACTGATTGAGTTACTTAAAAGTATGGATTGGAAGCTTTGGGAAATATTAACCGTTCTCAAAAATACGCCACCTGCTCCGTCTACAGAAAATACACCTGTTAGCAGCTCTGTTAAAAGTAATCCATTAGAAGTGTTTCTTAAAAAGAAATAATTTAAATGCATAATAAGCTTAAAACTACTTTAGACCATCTGCTAAAAATGGTAGAGTTTGATGTGGTTAAAGGTCCATATATAGTAGGTAGTATATTGACATATCAAACAGAGTTACAATTTGGGGATTCAGAATGGTCACCAAATGACATTGATATAGTTGTGCGCAACGAAGATCAAATAAAAGGAATAGATGCAGCTTTAAAAAATATAGCTTTAAGCTCTATAACTATTAATAAAGGTGCACCTTTAACAACTTGGGACTTAGGAAGTAACTTAAGTGTAGCGGCTATTATTCACGATGTAGATGCTACTGAAAGAGTTAAATGGGCTGATTGGACTATAGCCGCGTTTGCTACTGACGGTAAAGTGGTTACAACTATTGCTGGTGCAATATCTGATGTAAAGAATAGAGTTCTTAGAGAAAACCCTTTCAGTAAAGATGAAAAGCTTTTAGGCTTACAGACTGCAGATATAGATAACGGTTCAGTAAGCTGGATGGTACCTCGATATTATCGTTATAGAAAGTATCAGAAAAGAGGATACAACGATGTCGATAATAAAATATATGAAAAAAACTTTAAATATTATAATGGACCATTTTATTAATGCAATCACTAGGTATATATGGAGATTCGTTTGCTGACTCAAATACATGTAGTACAGATAAATTAGCATCTGCTGCTTGGTGTAATTTACTTAAAACTTATTACAATGTTACCAACTACGCTCTAGGTGGTAGTAGTTTATATTACAGTTATCGTATTTTTTTAAACACTCACCATTTGCATGATAAGTGTTTGTTTTTATCTACAGACTGGAGTAGAGAACATAACAACGTTGTTGATGTAGGTAATAAAAAAATAGGATTTAATTCATTACATACAATATATTTTCATTTTAAAAATTATCCCGAACTTTTTAAAAATACTGCTATAAAAAATAAAATATTTGCACTTGAACAGTATTATTTATATTTATTTGATGCTCAGACAAATTACGACTTGTCTACATTAATGATAGAAAAAATTAGACGACTACGACCAGACGTTTTTTTAATGGACGTAAATGTTTGTACGAAAGGTAATGTTACCGATTGTTTTGATGTTCTTAATATGTTTCAGGATTATAGACAGCTGCTATTAGGATTAAATAATATAAAAATAGAAAATAGCTTGAGTAAATATAACTGGATACCTTATCCAGAAAAAAACACAGTTTGTCATTTTCCAGTTGAAATTAATGAAATACTAGCACAAAATATTAAAATGTTTCTAAAAACCCGTATATGGCCGCCGGTACCTAAAAACATTACATTTAAACACCCAGCAGATTACTATTGGGATTTATCTAAGAATGATGAAATAAATAAAAATCTATAGCCTAAATATACAATATGAAACGCGACATTTACAAAGTACTAGCTGAAAGTTACCAACAAGTTGTAACTCAAGAAGATCTTAATGATATGGGTGCTGAGCCTGCGCAAATTCAACAGCAGAACGCTATAAAAAAAGATTTTGTTAAAGACGTAAACGGACATATAGTGCTTGCGAACGACACACACCTTCCTGATAATAAAGGTATACTACCAAAAGGCACTCCGAGTTGGGTATACTATATAGCTTTAAAAGCTACCCCAGAAGAGATTAAAGCTATTATGAATCAACGCAAATCTGTTAGAGGCTTTAAAGGGTCAATGGAAGAAACTAAACCAGCAGGTAAACCAACCCCATCTCCAGTACCACCACAGCCGACCCACAAAGTACCTTTTAAAAAGAACCCTTTTATAAACAAGCTTAAAGATAAGAAGGGTAGTTTTGGAGATTTAGGTAAACGCTTAGGTTAAGGTCTTTCTTCTAAAGTTTTAATCTTTTGGCTGTGGGACTCTACTCTCTTAAGAAATGCTGACCACTCTGGTAAAGATTTAGATCTACGATAATCTATCTCTTCACTTATTTTATCAAATAAACCTAGATATTTATTGTTATAATGATCCTGTAAATCAGCATAATTGCTAATGATCTTTGTCTTTGAAGGCATCTGCTTATATGTTTTAACAGGTAAATTGATTATATCATCTTCGTGAGTTACATACATTTCTACATTTGAACTGTATTGAGGTGTTGCCAAGAACTCCATCCAAAACTTATACATAATTTCAATCTCTTTTTCAAAAGCATCTATACTCAAACTTACGGGTCTGTTGTACTCCATATTAGTCTTTATGTCTGCCGAGGTTTCGACTACATATCTTTGTTTTGCATCTGCTAATAGTTTAGACGCTGTAAGGTCAAATGCTGCTTTACGGTATAGTATTACTGATTGAGGGTAGCAAGTACCTAATAGTCTTCTACTTGCTAAAGCAATTTCAGCGTAACCTGTACGCGCAAATAAGTTAGGTAAATGTACTTTAATACAGCTAGGTACAGGGGATGTGCTCAATAAAGACAGTAACCAGGTATCGAAAACATCAACTTCGTGAGTAAACAGCTTTACCACTTCTTGAGTGTGCATGTCTTTATAATTTTTAGTAAAAACTTTAGTAAGTTGACTATAAGGTTCATCAACATATAACCATCCGTTTTCATTTAAATAAGCCGATAATAAATTAGTACCGGAACGCCACCATGATAGTAACGCTACATTTAAATCTAGATTATTTCTATTAAGTCTCGCGTGGGCTAAAGATAATAAGCTCATATATTATATTTTATCTTGTTATAGCAAAATATCAAGAAAGATTTTATTTTTCAAAGCCATTCACCATACACTTCGTAGTCAATAGCGTAACGCCTTTTTATATAATTTATCTGAGCATCTGTTAAGCTTATGGAGCTCTTTACTGTCGGTCTGGTTCTATTAACTGTTAAATCCGGTAAGGGTCCTGAATAGCTTTCCAGCATCTTTTTAATCTCTGGCATTTGTTTTATGTTGTAAATATTTGTATAGATACTTGGATCTTGACCATAAGTAAAAATCATTGGTGAAAAATGGGATTCTATATTTTGATATTTCCAAAAATAGTAGTCAATATTATTAATAAAATCGCTTATAGAAACATTACTCATTATACTTTCTTTGCAAACTCTGTTAGCGTATCCACTAATAAATCTTTCAACTGGGTCTCTGACAATACAGAAACGCACTTCATTGTTTGGAGGTACTACAGGTAACAGAAACTTCTGTCCGCCCGGAGCTTCATACGGTTCTTTAGGTAAAAATATTAAGTCTTTTTTACGTATTTCGTCTTTATTTTTATGAAGCGCTTGGCTAGTTTCTTCGTTATAGTACCAGTGCTTTGTATCATACAGGTCGGGGTGAGTAAGTCTTAATTCTGGATTATTTATTAAGTTTATCCATGTAAGTATAGTGCTACTACCAACTTTAAGCCCTCTATAGTAAGCTATTTTACCGTCTAATGCACTATAAGTATGAAAAAACGAACTCATATCCCATATTTATTGTGTTTTTAACATATGCTACTAATTAGTATTATAAATGAAACTATTAGAAAATATAAAAAATAATAACTTTTTATATAATAATAGTATTATAAGTTGGCCTGTAGGAGTAAACTATACCGGTCAAGGAAGAGTTTTAAGCTTTACAACAGGAGATACTCAAGAAGCTTTTGAAAAACAGTTAAAAATACAGCCAAAAAATTGGTATTATAGAGATAATCCTGTTATGTATACTTTAAATTCTTACGGTTATAGAGCACCAGAGTTTAAAGACGTAAACTGGTCGGATTCAGTGGTTGTATTTGGCTGTTCAAATACATTTGGTACTGGGCTCGATGATAGCGATACGGTTACTAGTCAGCTAGAACAAATAATTAAGAGTCCGGTTATTAACATGGGTTGTCCAGGATCTTCTATAGATTATTCTTTGTATAACTCTATAATATTAAAAAACATTTGCCCTAAACCTAAAGCTGTGGTACATTTATGGACCAGTATAGATAGAACTACTTATTTTTTACCGGAAAGACATAGAAGTTATGGTGGTTGGTCAAGTCAAAAAGATAATTTATATTTTAATGAATGGGCTAAAGAAACTAGTAACCCTGCAACTTTAGCTGTTTTTGCAAGTATGACTACTAAACATTTATGGAGTAATACGAAATTATTTGAAGCTACTATTTTTCAACGAACCCATGAAATATTAAACTGTAAACATTTACCACCTATTTTTAGATATGAAAAAGCTAGAGATTTATCCCATAGAGGTAGAGAAAATACTCAAATAGCCGCAAAAATTATTGCTGAAAATATATGTTAGATTTTTTTACAGTTGTTGAAAGTATTCCTGGCTTTATGGGTGGTAATCAACCCAGAGTGTTATTTGATCTGTTTAGTTCCTATAATAACGAGAACGCGATAGGGGTAGAGGTAGGGTGTTTACATGGCAGAAGTAGTTATATAATAGCTAAAGCTATATGCAAAGGCAAATTGTGTTGTATCGACCCTTGGAAGGGAGATCTAACATCTACGAATGTAAGATCTACCCTGAAAAACTTTCTCAAATATACTAGAGATTGCAACAACATTGTACCTGTACAAGGTTATAGCCCGGAAGTGGTAAAAGATTGGGGAGTGATGATAGATTTTCTGTTTTTAGATGCAGCTCATGTTAATCCAAGTGATATAGATAATATAAACTTTTTTTTGCCTAAAATTAAATCAGGCGGTATAATATCGGGGCACGACTATCACGCAACCCCCATGGTTGGAGCAAAATGGAATGATGTAAGAACAAACGTACAATATTTAGAAAATAAACTAAAACAAAAAGTAACTAACCCGGAAGGAACTTCTATTTGGTATTTTAAGGTATAGGGGTAAATAACAACATGATTAACTTTACTGATGATAGTCTTAAAGCAGCTGTAGCTAACCGCTCATTGGTGGTTGTAGATTTCTGGGCACCTTGGTGTGGGCCTTGTAAGAGTGTAATGCCTCTAGTTGAGAGTGTTGCAAATGAATACAAGGAAGAAGCTACATTTGGTAAGATCAACGTTGATGAGAATCCTGATATAGCTTCACAGCTAGGTATCAGAAGTATTCCAACAGTTGTTGTATTCAAGAATGGTACATTAGTAGATAGGTTAGTTGGTCAATCTATTACTGCTAGTACATTGGTAGAAACAATCAATACATACTCAGAATAGTACTTGACTTAATACAGAAATAAGTTATATTATTAGTAATGTCTAAAACTAATAAAAATATAACTAAACCTCTCTTTATGTGGGCTGGTGGTAAGACTAAGATGATTAAGTTTTACCAGGAAAGTGGCATTATGCCAGATAAAGTAGATACTTATATTGAACCGTTCTTTGGAGGTGGTGCTATGTTCTTGCATGTAATGAAGACGTATAACCCTTCTAAGGTAGTTATTAACGACATTAATACAGAGTTAACTAATCTGTATACAGCTATTAAGACCGATGTTGGTAGCTTTATTGCTACCTTAAACGTATTACAAGCAAGGTATTTACCGTTAGATAAAACAAAACGTAAAGAATACTTCTATGAGTTAAGAGAAGAGTATGGTTCAGACTATAGCAAATGGACTTCAACAGAAGAGTCTGCTCACTTATACTTCTTAATGAAGACTGCTTTTAATGGTATTTGGCAAACTACTAAAGCAAGTAAAGGTAGATTTGCTACACCAGCTGGTTTGTTAAACCAGACTGATAAAGTATATGAAGAAGATATCGTAAGACAGTGGCATACATTATTACAGAATGCTACTATTACTAATGTAGATTGGCGTACGGTAATGCAGAACAACCCAGAAATACCTAATACGTTTTACTTCTTAGACCCACCTTATAGAGGTAGCTTTACAAGTTATAGCCAAACCTTTAACGATACCGATCAAACTGATTTAGTTACATTTGCTAAGAGTGTTAGCAATAAGAGTAAAGTTCTATTATGTAATGATGATACTGGTGATAGCTTCTTTCAGAACTTACAAGGTGAATTAAAAATCGAAACCTATAACTTAAAGCATACTGCCGGTAGACGTAAGACTAATGACGACGGTAGTAAAGAGGCAAAAGCAGTAGACGAAATCGTTTTACACAACTAAACAAACTTATGATATACTTATTAGGTGGAACTGGTTATGTTGGGCAAGAGTTCCAAGCTCAACTAAAAGCTCGTGGCATTGCTTATAAAAATATAAGCCGAAAAGAACTTGATTACTATTCTTCTAACAAGCTCTTTAACGCAATGTGCGTTGATAAGCCAGAGTTCTTAATCAACTGTGCTGGGTATACTGGCAAACCAAACGTTGATGCTTGCGAGATAGATAAAGATGAGTGCTTATTAGGTAATGCTGTACTACCAGGTATTATTGCTCGTGCTTGTCAACCTCTAGACATACCCTGGGGTCATGTATCTTCTGGGTGTATCTATACTAGTAGTGGTCATGTATGGCGTTCTAATGGTTGGACTGAAGAAGATAAACCTAACTTTACATTTAGAAGCAAAGGCGGTTGCTCTTGGTACAGTGGTACAAAGGGCTTAGGAGAAGAGGTACTAGCTGATTATGATAATGTTTATATTTGGCGTTTACGTATTCCGTTTAATAATATTAACAATAAGAGAAACTATCTTAGTAAGCTATTAAACTATAACACGCTCTTAGATGCTACTAATAGCCTATCAGACTTAAATGAGTTTGTTAGTGCTTGTTTAGATAGTTATCTTAATAAAATACCTTATGGTATCTATAACGTAACTAACCCAGGCAAAGTAACTACTAAAGAGGTAGTAGAGCTTATTAAGAAGAACAAAGTATCTGATAAAGAGTTTAAGTTCTTTAAAGATGAATCAGAGTTTATGCAAGTAGCTGCTAAAACGCCTCGTAGTAACTGTGTACTTGATAGTAATAAAATACTAAGCACTGGTATTAAGTTAACAGAGGTACACGAAGTATTAGACAAAGCATTAGCGAACTGGGTAAAATGAACAGAAAATTCGAAACTGGCGCACAAAGAGATACCGGTGAAGGTAAGCCTAGAATGAGCTTAGTACCTCATGAAGAGCTTATTAGATTAATGCACAGGTATAAAGAGGGTGCAGAGAAGTATGGCGAGAACAACTGGATGAAGGGTATGACTACATCTGTGTTTTATGATAGCGCACAAAGACATTTATTCAAATGGTGGGAAAAGGATTCTTCAGAAGATCATATGGCTGCTGCTCTTTGGAACATAATGGGTGCTATGTGGACAGAAAAGAACAGACCAGAGTTAGATGATAGAAAAAGCTTTAAGTAAGTAAATATATGACTAGATGGGATATTATTAACGCTTTTATAATTAAATATGGTTATAAAAGCTATCTTGAAATAGGTACCCAGCATGGTAACTGCTTTAAAGAAGTTAAATGTGCGCATAAAGTATGTGTTGATATACAAAAAAACTTTGATCAACTAACTCATGAAATGTCATCTGATGATTATTTTAAAAAGTTTAATGATAAGTTTGATATTATATTTGTGGATGGTTTGCATACTGAAGAACAAACCATTAGAGATATAGCTAATAGTTTAGTTATATTAAATGATAACGGTACTATTATAGCGCATGATTGTTTACCAGATAGTGAAGCAGCCACAAATCCAGGCTTGTGTGGCACCTCATATATGGCTCCTATTTGGTACAGGACTAGTATTGCAAACATAACTGTACAAGTTGTAGATACTGATACCGGTTGTGCTATTATCAGAAGAGGTAAAAATGATTTGTATACGAAAACTTACTACGAAGAGGCAAAACAGTACAAATATTTTGCTGAAAACAAAAAGGATTTAGTAAACATTTTAACTGTTGACGAGTTTAAGAACTTGATTAATACGTAACTTAAGTTAACATTTTTTTATGAAACCAGATCTAAAGTCACAAATTTTCGTTGCGGTATCCGCAGCTATAACGCAAAAATATCCCACTCAATCAAGTACCGATTACACGTACATAGCTGATACAGCTCTTAAGCTTACCAACACTCTTTACGACAAATACAACGAAGAGAATGTAGTCAAACCAGAGTTGTTAACCGAAAAAGCAATACAAACTCATATAGACGAAGTAGAGTGGACTTAATAATAAACGTTATTATATCCAAAAATAACTTGATTATATCCCAGTTTGTTACATTATATAAGGTATACTTCACAGTGAAATACTATTTATACTAATACATGAAGCCTAAAACACTCGAAATAACTAAAGAATCTTTTAACAACATTTACGGCAATGCTTATTTAAAAGGCAAGTATGGAGATCCAGAATGGATGGACATTATTATAAATAATCTCAGGAGAGAGGGCACTATTATTAAGTTTGTAGCAGAGAAGCAAATCCAAGCTAAGAAAAAACTAGAATCCATAAATAATATTAACCTATGAAGACTAAAAAACTCTTAAAGAGTAAACCGGTGTGGAAGGTTGAAGTACAAACCGATTTAGAAACTGGCGACCTCTTCCTAGAGCTACCTATAGGTATGTTGGAACAGACAGGTTGGAAGCAAGGAGATGAAATACTGTGGACAGAGAAAGCTAATAGCTGGGAATTAACTAAAGTAAAAAAATGAAAGACTATTTGCAGTACTTGGTAGATGAGGGATTTGTAGATGTAAGATGCTGGTTTAATGATGATGGTTTAATGGAAGGTCGTATATCAGCTATTAAAGAGTATGAGCCACTTTACCTTGAATCAGATGAAGAAGACTACAAAGGCACACTACTATTGTGGCAAGGTAATGGTAAGTGCTACACTTATAAGACAACAAGAGAGTTCTTTAAGAAATATGGTAAAATGTGTAAGAACGAAAGTCAAGCTCTATTACAATCTAATAAATGGATAAGAGAAGTTAAAGAGTTATACGCTAACAACTAATACTAACGTGTACTCTAATAACGATAAACCAGATAAACCTGTTAAACTATTATATATAGATAAGATTAATGCATTAGAGAGTGTAAAGAGTATGGTGCGTTCAGGTGAATCCAATGTAGGGTTTATGATAGAAGTGGTAAGGTCTAGCTGGCCAATGAGTTACTCTATGGCCCAGACACTTGTACTAGAGAGTGTAATAGCAGCTAAGAACAACTAAATATTAATATGTTTAATAAGTTTAATGAGACTGCTAACTTAATACTAGAAGGTCTAAAAGACCCTAAAGACAACCCTTGCTGGAAAGACTACCACCCTGTTGGTACTAAACAAAAAAACGGTAAGACCGTTCCTAACTGTGTACCTAAACAAGAAGGACATGCACCTACTTGGCAGAAGAAAGCTGGTAAGTCACCTTCTGGCGGTTTAAACAGAAAAGGTATTGCTAGTTATCGTCACAGTCACCCTGGTTCGCACCTATCAATGGCCGTTACTACTAAGCCAAGTAAGCTTAAACCAGGCAGCAAAGCAGCTAAACGGCGCAAAAGCTTTTGTGCGAGAATGTCAGGGGTGAAGGGTCCAATGAAGAAACCAAACGGAAAACCTACACGCAAAGCTCTTGCATTACGTAAATGGCATTGTTAATAATGTTATATGACAACGCTAGGAATTTATGGGGATTCCTTTGCTGCAGTGTTCCCAAAAAAAGGCCTTAAAGAATGGTCTGTACATTTGCAGAAAGATTATGAAGTTACCAACTATGCTGTGGGTGGTAGTGACATTTATTTTAGTTATAAAAACTTCATAAACACTCAAACCAAACACGAAAAAATTGTGTTTGTTGCTGCTCACCCTTGTCGTTTCTATAACTTTATACTTCAAAATGAAAGAGGAATCAAAACTGGTATAAGCAGCCCTGCAGCTATTATTAACTATCGTAATTTAAATAGTAATATACCGAATGATATAAAATATAAGCTAGCAGCCTTAGAACAATACTATCTTTATTTACAAGATGAAAGTGTTTGTGAAGATTTGTTTCATTTAATGTTAAAAGAAGTACGCAATATAAGGCCAGATGCTATCATTATACACACTCAACAAAAGTACAGCAAGGGGGAAGTAAATTTCTGGGACTACAGAAAACTTTTTATAAGAAGTATCGACCCTAGTAAGCTAGTAGAATTTCAAGAAAATAGTCCATGGTGGGAAAAATACAAAGAAAACAAAACTTGGTGTCATTTGAGTGAAGAAATAAATGTACTAGTTGCAGAGCATATTAAACAAGCGATTGAAAATAAAGTGTGGGCACCCACACTCCCGTATACATTACCACATAACAATTCATTCGATTATTACTATACTACTATTTAGTTTAAGATTAAAAGAAAGTAATTTCGTCTAATATGAACTTTATATCTCTTGAAAATCTATACGCACAAACAAACTCTCAAGCCGGTCAAGACTTATTTGTGATAGCTATGCTAAACGGTAAACATAACGGTACATTTTTAGAGATTGGGTGCGCACATCCACATCGAGGTTCTAATACTTATATGTTAGAAAAACTGTTCGGCTTCTCTGGCGTTAGTATGGATCTCTACTATAAAGAAAATGAACAAGACGTTAAATGGTCGGAGCTCCGCCCACACAGTCGTTATTTAAGTGCGTGTGATGCAACCACGTTTGATTATTCTAAATTAGAAAAGTATTATGACTACTTACAGGTAGATATTGATCCACCTGTACAGAGTTTTACTGCCTTAAAACGCATACTACCACAACAAAGATTTGCAGTTATTACTTTTGAACACGATGTATGGGATGAAACATCTCAGTCAGCTGAAGTACAAGCAGAATCAAGAAAACTTCTTCAAAGTAACGGTTATGAACTAATAGTAAACAATGTTACATTGAACCCAGGTAAAGGTAGAAGTATAGGAGATAAACCTATATACTTCGAAGATTGGTATGTAGATCCAAATATAGTTTCTAGAGAAATAATAGAAAAATATAAATGGGTGGATGATGGTACTTCGTCGAAATATAGATGGGATATATTACATAAAAATAAAGCTACAAAGCTTTAATAGCTATCATAGTACCTTTGCGCTTTAGCTTATAACGTCTAAAGGCAATATCTTCTTTAGTGGCATCACATACTGATAGAGTGGCTATGCAGTCTTTTTTTTCGTTCCAGATATACTCTTCCTCTTTTATCACCTCTTCATACAGGTTCTTATCTGTTCTATAGAAGGAAAACGCTTGTAGATTGTTACACATGCTGATCCATTCATCATTATTACTTCTACTAAAAGGTAGCTTGGTAGGGTCTGGTAGCTTTTTAATGTAACCGGCATTCGACCACCAGTAGTTACCTAACCACAGAGCTTTACGTTTACGGTACTCTTCGTTAAAGAGCACGGGTACATCGCTCCATTTAACAGCAAAGAGTATACCGCACATATCGACACGTAACTGGTCCATCACTCTTAAGTTTGCTCTCCAGTTAAAGATATTATAATAGTCTAGAAGCTTTCTCCAGGCACGTGTTGGTTGCTCACCCTTCTCACCCTCTCTTGATATACCCTTTGTATGGAAGTAAAAGATCGGTATATTAGTCTCACACTTACTAGCAAACTTATGTATTTGTTCCATTGCTAGTAGTTCCTCTTTACCGTTGTCTTCTGTTTCCCAAGCAGTGACAACAAACTTTGGAAACGGTTTTAACAACTCTATAAGAGTCTTTCTGTTCTTAGCACTACCCGATACAGTAACAGTAATATCATAGCAACTATCATACAACCCAGAGTGTAGTACTTTGTTGACTTGATCCGCTATTACATCTCTCCAGCTGTTAACAAGATAGCAATGATAGAAGGCTTTGATCATATACACTACATTTATAAGTATGTATGTGATTAACAACCCACTTCCATGGTACGTACCAGCAAGTATACCCTTTATAGAGAGTTACTTAAACAAGAACCAAACAGTTCTAGACATTGGAAGTGGTAACTCCACTCTATGGTATGCAGCTAGAACTAAGTTTGTACATGCTATTGAAACAGAGGTAAACTGGTACGAGATAATAAAGAACAATCAACCAGACAATGTACGGTTAGACTTTAAGACAAAGGGAGACATTATAACCACTTTATCTAATGTTACTTCTAGTTACAATGTAGTGTCTATTGATCCAATGGAAAGTGAAGCTAGTATGGGCAACACGACAACAAGTAGAAAGGTAATGCTGGACTTAGTAATGGCTAACTTTAGCAATGTGGATATGTATGTACTAGATAACTGGGGTGAGAAGTACTGGTATCATGACATATACGATTTAGATGAAATCGGATTAAAGAATCGTTATCCGATCTTAAGGGATTATAAAGTACAGGACTTCTTTGTACCGGCTGGTTGGATGGGTTTGGGTACTCGAGTTATATTTAAAGCTTGACTTTAAAGCTTTAAGGTCCTAATATACATATTATGAAAAAACGGTTATTCATTTTATGTATTGCTTTACTATCATTTAATAAAGCATTAAGTGTAACTTATCAACATTTAAATAATGGAGTTACAGCGTACTATGTATCGCCATCAGGCTCTGATTCAAATGATGGTAGTAGTGTAGCTACTCCGTTTCGTACACTTTCTAAAGCTGTAACAGTTTTAGGTCCAGGTACCACTCTTTTTGTACGTGGTGGTGTTTATAGGGAAACTGTTAAACTATTGACATCTGGTACAGCAACTGCACCTATCACTATTGAACCATATCAAAATGAACAAGTAGTCATTAATGGTACTGATGTAGTTAGTAACTGGATACCTTATACTGGTAATATTTATCACACACAAATGAGTTGGGATCTAGGAACAGGCAATAATCAAGTGTTCGTTGATGGAGGGATGATGGATCAGGCGCGTTTCCCGCACAAAACATTAACCAACAGTTTGCTTAACCCTGCTACAACTACAGCTACAGTTGGCGGTCAGACCTACGCTAGTGCACCGCTTAATTTTTACTCTAATGCAACAACTTCCCCTGTTACGGTTACGTCTAAAGATTTTAACCAACCTGATAATACCTGGGTAGGGGCTTATATGGTAGGAGAAGTAGGAGAGGCATGGTGTGATGAAGTAGCACAAATAACTTCTTCCTCTTCTAATGGTACATTAACAGTAGTGCCTAAAGTATCTGCTTGGTGGTTTAATGGGCCGGGTAATGTTTATGTTTTTGGTGTACTAGCTGCGTTGGGTGCACCTGGAGAATGGCACAATCAGTATGGAGATCTCTATCTCTGGTCTCCGTATAGTGATGACCCGAATAAACATTTAGTCGAAGTAAAGCACCGACTAATCAATCTAGACTTCAACAATCAGAGCTACATCAATGTACAAGGTTTATCGTTTGTCGCTGGTGCTGTACTAATGACTGGTAATAACTGTTCTTTAGTTAACTGTGATGCGAAGTATTTAAGTCACTTTATCTTGTACCCACGCAATGATAACGGCGGGGTGGAGTTAGGTGTCAATGGGTATCAAGGTATTTATCTTTCTGGTAGTAACAACTTAATAAGGGGTTGTAGTATAGCTTATAGTGCAGGGTGTGGAATAGATGTGGAAGGGGTTAATAACATAATCATTAGAAATACAATACATGATATTGATTATGCAGGGGGTTATAGTTCTCCAGTTTATCTTGGCTATACCAGTAGAAACACTTATATATGGTATAATACTATTTACAATGCCGGTAGAGATCTTATTTTAATTCTTAGTCCTAATCATGATATAAGATTTAATGATCTATCTTACCCTTCATTACTAGCTAAAGATGATGGGTGCATTTATACAGGAGAGGTCATTGCTAGTAGTACTAGAATAGCTTATAACTGGGTGCATGATATATATGAACCAGGGGGTGCAGGTACATCCCCTCCGCATGGCATATATCTAGATAGTTATTGTGCCGGTTATACAGTTGATCACAACATATGCTGGAACTTTATGTACAATGGAGGGCCAAGCCCTATGGGTATATTTTTAAACAGGCCAGTCAATAATGTTCAAGTTAGTGATAATATCATTTTTAACTGCGGTGCAACTAGTGTGCAAATAGGTTGGGCATCTCTATACCCAAACGCTAACCCTAATACATCTTATTGGACTTCAGATTTTAATAACTACACAGAGGTAAACGATCTGTACTTGGGAACAGTTACTGATGTGGGTAGTGTGTTGTTAAATAACTGTAACTGGTCTGCAGGCGTAAATGGTATGGGGGTTAATGTACCGGTAGTAATAAGTTCGGTGGATGTGCAGTACTCTACAAATAACCGATCAGGATTAAGAATGTTATTTAAAAATACAAATACACACTTGTATAAACAAAAAAACAATATAAAATAAGATCTTTAAATATGAGCTGGATGGGATTTAGCAGTAGTAGCGACATTTACGACGACCTATATGATCGTGGTAAACTGTCATATGGTTCTTTAAGTACACCTAAAGAAACTAAACAAGATAAGATTAATAAGATATGCGAACAGTTATATGCAATGCATATGGAAAACCCTAGAAGGAATATACTAGCGTTTGTAAGGCAGAATAAACCAGAGCACTATAAAACCGTTCGGGACTACTTTTATGAAGCTGAAATAGAAGAGTATGAAGACAGATAAAGCTTGCACAAACTTAATAAGAACCTATTATATTACTATGACATTATTAGAAGCATTCAAACACATTCAATACTTTGCCGAAAACTATACAAAAGGTAATGTCATTAAGGCTGTTGAAGCCTTGGAAGCCTCTTGTGAACATATAACAGATGAAAGTAAAGAGGCTGTAGTACATTACAAAGAGTGGCAACAGAGAATGAATAACTGGTTAGAATATATTAAATGATAACATGAACACTTACACAGACGACTTAGTCCATATTATATTACTATTGCTTGCTGCCAACTTAGTAGCAACACTATTATGGATAGTAAAACAGATTAGAAAAGAAAAATGAAACTAGTAGCTCTATATAAGGCTATAACGTACCGATTGCTCGGGAGTCTGTCTACCTTTGTAATCAGTTGGTTTATGACTAGGAGTATCAAAGTATCCTTAGGTATATCCGTACTAGAGTTTCTAGGTAAGATTGGTTTATATTATATACACGAAAGAATATGGGACAAAATAACAAAGAGCAACAGTTAAGAGACATCAAGTGGATGTTAAAGTTTCAGGGTTATAAGACTGAAGACAATACCAAGTACATCCGTACTAGTGGTAAGCATATAGCTAGGTCGGTAGAGTTCTTAGAAAGTGGCAAGGTATTAATCAAGTACATGAACACAGAAACTAACTTTAAAGAGAAGAGGGGGGTAGAACTTGAAGACGCGTTTAACTGGATTAACTAAAGAGATAGCTTATTATTTGAAATGGTTCTTGATAGGTATGGTGATAGGGTTCATAATAGGGTGTGTGTTTCTATAAATATATCTATGCGCAATCAATATAAGATCTTAGCCGAGAAGTACGAACAACAGGTGAGAGAAGAAGGGCGTCAACCAGGCACACCTAAGGTAACACCCCATACTAAGCCTGATGGTACAACGACTTATATATCTTTAGACAGGTGGGGACACCGTGGGGATTGGCGCACGTCAGCAGCAGCTCACAAAGCAGCTGGTATACCGGAGCCTAAATCAGAACCTAATCAAGAGGTAAAAGAAACAAGCCCTAGAGGTGTAGAGTTCATGAATGACAACGACTTTGAATATAATGGTACACCTTATGAGGTGCAGGCCAAGTTTGTATGGAATGGGGACCGTGCAGTAGATACAGAATGGTTACAGGTAATGGACATTAATGGTAATGTAGCTACAGATCCTAAGCTGTTACAAGCAGCTAAGGCCTTTGCTCTTGATATGGTAAGTGCAGACCCAGATAGATATACTCAGTATCATCAGAATGAGGACACAGATCCTTATGGTTCAAGAAATGCACCACCTATAACTATTCCACCAGCACAGGCCCGGTCCATTAAGATCTTACTCAATATGGGCTTTGAATTTAGTAGTTGGATTAGAGTCGGTTATGAAGATGATCCAGAAACAAAGACAGCGGTGTTAACGAGGACAAGAGGCTACAGACGATCAGTAGTAGAGGTCACTCCAGATGGTAGAGGTAATGGGCAATTAGTAGCAGAAACTAAACAGGTGAGAGAGATAATGGAACCATGGGATGATAGATCTAATGATAGTGAGGATAGGGTAGCAGCAGGTATAAGAGCTAAACTGGATATGACTGATAGAAGTCATGATAGTATTTTAGAAGTGATAAGAGCTTATTGGTTAGAGCTAGAAGCAGAATGGAAACAATACAACCCTACCCA
>Ga0007809_10000450_pt1 | contig 17251 bp, 20 predicted proteins | sample CryBogCBE02Aug07_FD_60383 | JGI IMG/M metagenome (GOLD analysis project Ga0007809, IMG submission 60383) | Freshwater microbial communities from Crystal Bog, Wisconsin, USA - CBE02Aug07 | ecosystem: Environmental > Aquatic > Freshwater > Lake | place: Crystal Bog, Wisconsin, USA | collected...
AACTTCTTAATACTGAGTGCAGCAGTTCTTACGTTCTTCATATAGTAGTTGACAAAATCTACCATTATAAACTCCTAAAAAAATTGATTGTGTCTGGATTATTTTGATAAAGACTTCTCATATTTACTCCTACTAACTCTCTACCGTTTTTACTTCCCCGATATAGGGCGTATAATTGTCGTAATTGCTTTCTAGATAGATTGACACCAGTACTACCATTTGTTCTGGTAGCCTGTTCTACTCTTGTAACAAGTCCATGGCAATTACCACAATAAACTGCGAGATCGTTAATGGGGTCTAATTGATAGGTACTTTGCTGGTATTGAAGAGGGTTTTCGTGATGAACTTCAACTCTATCATCACGTCCCATATCTTCCCCACAACCTTCACAGACGAGGTGACCCTGATTATTGGCTCTAACATGAGCAATCTTATCTTTTCGAGCTGTCTTATTACGTCTAGTAATATTTTTAACTCTAGTAACAAGCTGGCCTTCTTCCCAACCCTTATTACTGTCTTCAGGCTCGGATTGATAGATTATTTCAGGGTTTTCCCCTGCTTTCAATCTTTCATCAACATGGGCAACTGCATCTGCTTTAGTTTTAGCTACTTCATTATCGACGTCAAAGTTTGTTCTAGCTTCATATGGTTCCTGCTCAATATGAGGGAATCTTCTAACAACTTCTTCTCTAACAAATCTCTGGAAGCGATCTCTGTATCTTCCCTTAGCTCTAGATTTAAAGTAACATTCAGAGCAAGGTTTTTTATTACCTACAGTAGAGCAGTTCTGTCCAGGAGGGCAATTTAGTCTATTCGGATCCCAGGCAGTATAATTCTTTTCTAACCATTCTTGCTTGGTTATAGAGTTGGCATAATGATAATTATTCATTATTTCCACTTTCTACGGCTTTTGCGTCTTCCATAGCAATATGCATATCTCTGTGGCATTGTGGGTGAACTACTTTAAGATCATCTAAGTTGGTAATTCTCTTACCAGAGTAGAGGGGGTCAACATGGTGAACATGAGCAATATATAATCCTAGAGTGTACAAACTCTTACCACAATGATCACACTTATTACCATTTAACTGATTTTTAGCAATCTTTGCAGGAACGTATAGATGTGCTGCCCTTACAGGTAGGTCAGTTGTGTAGGAGTATTTACCACCTTCTGGCCTTAATACGCCTTCAGCAGCATAATTGTGATGGTGGTCACTAACCTTTTGAACTTCGTTCTCTATTCGATTAAGAGGGTTGTAAGGATTTGACTCAGTTCCTAAATAAGCTTCTTTTACAATTTTAAAACGTCTGTCATACTCTTTGCATTCTTGACAGGGTTCTGTATCCTCGAGTTCATGAATTAACATACCTTCATGACTACCATGCCCACTCGTCTTGAGATTGAAAGGGATATTAGTACCACTAATCATGGGAGTACGACCAGCAGATTCATCTGAAGAGGTTAAAATGCCAACTAATTGATGAAAATAATCGTCTTCAGAAGGTGCATTTAAACTTCCTGCAGCACCCAAATATGTGGGTATTGAAGTCTCGTCTAGAGATCTTAAATATCTTGAACTAGCATAGCATCTAGGGCAGAGAAACTGATGTGCTAATTGATGTCTTTCTGGACCACCATTGGTTGCATCTCTCCCCTTACAACTCATTATAGCATTTAAGTTTGCTCTTAATAACTCAGGGTCTTCAAAATTATCGTATGGCATATTAACTATGACCCCCAATCATGAGTTGGGTTTGTAAGATGTTCATTATTCTGTGGGGTTACAGTAAGTCCTTGATCAAAAATAACTCTATGTGAAATACTCTTATCGAGTCCCAATAAGTTTTGTGATATTATATGCTTGAGGATAAGAGCTCTAGATGCCTGCTTACCTGTTGATTCATGGAAAGCATGTAGAAAATGATGTATATTACTTCCAGCTGATGATATATTCTCTTTGTTTGTTAGGTCGTCTCGAATTCCTTCAATAACTTGTCTTCTTACGCCATCTACCCCTAGCTGTGTGATGGCTGTATCCAATGATTTTCGAAGATTTTTGTCATGAGAAGATTGATCTGACATAAGCATATCGAATCCTTTACCTGCAATATTATCTCCATTTACAGGCCAATCAAATTTAATACCATGCTCTTCTTCTAAATGCTTCCAGAGAGAATCTGTTTCTCTGGTCATTGGGTTTGTAAGTTTCTTACCATCAACTCCTGTTATAAGTCTAAATAAAGGTCCATACTTGTCATCAAATTCCGGGCAATTTATTGATGGGTTATCTTCATGCTTGCTCAGCAAGTCAATAAATGCATGATGAGGTGGTATTAAATCTAGAGGAGGAGCTGTATTTTGACTAGCTCTCATAAGAGCATCAGACTTTACAAAACTATCTGGTAGTTCTCTGACAGAATCAACTGCTGCTCGTGACGACGACAAAAGATTATGAGTTTTATATACATGATCGTATAGAATTTTAATAGCTTGATGTATAGTGCTTACCTGACCATTTGTACAGTAATCACATCCAGCACCCTTGCATTCAGGGCAAGTTACAGCTCCTCTAGCATCATCTCTATTTCGAGTCATCTGCTGAATAAATTGATCCCGAGACATATCGGGTCTAACACCCTTAAAAGACTCGGGTTGAGACTTAATAAGATCTTCTCTACTAGTAAGACTTTGAAGTGGGTTAGTTTTAGGAAAAATATTCTGCTGAGGAGTAGGGGCAACCTTTTTAGGAGTTACTCGTCCACCCCCTGGCTTTTTTTTTGCAGCCAGGATGCAATCATTCCAATCTTCACCAGCCCAGTAGGCATTCATGTCAAGACCAGCAACGGTAATAGAAGCAACCTTAAAGCCCATCCAGCTAGAGGTCTTATCAAACCCTTCCCAGAATTTAGCTCTAAAGTTTTTACGGTGAGTTTTTAATACGCCTTCACAACCACAGGGACAATCTTCGTTAAGACCTTCTCTATTTAGTCTAGTACGTTCTCTTGCTTCAGCAGCACCCAACTCCTTCATACCAGGCTTTTGGGCTCTCTGCTTTACTCTTTCAATCTGCTTGGCTCTAAACTCGGGATCGTTTTGGTAACGCTGCTGCTGAACTTGTCTAATTCGTTCGCCCTGTTGAGCATAGTAGTTAACATTATGGTAGATTCTCTTGGCTCTACCCTCTTCTGTCTTATAGCGCTCTTGAGAAGCTTTATTTCTAAGATCTCTTCTCTGTTCTGAAGTAAGACTCTTTAATTGCTCTCTACGAGCATCCTGCTTGTCCCATTCATTCTTTTCAACAAGAGACTTTAACTTACCTGTTAACTGTCCCAACTCTTGCTTGTGAATATCAGTAAGTCTTAAAAACCCACTCTTAAAGAGAGAATTAGTATCTAACTTTTCCTTGATCTCTTTAGTGGTAGGAGGTCTAGTGTATCCAAGGAAGTTTTGTGCAATATAGGTATTAATTTCTTTTTTATGCTTTTGACCAAGAGCTTCAATTTCTCCCTGTAAAGCAGCATGGGCTTTAGTAAACTCTTCTGAGTCTCCAACCTCTGAGGTAATAACAAAGCCATTCTTTGTGAGCAATGCTCTACGGGTGTGTCTAATGATGGAACTAGATTCCTTATAAAATTTAAACCTATCTAAGAAGGACATTATTTCTCCCCCAGAGAAGCTTTAAGGAACCAATCCCATTTCTGGTGTTGATCAATACGCTCTGCAATAAAATTAGCAACACCCTGCTCGTTTACTCTATTAGCAACATCAAAAGTATTTTTTAACTCTGAAATATATTCTGAGTTCATACCTTGAAAAGCTCTGGTGAGTTCTTTAAGATCTGTAGGGGCTAGATTAGTTTCTTTAATCTTACTACGGTTAGACAACTCATTCATTGCAAAAGGAGCAATATCTCCTAATTTAACAATATTTTCTGCAATAGGGTCTAAGCTCTCGTAGATGTCTTCGTAAATCTTAAGAAACAACTTGTGATATTCGTAGAAGTCTTCACCCTTCATATTCCAGTGAAAACCATGAGCTGTGTGATAGAGTACGTAACCAGCAGATAGTAAATCTTTAAGTGAGTCTATTAAGACTGGTTCTTTTTTAGTAACTGCTTCCTTACTAAAAGTTCTAAAGTTATCTAACATTATAACGTTCTCTCCAGGACATTTTTGTATTGCCTAGATCATTAAAGTAATCTCTCAATCGAGCGTGTTCTTTATCAAAATCTTCTTCATTAACTTTTGACATACTAATAGTCCATGGAATTTTTCCTGTAGCATAGTCATCTTCAAAGATTTTTGCTTGAACAGGTCTAAAACTTAAAAGAAGATTTGTTTCAACACCTTTTTGACTTCTAATAGGAAGAATAGTTCCCTGACCACCTGTAAAAGCTCCAGGGTTATTGCTTCTCCCCCAATAGTGTGGTTGTCGTGGTTTAATATCGTCCCACTTAAAATGTGATGTTAAATCGCCAGATACAGGAGACCATCTTGGGTTGGCCTGGTCAACCCAAAAAGCGTGTTCTAAGTGTTTATGTACATCAGCAAGGGCAGCTAGTTTCGAGTGGGAATAACCTGAAACAAAGTGTGTACCGCCTTGACCGGGAATAAATAGGGAGTTTAAGACAATATCCCCGGGAAGGCTCTCAAAGAGCGCCCTTTTTGACATACTAGAACCAGTTAGCTGTTGAACCTAAGATGTTGTCAACGACAAAGTTGGTTTTCTTAGCTGCAGTACGAGCACTATCAAAATCATTAAGAGTAGACTTGGTGTTCTTATCTCTTCTAACAATCTCAACATTATCAACAAAATTATTGATGATTGCAGCTCTCTTCTGTACATCAAGGATGGGTAAGGTCTTCTGCTCTACGTAGTAAACAGCAGCTTCTCTTGTAGCTAACTGGCTTTCAAGCAAACCATGGTGTTGGTCTTCTACCCAAACCTCAGCACCGGCGGTGACAAAGTTAATCCAGTCAGACTCTTGGAACTCACGCTCAATTGACTTAGCAGTTCTGTAGAGAAGTGAACCATCATCCTCACCAAGGTCTGCGGTACCAAAGTCTGTTGTTCTGTAAACACTAGCAACTGTTCCACCAGGCAGGCTTTGCAGGTACTCTTCAGCATCGTAATCAATGTACTCGGAAGCAACCTTTTGAAGCTGTTCTCTTTCTGTCTCAAGCTCGATAAGAGTGTTAGCAAGCTTACCTAAGCTGTTTGTATCGAGGTTAGGGCTAGAAGAAGCCATCTTAAGCTCGTTAATAACATCCTGGATTTGTTCCAGTCTGGTATAGATGCTTAATGATGAACCGTCAAACCAGCTTGCCTCTCTAACAACTCTTTGAGCTGTTCTAATAATATCATTTGTTTCTTGCATTCTGTTCTCCCTATTGAGATTTTTACTGGCTGCAACTGCCGTACCAGAGTTATTTAATTCATCCCCCATTGGGTTATTCCCAACACCAAGGGGGTTACTTCCACCAAATGGTCCACCACCACTATAACTATCTGTTTGATTTGCATTCGGATTTTTAATACTAGTTGGAGCTAAGGCTACATCTGGACTTTTTTCCGACTTTGTCATATCGGGTGTTGTTGAATTATCAAAAAAAGCTTCTGCAAGTGCTACAGAACCATGAACTCTCTTGGATCTTTGCTTGTGGTAATCTTGCATGTATGCTTTTCTTCTAGCTTCTTTTTTCGATTCGTCGTTACCTGTCTCATAGATATAGCACTTACAGTTATCATAACTAGCTTTAAACCCTGGATTACCGTTATCATCTGTACAGTCAACGATAGGGCCAGGATTATAGTCAAAAGCTAATTTTCTAAAAAACTTTAAGTTAGCAGGTAACTGTTCCATTATTTATCTTTAGCGGGGGACTCCACAATCTCCACAAACTACACCTGAGCCACTGCAACCTTTACAATTAGCAAATGCATAAACTGACATAAATTCTTGGGCAACTTCTGGATTACCTCTGCCCAATTCATTACCTTCAGAGTCTGCACAACCTGGCATACCACAGTGAGCAACACGAACTGACCCACATTCATAGCACTCATGTCCTACAAGGGGTCTAATACTAGCGTTTCTAGTATTGAAAAGCCCTGCCATTCTAGGGTCATTGGGCTTATAGGTGTCATTACCAGTGTAGCCATACTGTTGTGTACCCATACCATGCCAACCTTGTTGACCTTCTTCGGAATCTGGGTCTTCAGCAGTAAGATGTGAATATTCCTGACCCATAAGGTGTGGCAAAGCGTTAGAACCAGGCTTCATATCAATAAGATTAACTTCTACCTCGTCAATGGGGTGCTTGGTATAGATTTGACCATCCTGCCAACCGTTAAAGTAGTCGTCAGAGAGATTGGAAAGGCTCTTGTCCATTTCCTTACCTGCTCTACCATCTTCAAAACCCTGGTGGTAGATAGCTGAGTCATTGGCTTGCTTTCGAATCATATCGATATAATCTCTTGATGAACCTTGCATAATTATATTTCCGTTTCCTTCTGGGTCCATTGCTTGCATGGCTGGATTTTCCATATTGGCTGGTTGTTGAGAATTTACACTAGGTGAATTAGTATTACCCGGACTATTTGTCTGTGGAGTAGTACCTCTATCACTTGTCTGTTTACTTGGTTGAGTAAACGGTGTTGTTACATGTCTTTCCATCGTTGACTCATTTTGGCCCAATGATGGTTGGGTACTACCTGGGATATTTTCATCCCCATCTGCTTCTACAATCCAACTAGTTCTTATCATAAGCTATGGAGAATTGAGCTAACACCATTAGCAGCCAAGCCTGTACCAACTACATCACCAGCAAGACTGGCTCCACCAGATTCAGGTGCAAGGAATGTAGATACTGCATCGACTGCGCCACCACCAACTAATTCACCAACACCCTTTAACAGTCCAAGTGGATTAAACCCACCACCACCGCCGCCATGACCCTTTGAGTCAGTGCCTGATGGTGTTGTGGAAGTACCGGATGGTGTTGTAGAGGTTGGAGCTTGAGGCGTAGAAATTTGAGCACCCTGTGATGGATTTACTTGACCCTGTCCTGGGGCAACAGCACTACCACTTGTAGGATTTGAAGCTTCATCTGTAGATTGTTGTTCAGTATTGTCAAGATTATCTGATACTACTACCCAACTAGTTCTCTTAAAAGCTGTAAGACCCTCTGTTGAAGTACCTTGGTCAACTAATGGAGTCATCTGAATACTTGGTCCAGAGCTACCATCACCTGTAAGCATAGGGTCCATATAAAGTTGATCATTACTACCAGCTAAACCCTCTGCCTGCTTGACCCATGAGGAAAAGCCTTGATGAACTATAGGTCCATCTTCGATCTCTTCCTCAGTCGGTGCTTTTAAAATATCAAGACCTTGTTCGGCAATCTTTCTAAGGTAGATATCTTCCCAGTCACTTACAACATCCCAGGTAGAAGACTTCTTTGCTGTAGCAGGCATTTCTTGGGGAACTTCACTGGGTGATGCAGGAACCTTTTCGGGTTCTCTAACAGGAGTTGGGGCAGGTGCTGGTGTAGGAACTGTTTCTGGTCGTGGTTCCCAGAGTGGCTCTTCTACCCAATCTGGTTCCTCAATTGGAACCCATCTTGGATTACCAGCTTGTATACCACCATGGGCCATCTTTTGCCACAGCTTGTTTCTGGGAGTACCAGATGAATACTTTCTGGGGTCACTCTCTTCACAGAATGGGCAACCTTCTGCACATTGGAAGCAACTGTGCTTATCTCTTTGATTATTCCAAGCACCACATTCAGTACAGGGTGAGTGGAATTGGGCATGCATTTCATGATAGAGATCATGAATATCTGGAATCATTTCAGCTAACTTTTGTCTGTGCTCAGCAAGAAGAGCTGTCTGTCTTTCATCTGGGTGATCTCCAGCCATCTCCTCAAGGTTATCATAATGTGTACGAGCTCTATGAAATTCATCGTACATACTAGCTAAAGCTTGGTACATCTGATTGTGGATAGCCCAGTGGGCTTGCTGGTGACCTGTCTGAGGATTTTCAATATGTAGATGTCTCTGACCAGGATATGGGGCCTGAACGGGTGCGAACCCTGCTTCAGCATTTTGAGCACCAGGAAGACTGTTAATAGCGTTAACAACATCTGAGTCTACTTCTGGTCTAGGGCGCTTGGGTAGATCGTGGCCTACTGGGCCCGTAATATTAGTAGGCTTTTGGAAGGTATCTTCACCAGTTGCCCATGGATCTTCATCAGATGCAAACTTCATTATATCTCCTGCTGCTCTTGCTGGATTACCATATTTACAGTAATCACAATGTTCTGGGCTTCTTGGAATACCAAAGTATCCACAGGGGCCACCTTTTTTATCACTTCTAGTACAAGTTCCATGCAAATGGTCATGCATAGCTTGAAAATCTTTATCTGCTTTTTGTCTAGCTGATCGTACTCTCTCAGTAAGTTCTTGATCAGGACCTGGACCCAGACCCATCATTGCCTGTTGAACAGATGGGTGAAATATATTAGTAACCCTTAAATAATTTTGCAGACTCTGTCTAAAATTAGCTACTCTATTTAAATGACTTTCCCAGTGACCCAGTTGGTGGTGTTCATCTTCTAAACTTTGTGTTGGCCATGCATAACCTTGGGTATCTGGGCCTCTTTCACCATTTCTCCAAGAATCTTTCATTCTTTGGAACAGCTTATTCCAAGATCTACCCTGAGCTGTCTGAGTATTGTATTCGTCCAAGCTCTTCTTAAAAACAGGGTAGTGGGGAGCTCTCTGAACACTAAATTCAAACATAGGATTTGCAGGACTACTTGGATCTGGTTCAGTTGCCCATGAGTTACCCATTTGTCCAGTATATTCACTTAAATCACTAGGCTCTTGATAACCCTGAGAAATACCTCTATCAGTGCCTACACCAGGAACTAACTTAGTAATCTGTCTTACGAACTTATCAGTAACGTATGGCGGGATATTAAAATCTTTTGGTCTATCTGACATTATAATTTACTCAAATCTTGCTTTAACTCATCAAGGTTAATATTTGCATACTCACCCTTTTGAGCAATTTCTGGTGTAATTAAAGCCCAAGCTTCATCCATGTAGTATTGAAGCCAAGTGTATTCAATCTTTTGTACTTGGCCCCAGGTAATTCCGTAAAAGTATTGTGAGTCATAACCTACAAGAATAATGCAGTGTCCACCAATTAATTCATTATCTGCTGGAGTATTTGATAACTCCCATGGTTGATGTTGCATAAATTGTTGTTGGCAAAGAGCTGGAACTCTAATACCAATATAGGTTAAACCATAATGAGCAATTACGTTCTTAATCTCATCTAAATCTGTGTAGTTAGCAGGAGCATAGGCCTCTAACTTACTATTTAAGATGTCGTTAGTTTGCCAATACTTTAAGAGATCTGCTTCAACTGCACCATTATCTTGGCCACTCGTAAACTTAAGGTAGGCATCTACTACTTCTTGGGTAGTAGGGGGAATTTCACCCAAACCTAAAGCTTGAGCAGTTGCCATCTTAGCATGAGCAATACCTGCAAATGTGCAGTCACCATATTGATCGTTACCCAACATCTGCCAGTTATTTACAGCAGGTACATCTAACTTTTCAGGGGCAGCAGGGAACGGAGATGTTTGATATTCTGCAAGTGCTTTTAACCCAACAGGTACTTTGGCATCTAGCTTACCTAGCTTACCAACAATACGTAATGACTCTTGTGGCATATAAAAATCCCATCATTAGAAATATTTCTACCTCTAATGATGGGATCTTTAAAAAATTACAGTAAAAAAATTACTTCTTTGGTTCAGCCTTTGGCTTGGTAGCTCTTGGCTTGGTGGCCTTAGTAGCAGCAGGTGCTGGAGTAGGCGTAGGAACCGGTGTAGGCTCAGGTGTTGGAGCTAGAGTAGGAGTAACCGGAGTAACGGTCTTAGGCTGAGGCAACGTACCAAGCAACCAACCAAACTTCGGAAACTTCTTCTCAAGCTGTGTAACAGCAGTGTAGTAAAGAGTAGTTGCAACTGGAACTAAGGTAGCAAATGTACCAGCATGAAAGCTGCCCAACTTACTAACTACCCAGGCAACTACTGAACCAACAACAGCAGCCACAAGAGCACGGAAGGAATTCCGGACTTCAGTGGTGTTAATTGGTGTACTCATGTATTTCTCCTATGGTTTATAGTCAAGCTTCAATTCTGGAGCTTGCTTTACAATCTGATCCCATGCAGTATCTCTGTTATTACCAGAAGCAAATGCATGTTGTGACCAGAACTTGGGGTGTCTCACGTAGAGACCCGAATCTAACTTATCCCAGAGTTGATTATAGGCATCTGTCATCTTACTAAGATGTTCACGAACGCCTTCTTCTCTATGTGCTGGGTCAAGATACCGTTGGGTAAGGTTGTCATGGGTGTTTTGGAAAAAGTCAAAACTCTTATAGTCTGAATCATCATCAATACGCCAACGATTTATTTGATCTTCTCCACCATCTCTTCTCTGTACCCAGAAGTGGCTTGGGTGGAAAGCGGGAAAACCATGCCATTTTCTTCCGTTAGTGTTACTGGGGAAAACAAAACGGTGAGTTTCGTCTCTTTCATCAAAAGAAGGGTCTTTTAAGATTGTAGCCTTATAACCCTTAAAAAATACATCAGGGTCTTCTTGCTTTAAAGCAGCCTGAATATTAGGGAGTGCAGATAGTCTGTATTGAAGCTCTTGTACTTCAGGAAGTCTATCAAAGTGAACAGCCTTACCTGTCTCTCGATTTTGAACTCTATCTTCTACTTGATGAACATCTTCACGTTCTGGTGTATTTTCATCAAGTAGGGGAATTTCATCAAAAGCATATCTAGGCTTAACTTCTACTCTTTGATTTTCATGAGTGTTAAAAACAGGTTCTGGAATTCTCTCTTCAGGATTAACTGTTCTACCGTGTAATCCGTGCTTGGTAATAGCCCCAATAGAAGGATGAGAGGAAACAAACTTTCTTGTTAAGTCTGTATCAACAGGAAGGTCATAACGAACAGCATCAACTGCACCCTGTGGTTCTGTCTCTACTCGTCTATAGTCAATTGGAAAATAATTTACACGATTAGCCATTATACTCTACAATCTCCACATCTAACAGGATTGGGGACTTCACTCCCTCTAGCAATAATACTACTATGTACGTGATACCCTGGATATGAACTGTTAATACCCTTACCACAAGAAGCACAACTACTGGAAGGGTTTTTAGCACTTGCAGTAATTGGTTCTAAATGCATTAATGGTCTATCTAAAAGAGTTCTATCAATTGAGTCGTAGGGATCTTTAAATCCATGCAGTGCATAGTGTGAGGGATTGTCTGTGATGTACTTATTCCAGTGAGTACAGTGACTACACATAGAGGTATCCCCCATTGGTGTTCTAATGCACTGTTCCCATCTATACATCATATTATTCTCCCGACACTATTAACTTGACTAGAAAGGTAAAGTACATTTACTCTTCTTCGTCTTCGTCTTCTTCGTCAAGACTGATAAATCCTACAATACCAAAATCTGTTTTAGGATAGATATCAGATTCAATACCAAAATAGTCATTGAGGATATTAGAGAACTCAATTGCATTGATATTTGTTCGATACTCTATCTCCCATTCGTTATCGATACCATTATCTACGATAGAGATACTAAAACGCTTGGGTAATTCTTGAGCATCCAACTCTGCTTGAGTTTGGCTAGGATGCTTAATAGAGTAATTCTTGACCAATTCTTGAAACTTAGACCAGTCCCAGTTAGCCTTACTTTCTTCTTTTACACAAGTACATTTACAACCACACTTATTGCACTTTTCACATTTTTCACAAGAGGCCATATTTGATCTTTCTGACTAATCAATTATTCTTATTATATATATAGGACGCGAGAATAAATCAAATGCTTTCACAAAAATTTTTTAGAATCTATTAGTTGGGTCAACACGAAACTTAGAATCTGGGTTTTTTCTATGACTATACTCTAAACTACGATCAGCATTTGCTTGTTTACAAGCTTTACAGCGACAACGACCACGGTTATACCCACGAAGGGTTCCGTGTCTAGTATCTTCTGGATTATAGTCTTCTGAACCCAATGGTGCAAATTTTGTTGTATTGTAAACTGGAGGGTTTAATCGACGTTTACGGTCTCTACTATAGTCAGAAGCAACTTTTCTGCAAGCAGGACATCTACATCCGTAAACAGAATAGGGGCTTTTGTTTATTCCATGTCTAGGGTCATTTTCATCATAACCTTCTTGGCCAAGTGGAATAAAACCTTTCCAACTTACACTAGCAGAATAACGCTCTATCCAATTCATTAGTAATCAATGGTCTGTTCTGGTGTATCAGGATAGTGTTGATGTCTAATGGAATAATCTTCTCTTCTTTCAACCCAGTGAGAACCAGCATGAAGAAATTCTGCTAACTCTAAAGCTGTCATACTAGTAGGTTCATTATCACCTCTAATAACATCTTTATTAAAATTAACACCTTTAGTGACAGGTTGACTCTGACCATGATCATGAATTAGATGTCTATTTAATGCATCAAGATCTGCTGGTAATGGCAGAGTTCTTATACCGTCTTCTGGAGCAACGTGTACATGTTCATCCCAGGGTGTAAAAAATCCTCGAGAGACTAACCAGTCTAAATGTGGAGCATTATGAGCCTGCTTTTTATTTGTCTCTTCACCACATCTAATACAATCTTTCGGATTACCTCTAGTAACTGGCTTAAACCCGTTATGAATGATATCGTTATGATGGATACAGTGTACACAAAGGAAACCACTTTTTCCCTTATAACCTACCGGGATTTTAGCAGCATACCGCTCAGAGAAAGAACTAACCTTAGTAGAATTAATTCTAGGAGCATTCCATCCCCTAACAATCAACTGTTCTGGGCCTCCACCAATAAGGTTATGTCCTTCATAGGTATAACCAGCACCCTGTCTTGCACCATTACCAATTGATAGGTTTGACTTTTTATTGTCTATATCTATTTCGCCATTTAATAGAATATGATGTAAGTCATTCCATTCTTCAATCTTTTCAGGGTGTGGTTCATATTCAGAAAGTTTTGCTACTAAAGCATCTCTCTTACTATGAACAAAATCTACGGCCTGTCTAGGGCTCAGTCTTAAATTACACTGTGAACAGTCTAAAGGATCACTTAACTGACGTGTGGGTGCTCCACGAAGTGAGTTTTGGTGATTCAAATCCATTGCTGATTCAAATCTTCTAATGTGATAAGGAACTGCTTCTGCAGCATAAGCAAATTCATGCATTTCTGGAAGATCGTGAAGACGTATAACTTTACCTGTCTCTTTGTGTCTAAGTTTCATACTCAAAATATCTTTATCTTGAGGAAATGATTCTTTATCTACAGGTTTTGCAAATTCTTCTCCTGTGTTACCACCAATTCCAGGCTCAAATAGATCAGATTTATAAAATTCCTTTGGATCGGCAAGTAACGATAAGGGAGTAGAAAATTTTGACATTAAAAGAGCATAACCATTACGTCCTGTTCTACTAACACCTGTTTCTGAGTCATTTGGCCCAGAACGTGGTAGTCTAGACCCAGGCCCAGAAGCTTTTTTAGCACTAGTTTGCCAAGCATGTAGACCAAATTTTTTCTTAATCTCTTTAAATTTAGGTTGACTAATAAACTTAGCTCTTTTTGCTTGAAAATCTGCCCAAGCGTATGTAAAACCAGTCTCTCTTGTCCCCCAACCGTTACTAACGGTTCTACCTTTTGATAGCTTTTCTGGGCCAACTGATAGCATATAGTCATCTTCTGGGTAAAACCCAGGGGCAACTAACCCAATAGTGTTACGAAATCTATCGTAATAGCTAGCTTCTCTGGGTCGAATAGGAAAGTTACTATCGTGAAGGCCTCTTACAGGCGCATGGAGAAGAATAGCACCTGTAATATGCATACGCTCTTGATGTTTTTTAAGAGCCGGTGGAGTTTTAGCTTTTTTAAGCATTTCTATATTCTATCTACTAAAATTTAAGGTTCTTTAAATAATTACACTCTTTACAGTGACAGGGACCTAATGTTTCTAAAGTAGAACCATTCCATTTTTCACTATGATATTTCAGTCCAGTGCCCTGCCAACCAGAATGAACATGATAATCTTCTATAAAATTTGGTTGTTGAGTAAAGTATTCATTGGTATGGTAGGCATGTTCCCACCAATTATGAATATCATGGTGAAGATCATGAATAGTTTCACCATCTGACAGCTTCATATCTGCCCAATCATGATAGTTTGCCATATCTACACCGTCAAACTCATCATAATGATGAAGTTTCATATGTCTAAACAAATCTTCTGCAGATTCCGGGAAAGGGGGAAGATGTATTGACTTATCAGACAATTCGTGACTGTATCTCTGGTTCCAATCGCTCATATTACTTAGATGACTTTCTAAAAGGAGTACAGTTATTCTTCTTCTGGGTGATGATGCAAGATTTGCATGTGATCAGTACGTAGATGATACCAGTCATGCTCTGCTTCTAGGGGGTTTTGTGGGTCTACTACAATGCCTGTACCATCAACATAGTCAAAAGGGTGACCTCCAGCACGAACATTTTGTGCATAATTAAGAAGATATTGAACATGATTTCTTAATTCAGGGTCTTCTCTAAAAGATTGATCAACATGGTGTTGAAAAATATGTTGTGCTATATCTCTATCTGTTTTTGGTCGTGGTAAAGCGAGATCATTTTCGGTGGCCTCGTGAGCGTAGCGTTTTAGCCACGTTTTTGGGGCTCGCTTTTTTGAATTTTTAATTTTTTTATTCATTTCATCAAGAACACTACCCTGTCTCGTACCGTCTTCGACGTTCTTGGGTTCTCCCAGGCTGTGACGGTGGGTACTATTCCTTGCATGTAGGTCCTTATGGTAGTGCCATAGGGACCTCTCATCTAATCTAGAGGCAGGACGGTTAAAAAACCAATTACGAAAATTAGCAACCCAGTGAGGAGCGATAAAATCATCCTTATGGTCATACTGGAGGTGTCTTGATAACTCTTCTTCTGATAGATCAGCTGGAGCAGGATAGATTCTTTTTTCTTCTGAACTGCGTCTCAGACCCGCAGAGTGATTATTCATGTTCGTGTTGGTCTTTTTCATGCTTTAACCCATGCATAATCTCATGAACCCTTTGCATTCCTGTCTGAATTGGTCTATTTCTGCTAGGGTAGTCATGTACTTGCTTAAGATGCTTCCAGAGATCGTCTTCATTGTCATATTCAGGGTAGGTCATACTACTAGTATACCTTAACCCAGCTTCTGTAATCAAACTTGCATGTCGATGACTCCCATTTCCCGAGAATTGTTCATGCATATCATTGTGTAATTGTACGATAATATCTTGTCTATCGAACTCTGGATTAAGATCAACAGGGATATCGTGATCGTGGTTGAGGTGTCTATGCAAATCTACCCAGTTATTAATCTTTGGGTACGTTCTTTTCTCCTCGGAATATCTAGTTTTCCAGCTCATTCTTCATCTTCCGGGTGTTCGTGATCGATGTGTTGTGTCATAAACCCTCTACTATGCAAGAAATTGTGTAGATGGTGTAATCCAGCTCTTCCGCCTTCATGTTCTGCATCAGCAAGAATGCTATTTACCATAGTATCATCCATGCCACCACTCGTAAAGTTGCCTGCGTGACCCTGAATAAGGTGGGCTGCAATGCTATAGGGGTCGTCTGGGTCTAATTTAATCTCATAATTTTCGTGAGCGTAACGCTTTTTCCAGTTCATACTATATCTTTCTATTTATTTTTAAGGTCTATGGGTCTAACAACCCAGCAATTACCATTGCATTGCGGGCTCTATCAGATACTTCGATATCTGGGTAATTTTGATGGGTATGATCTAAAAAATCGTGATGATCATAATGTTCATCTTCATGAACATCAGGGAGAAGAACGTCACCATATTCAGATAATTCTGTAGGATGGAATAAATGATCTTGTACAAGATGTCTTTTTAGAGAATTTAAGTCAAATACTCCAGGATAGGGTTGTTGTTCTGAGTCCTGAGCATAACGTTCTGACCAATTTATAGAAGCCATTCTAGTATCATCATCATCACTGTCATAGTGGGAATGTGATTGATTTTCTGGAAAAAGTCTACGGAGACCTCTATGTCTGCTATTATGATGGTGTTCTGCCCACTCTTTAAACTCATCAGTATGTACTAACTCATTAAAGGGTAGACTGGTAAGACGATGCCAGTGATTAAGTTCTTGGTCATATTCTTCTGCTTCATCATCATCCCAGGTGATCTTACCAATCATTAAACCTGGGTGAACAAAATCAAGAGCTTGTTCTCTCTGATCTTCAAAACTATGTCCATGTTGGTGTTGAAGATGACGAACCAATTCCTCGACGTTGGTAGCACGTGGAAATACTTTTTCTACATGAGCAGTATGGGTAGAGTCAACGTGAGAATGTCCATCAAATACCGCTGGGTGATGATAGACTAGATCATGAAGGCCTGTTAAACGTTCCAATATCTCTTCGGGGGTTCGTCCATTACGAACATCATTTCTCTTAACATCTTTTAGGTTATGTTCTACCTGAAGATGTCTAATAAGAGAGTCTAGATCTGTAACAGTAGGGAAGACCCTTTTATCAGATGATAATTTACCTGCAGTATGAAGATGATCTGTAGCATAATCAGTTGCTTTATTATCGTCGGGTGTGGGTAGAATCTTAGGGTCTTTCATTCTGATTCTTCTCTAACTGCGTGTTCATGATCGACTTTACTATTTGCCATTGTATGATCTTCGTTATGATACCAGACAAGTTCAGAATAGTGCCAACTACCCGCATCAAAGTGGTGTGCTACTGGGTGATCAGTATGTTCATGAATTAGATGTCTTCGAAGCTCTTCTTTGCCACGAGGAAAAGGGACAGTAAGTTTGACATGAGCTTGACGCTTTACAAACCAGGTATCTAATGTTCTATCACAATTTTTGCAGAGATCATCATTTTTAGGACTGCGGGTTTGTGGGAGTAGATGTTGTTGGCCTGTTTCCATATAGGTCCAATAGTCTGAATATGATACGTTCTGCTTGGGATGTTTTGCATCATTGAAATCTCTACCACAACTCTTGCATTGTGAAGGATCTTTCTTTAGATTACCCATTTCATCGCGGTTGGGAGAGAACATATTTATAAGGTCTTTAAAA
>Ga0007809_10000451_pt1 | contig 17190 bp, 17 predicted proteins | sample CryBogCBE02Aug07_FD_60383 | JGI IMG/M metagenome (GOLD analysis project Ga0007809, IMG submission 60383) | Freshwater microbial communities from Crystal Bog, Wisconsin, USA - CBE02Aug07 | ecosystem: Environmental > Aquatic > Freshwater > Lake | place: Crystal Bog, Wisconsin, USA | collected...
AATACGGCGTGAAAATTCCTTTTTTACGCAACAATGTTATCATGAGTTTTGCTCTACAACATGAGTTCCATTGGGTGAAACCCAAGTTTGACAGCTTGATTTTTCAATCCAAATAATCATTCGATCTTTCGACACCTTTGCAGTGAATGATCAGCAATTCAAAAAAATTCCCATGCTTTGAAAAACTCCAAATGCCTGTCTCTAGAAAGAATCTGAGAAGACCACCAAAGATTTTTTTATCAATTTCGAAACCTCCAGATGACTCCACTTACAACACCACAAAAGAATGGCATCGCCCTTTATAGCGCTGTTGATGACAGATTGACACACTTTGAGGTGCATCCTGATACAGGTGCCCTCACCCAACGCAGCACCATCTCTATCAAAGCAAAAGTTCAGTATGCTTGGAAGCACCCAAATCTCGACAGACTTTATGTCTCAAGTAGCAATGGTGGACCCCACAAAGTCTCGGATTTCAATCATTTGAGTGTGTTTACCATTGAAACCAACGGAGCCTTAACACCCCTAGGACAAGAGGCAACTCTTGATCGTCGCGCGGTTCACATGTGCATAGATCCAACAGGACGCTTTGCCATCAATGCACACAATCACCCTATCTGCGGCTTAAGTGTTCACGCCTTGAGCGAAGACGGCAAGATTGGGGAAAATTTGCCTGCAGTCACTCATTTGAACTATGGAATTTATCCTCACCAAGTGATGACCTTTCCATCGGGTCGACACGTGATGATCGTCGATAGAGGCAATAAAGCGACCGCTGACAAACCAGAGGATCCAGGCGCACTGAGAACCTACGGGTTTCACAATGGTGTTTTGACTGAGGGACAGACCATTGCGCCTAATGGCGGATTTGGATTTGGACCGCGACATGTATCCTTTCACCCCTCAAAGCCTTGGGTCTATGTCAGTGATGAACGATATAACCGACTGCACATGTTTCGATTTGAAGACGATCGACTAGAACCCAAGGCTGACTACACAGAAGAAATTCTCATTGAACCAAACCGGGTAAGACCACGCCAAATTGCTGGTCCTATTCATGTGCACCCCCAAGGCCATGTGGTCTATATCGCCAATCGATCTGATCACAATATTGAGGTGAATGGTGTCAAAGTGTTCAATGGGGGTGAGAACAATATTGCAGTCTTCAAAATTGATCCATTGAGTGGGCAACCGCAATTGATTCAACATATTGATACCCAGAGTTTTCACGTGCGTACGTTTTCAATCGACCCCAAAGGGCGATTTTTAATCACCGCAAGCATCAAACCCTTATCCATTAAAAAAGAGGGTGGACTTGAATTGATTCCTGCAAGGCTCACCGTCTTCCGAATACTCATTGATGGACAACTCGAATTCTTAAACACCCATGAAATTAACACCACTGGCAATCAAATGCAGTATTGGGTTGGAATGAGTCACACCAACTGAACTTAACTTGGTATTCGATTTGAATCAAAAACTAATCTTTTTAACGGTTCAAATACAACTCTTAGTGATTAAGCGGTTCAGTTTGCATTTCCCTCTAAAAACATTATGATGATATTCATTAAAAGTCATCAGTTTGCAATTTGGTTAAGACGCCTACAAAAGATACACCAGCACCGAGTCAATTCGATAACAATGACTTGAAGGTATTTGCACGCAAATATATTTGGTGGAAAACACCGGAGGATGCAATTCATTTCCCGCAGCGAGTCATTGCTCAGGTCATGAACATTGGTGACTATGAAGATGTTCAAAAACTAGTTTCTCAAGTAGGTAAAGCAAGGCTCAAAGAAACATTGATCTCAGCACAGGCAGGACAATTCAATGAGAGATCTTGGCATTATTGGCATTACCGACTAGGCTTGGTTGAGCCTGAGCCTGAATCTGTTCCACCATTGCCTGTCAGGACATTTACTTGACTTTTAAACCTCAACTCGATATTTTGCCAAAGGCTCAAAAACTCCTTTGGCCACAACTCAAACCCTGCCAAACAATGGGATTTGTACTTTATGGCAGCACGGCTATTGCGCTGCGTTGTGGCCACCGGCAATCTGTTTATTTTAATTTTTATTCAAATGAGCCCCTCAACCGAGAGTCCCTCAAAACTGCCATGCCCTTTTTGATCAACGCCACAGTGTTACAAGATCAAGGCAATGCCTATAGCGTCATGACGAGTCCTGATTCTTTAGAAGACCAACCTGTCAAAGTGTCCTTTTTTGGAGCATTGAATATGGGAAGAGTCGGCACACCTGAGTTGACACAGGATCAAGTGATGTATGTCGCTTCATTGGATGACTTGATGGCTACCAAGGTGAAAGTGATACTACAACGTGCAGAGGCAAAAGATTATCTTGATATAGCAGCCATGATTAAGGCTGGCGTTAGCCTTGCGCGCGGTTTAGCATCTGCACGTTTAATTTTCGGGCTTAATTTTCAACCCAGCGAAAGCTTAAAGGCATTGGCTTACTTTAATGATGGGGACTTGAAATCCTTGAGCAAGGATTTAAAAAAATATTTGATCAAAGCTTCCGGTTCAGTGGAGAACTTACCTGAAATCAAAATTCTCTCAAACCATCTCAGTCCCATCAACACTCAACTCTAACGGACTCATGGAGTCTAAGGCTCATCGATCAATGTGAACCAAATTGAAATCAGGATAGCGCTCGCCCTGAACAGCACCAGTCGGTGCAATTTGATTGAGCAAATCAATTTCCTCCTCACTCAATACAATTTCTGAGGCCTTGATGTTTTCTTTAACTCGCTCGATGCTTTTTGAGCCAGGGATTGGCACGATATCCATTCCCTTGTGCAAAACCCAAGCGATGGCCAATTGAGCCGAGGTAACCCCCTTTTTCAAGGCTAAATCGTGGATCTTTTGGGTGATATGAAAATTTTTCTTGATATTTTCATCTTTAAAGCGAGGATGACTCTTGCGAGTATCTTTTGCATCCATATTTTCAATGCTCTTAACAGTGCCCGTTAGAAATCCACGTCCCAGGGGACTATAAGCCAAGTAACCAATCCCCAACTCACGACAAGTGGGTAAGATGTCTAGTTCGTCCTGGCGACTCCAAATAGACAATTCAGACTGCACCGCCGTAATGGGGTGAGTTGCGTGTGCCCTGCGCAAATTGCTGGCCGAAATCTCAGACATTCCCAAAAACCGTACCTTGCCGGCTTTTACCAAATCGGACATCGCACCAACTGTGTCCTCAATCGGAACTGTTTTATCGACACGGTGCTGAAAATACAAATCAATGCAATCGACTTGTAAGCGCTTGAGAGATTCATCGCATGCTTTTTTAACATACTCCGGTGTACCGCAAATCGTAGTTCCTTCTGGCTTCCTGATTTGACCAAATTTAGTAATCAAAGTCACTCGATCACGAATCCCCTTGAGCGCTTGTCCCAAAACTGTTTCATTGTGACCACTGCCATAGGCATCAGAGGAGTCAAGTAAAGTGACCCCCAAGTCAACCACCTCATGAATAAGACCAATTGAGTGCGCATCATCGATGGGCCCATAGATACCACTGAGGCCCATACACCCATAACCAATTTCTGGAACCTCTAAATGAGTCGATAACTTTCTTGTTTTCATCTTGTCTTACCCTTTCCAGACAACTTCATTCGTTGTCGCAATAATTTAGTTTTTTGTTCGTTAACTTGATAGTCCTTGCCTTCAAGCTCAACGCCATATTGAGTCCTTGCACAACGCAAGGACACGAAGCCCAATTTCACATCCTCAGCAACTCGCTTGGGTTCTCTTTGCAACGGATCACCAAATCCACCGCCACCACCCGTTCTAAAGAAAAGTTGATCATCTTTGGTTAAATTTAGCCCTGTGACTTTGCTGTAAATTTCGACTTTTTTCGATTTGGCCCGTTGAATACTGATCTCTCCACTGGATGCAGCCTCTCCACTCTTAAGACCCCAGGGAGGACACTTGGAGCGCTCACTCAGGCCATTGAAGACTCCATTGTCTAAAACCCGGTAGATTCGCTCCATGCCTAATCCACCACGATATTTACCCGCCCCACCCGAATCCTGTCTCAAGCCGTAGCGCTGAATCATCAAAGGATAGCGTGTCTCCAAGACCTCAACGGGTATATTAAAAGTATCGCCATGCCCAATGGTGAAGGTAGCACTTGGACCGTCGCCACTGGGACGTGCGCCCCAGCCGCCTGCCACCGGCTCAATATTGGTGAAAGCACGCTTGGTTCGAGGATCCCATCCTGTCATCAACATCGCTGAAATATCACTGTAATGACCTGCCGGAATCTTATCAGGCATTGCTTTGGACATTGCCAGTAAGACTGTATCGATCAAAGTCAGCAATGGGGTTTGCCACCAAGACATCGGAGCGGGCTCAGCGGCACTGACCAAGGTGCCAGGGGGCAAGATGACCTCAAGAGGCTTGAAGCACCCATCATTGGCCATCACATCTGAAGCCACCAAATACTTCAAGGCCAGTCTTGCCGCACTCCGACCTGCGGCCGCTCCCGAGTTGATTGGGCCTCGCACTTGTGGACTCATTCGACTCAAGTCGATGGTCATCGAGTCGCCCTTGACAATGACCTTGACACGGATAGGCACTGGAATACCAATATCGACCCCATCATCGTCCAAAAATGACTCGGCTTTATAAACTCCGTCTGGGATTTTACGAATTCTGGATCTGACGGTTCTCTCGGCCTGAGCCCATCCCTCGATGATGGCTTGTCCTACAGCCTCCTTGCCATAATTTTTATAAAGCTCCTGGATACGACGTTCTGCCATCCGGCAAGCACCAATTTGGGCATGCAAGTCTCCAAAGGAGGATTCTGGTTGCCTGATATTGTGAGTCAGGATTCTAAAAATATCCTGATCGGGCTTGCCTTTTTTGTAGATTTTGACCGACCTCACCTGAAGTCCTTCTTCAAAAGAAGACACTGAATCCGTCAGAAATCCACCTGCCAAACGTCCTCCAATGTCAGTCCAGTGAGCTCTAGTGGCTGCAAACCCAACCAACTCTGCCTCATAAAAGATGGGGGTGTAGACCACCACATTGTTCAGATGCTGACCACAAGTTCCCGTGTGGTTGGTCATGATCACGTCACCCTCTTCAAACCCATCAGAGCCGTGAATTTCTATACCATCACCAACCGCAGCATCCAAGTCCCCCACAAAAAGAGGTAAACCACCCGGTGCTTGTGCCACCAATTTACCTTTGGCATCAAGCAAGCCAGTGCAAAAATCTTGCACCTCATACACAATTGTGTTGTGTGCAGTTCTTGCCAAATTGATGGTAATTTCTTCAGCAATGGCCGCTAAGGCGTTATTCACAACCTCAATGGTGATGGGGTCAATTGAAGGAATTTGCTTTTTAGTCATGATGCCTGCTCGCTGCTACCGTTTTCAATCACCAAACAACCAAATTGATTGAGTTTTCCTTTATCTGAAGGAAATAAAACAGTCGTCGAGGCATACTCCTCCACCACTGCTGGCCCCATAATTTCTTGACCTTCTACCAACTCAGCTCTTTGATAAACAGGGCATTTCAACATCCCCACTTTGGGGAAATAGATGTCCCGATTCTTTTGCAAACTGAGCGTTGGAATTCTTTTGTCCCTCAGACTCTCAAAGTGAGGTTTAGAAACTGGTCCAATTGCTGTCACCCTCAGGTTCACCATTTGAGCGGCCTGGTCAGAGGCAGCATGTCCATAGCGCACTTCATAAAGCTCATCGAACTTGTGCCGTATGAACTCTAAATCTTTACTAGATTTAAGCCCAGACGGTACTGTGACCCGAACCGTATACTCTTGCCCCAAGTAACGAAGATCCAAGGTCCTTATCAGTTGAATAGACTCCAACTCATGGCCTTCTTTGACCAAATTGTGTCGACCCTCATTTTCTAATTTGGCAAATAGATCCTCAAGGCTTTTTGCCGTCAATAGTGCAAAATCTTGAATGTGGGTCTGAACAAAATCTTGGCGTATATCAGTAAGCAGCATACCAAGGGCTGAGAAATGCCCAGGCTGTGGAGGAATGATTACACGAGGGATATGCAACTCGCGTGCAATAGCCATCGCATGCAAGGGTCCTGCACCGCCAAAGGCAACCATCGCAAATTTTCTAGGATCATAACCACGCTGCATAGTGATTGCCCTGACCGCAAATGACATTTTGACGTCTGCCAACTTGAGAATTCCAAGCGCAGCATCCAAAACACTCATCCTCAAAGGTTTGGCTACTTTTTTCTCAATCGCCTGATAGGCCTTTTCGAAATTGAGATCAAACTCCCCCCCCAAAAACCGAGTTGCATTGAGTCTGCCTGTCACTAAATTAGCATCAGTGACCGTGGGCTCTTCACCCCCGAGGTCATAACAAGCGGGACCAGGTTTAGAGCCAGCACTCTTAGGGCCCACTTTCAAGCTACCACCCTCATCGATCCAAGCGATACTACCTCCCCCTGCACCCACTTCAATGATGTCAACAACGGGTAGTCGCATGACATGACCATTTTGATATCCACCGATATAGTATTGATCCGTCATCTTGGGAAGGCCTTGCTCCACTAGGCATGTCTTGGCCGTTGTACCCCCCATATCAAAAGCGATGACATCCGGCTCTCCAATGAGTTTTCCCAATTCGCCAGCGCCGATGATTCCCCCGGCTGGACCAGATTCCATCATGGCCACCGGCATTTTGCTCGCACGTTGGGAGGTCATGACACCACCGTTGGATTGCATAATCATGAAACGGCCACTGAATTTTTGGTTCCTCAAAGGCTCTTCCAAGGCTTTAAGGTAAGTGGTCACCTGCAACCCCACGTAAGCGTTCAAAACAGTTGTTGAGGTTCTTTCGAACTCACGGTATTCCCGCAAAATCTCATGAGACAAGGTGATAAAGTGATTGGGAAATGCTTTTCTAAGGGCGCGCCCCACCATCGCCTCGTGCTTCGGATTAGCATATGCATGCAAAAAGCAGACCGCAATAGACTCAACATTCTCTTTCTTGATAATCTTGATAATTCTTTGTACTTCTGCATCAGATAATGGTAGATGAACTCGTCCTTGAGCGGTCATTCGCTCTTTGATGGGGAAACATAAATTGGCTGGAATTAAAGGCTGAGTTTTTTCAAAGAAAAGGTTATAGGTGTCAGGCCTATTGGTTCGTCCGACCTGATACACATGCTCAAAACCTTGGGTGGTTATAAGGGCAGTTTTGGAACCATTTTTTTGAATAACGGCATTGATCGCTACTGTTGAGCCGTGTACAAAGTGCTCAAGCCGAGAGACATCAATTTCACCTTTAGTGAAACAGGTCAAAACTGCCTCTTGAAGAGCCAAAGGGGTAGATAGCGATTTCTCAAATCGAACGCTTTTAGTTTGTGCGTCATAAGAGGCCAAATCGGTGAATGTTCCACCTATATCAATGGCAACCCTAACGTTTTTATGATCTATCATTTACTTTTCACCAACCACTCTATTAGAAATGCTACCAAGCCCCTCAATCTCACAGGTCACAATCTCTCCAGGCTGCAAAAACTTTTGAGGATTCATAAAAAAGGCCACGCCAGCTGGAGAACCCGTTTGAATCACGTCACCTGGATACAAGGTCATGTGATGGCTAATGTATGAAACTAGGGCTTCAACACCATAAATGAGGTCGTTTGTATCGCTGTTTTGGCGAATCTCACCGTTCACTTTTGTGACCAGTCCGAACGGTTTACCCCATTCAAACTCATCGACCGTGACCATGGCGGGTCCCATTGGCGCAAATGTATTGAAGCTCTTACCCAAATAATGCACTCTAAAGAATGAATTGGATTCATACTCAGCCAGTTGAACGTCTCTTGCTGAGACATCGTTGGTGGTCATAAAACCAGCCAAATGGTGTTTCACATCACTCTCACTAATATGATCTGTCACTTTGCCAATCACCACCCCAAGCTCAACCTCATAATCAAGCTTTTTGGTTTGCTTGGGCATGATCAGATCATCGAATGGCCCACAAATGGCATTGGTGCCCTTGGCCAAAACCATAGGTTGCTTGGAGGGCTCAATTTTGCCAAGTAATGGCTTTGCTTCAGCTAAGTGACTGTAAGTATTGGCACCAGCGATCATCAATTTACGGGGCAACGGAATTGGAGAGCCTAGCCGAACTGACTTGATATCAATCCCTGTTGCTACTTTAGTCAGCGGTACAAGCTGATCCAACAAAGTTCGCCAATTGGGGATTTCTAGAAAGGCTCGGTTATCACTAACAGCAGGCGTTGACCCGTGTTGATGCAAGAGGTGTTCTAAATCATAAATTTTTTCACCAACTAAAACACCCCCTCTTTCAAGCCCCATTTGCCCATAACTGACTAACTTCATTTGCAATTCCCTTTTAGAAATTTCATGACAAACCAAAATAATGCGGTAAATACAGTATCAACGGTGGAAAAACGATCATCAAGAGTAAACAAAGCAACAAAATACCTAGATAAGGGACCATTGCTTTAGAAACATCACCCAAGGGTGTTTTTGTAATTGAACAGACCACCAAAACCAAAATTCCAATGGGTGGAACCACTAAACCCACCCCCAAAGATGCCACACTCATCAATGCAAAATGAAGTGTATTGATGCCCAAAGACTTTGCGACAGGCAACAAAATGGGGACAAAAAGAAGCAATGCAGGAATTCCATCCAAAATTGCGCCAAAGAATAAAAAGACTAAATTAGCTGCGATCAAAAAAAACAAGGGATCACTTGAGAACCCAATAATTAAATCTGCAACTTGATCGGGTACTCCACCGAAAGACAAGATAGCACTGAAAGCAGATGCAGCACCCAAAATTAAACCAATTGCACCAGTCGTCATCGCTGTATCGACAAGCAATGAATAAAAGAGCTTAAAGGTCATTTCTCTATAAATGAAAGTAGCCACAAACAATGCATAGAGGACAGCAACACCGGCAGCCTCTGTTGGTGAAAAAACTCCACCCAAAATACCACCGAAAATGATGATGGGCAAAAGCAATGGGAAAACAGCTCCGCGAAGTGCTTGAATGCGTTCAGCAAAACTGGCCTTTCGCTCACCCGCAGGCAATAAACCTCTTTTAGACTGAACGTAAACCAAGACCATCAGTGCAATGGCCATGAAAAAACCTGGCAAGAAACCTGCCACGAAAAGCGCAGAGACCGATACACCTGCCAAGGCCCCCAACACCACCATGGTCAAACACGGGGGAATCAATATTCCCATCGCACATGCAGCAGCAATCAACGCCACAGCCTTAGCTGGTTCATAGCCGGACTTTTTGAGTGTCGGGAACATGATGGAACCAATGGCCGATGCATCTGACAAAGACGCTCCGGAGATACCAGAAAAGAAAATCTCAGAGACAATGACCACCTGCCCCATCCCACCCCTAAAGTGACCGACAAGTGATTTGGCAAATTCAACCAATCGAATAGAAATCGCTGAACGCTCCATGATGGCGCCTGCGAGGATAAAAAGAGGAATAGCCAGATAGGTAAAGTTATCAATTCCTGAGCCAAGGCGTTGAGCGATCAATGGCAATGGTAATGAGTCACTGCTTACCACTGCAATGACTGATGCAATGATCATGGAAAATGCGATAGGTACACCAAGGACTAGGCACAACACAAATCCAATGCACAAGGAAATTATCATGCCTCTTGTCCAGTTTTTTCTCGCAAGCGATCAAGCAATTCTTCTAGAGAGAAAAGAACCATGATGCTTGCACTGATCGATGTGACCACATAAATTGTCGCTTGACTAAAGGGTAGCGTGGTGTAAGTTGAATTCCAAGCTTGCTTGGCCATGATAATGCCCAAGTAAACAATTAGACACGCAGTGATGGCAACAATGACGATAGCAATGGGTTGAAAAAATTTGGAAAGAGTTGGCCATACATCCTTGACCATCAATCCAAGACCAAAATGCATCCCTTTACGCAAAGAAATTGCAGCTCCAGTGAAACTAGTCAACTGAAATAAAAAAATACTAAGCTCATTGAGCCAAGTGATGGGAAAATGGAAAACAAATCTGCAAGCGACATCCAAGATGATCAGAAATGCAAAAGCACCCAAGGAGAAAGCACATATTAAACCCAGTGCTTTCTCTAACTCATCGCAGAGCCACTTCATCAGTAGCCAACAGCTTTAAGTACTTTTTCCACGTAATCTTTACCAATCTTGACCTTAAACTGCTCAATCACAGGTGCACTGGCTTTCTTAAAAGCCGCAATGTCAGGCTTAACAATGGTGACTCCCTTGTCGGTCAAAACTTTGCCTGATACGGTTTGTTGTTGCTGGGTCGATAGTGGATCTACCTTTGCATAGAAATCGTCATTGGCTTTGATGTAATTTTTCTGAACAACATCTTCAATTAGATCCTGAACAACTTTGGGTTGCTTATTCCACCAAGCCAAATTGGTCAATACCATCCCAGGGGTACCATTGTGGGCTGTTTCGGTGTAGTATTTTGCGACCTCATTGAATTTGAATGCCGTGACCAATTCAATGGACAACTCTGAACCATCGATCACACCTTGTTGCAAACTGGTATAAACCTCTTGAATATTCATCACCACGGGTTGGGCTGAAAAAGACTTGATAATTTCAACCACAACAGGATCAGGAATGGATCTGATTTTTAATCCACTAAAGTCTACCGGCGTTGCCAAAGGCTTTTTAGAGATGAATCCACGACCGCCCGCTGAGCACCAGGATAAAAACTTGATGCCAAATGGCTCAATTTTGTCACCAAGCTCTTTTCCCAAAGGACCATAAGCAAATTTCTGCCACGTGTCACGATCCTTAAAGAGATAAGGCATTGCCCAAATCATGTGCTCCTTGACACTACCTTGGGTATAAGCGGGAGTATTAACTCCCATTTGTACTGCGCCCAACTGCAAGGACTCCAAAGCGTCTTTAGGAGTGCCCATTTTGTTATCGGTAATGATGTCAACCTTGATTTTTCCACCAGAGCGCTTTTCAATTTCTTCCTTGAAAGCTGCAATACCTTGGTAGTATCCAAAATTCCTATTTAATAAATCCCCAAACTTAATGGTCATCGAGGGATATTCTTGTGTATAGCCTGTTGAGTTCAGCAGGAATACAAACCCCAAAACCAGCAATAACTTGATACTGTTCAAAACTTTCATTTTGTATGGCCTTATGATGTGATTTTACGCAGTCAACTGTTTATTGGATCTTTCTAGAATAAGCGAGTCAATCGGGAATTCCCTAGAGATTCTCTGTCTCAAGAGAATCGGTCGATTGAAATAAATTTAATCTTTAGCATTTCAGAAAACATTTGGCATCAAGAAATCCGTTTGATCCATGAAATTAAGTTCAACAGCCTTCACAGAGATCAAAAATATTTTGATCTCTGGAAAGATTCAAAAACAAGGAGTTTCTCTTTAACCGAATTGAAAATCAAATAAATGTCTCATACTGTCTTTAATATTGAGCAGTTATCTTAAAGTTTCGCGCCATGGGCTCTTGCGAATTAGCTCCGAACCACTTCTCCCAAATAGATGTAATTTCACCCGTGTTTTCAATCTCCAAGAGTGCTTTATTGATTTCTTGCTTCAGCGACTCTTCGTTTTTCTTTATTGCGAATCCCACATTTCGAGACTTCGTGAAATCTTGAATAAAACGGTATTCTTGTGTGTGACCATCATTTTTTAAAATGCTCGATAAAACAGTTTGATCAGTTGTAAAAGCATCCACCATGCCTGATTTGAGCTCTTGAAAAGCGACAGAATAATCTCGTACGTACTTAATTTTCACCAGAGGCTGCGCCTCAACCAAATTCCCTCCAGCGGTAGACGTATTAACTGATGATGCTGTACGACCTGCCAATTGCGAAATTGACATGATAGGAGAGGTAGATTTCACAATAACTGCATGAGGCGTTACAAAATAAATATAACTGAAATCAATTTCCTTAAGCCTTTCAGCAGTTCGAGTCATTGAAGTTGCTACAAAATCAAGTTCTCCCTTCTGTAGCAATGGAATACGCTCCGCGCTGGTGAGAGGCTTGAGCATCAATTGCAAATGCATTTTTTGTGCAACAGCTTTCACAAGGTCGATGTCATATCCATCAAGCTCACCCTCCTTGTTTCGAAAACTAAATGGGGGAGTTGTATCACTAACGCCCACGACTAATTGTTGCCTCGCTCTCGCCTCTTCGAGCCGATCCGCCATCGCTTTATGCGAAAAAAGCATAGCCAAGCAGACCATTAGGACGAATGAAATTAATTTACTTTGAAACATATGCTCTACTCGTTTTTGTTATTTTGACCTCAAGTCTTCCACAAACACTAAATCTCGCTAAATTCAGTCGACAGCACTTCAATTAACCATAACCCGAGTATTGCTTAATAATATTGGTACTAACCATTGTTTGCTTTGTACTGTTAATGCCTAAAATTAAAGCATCGTTAGCGCTTTTTTAATGCCAACCATAACCCACTTGTTTTGAATACGCCTTGAGCATCTCAAGGTTAAACACGCTCCAAGATTGTGAGCTAGTGCATCCTCACTTCTTTATCGCAAATCAAAAAATGAAAAAACTCATTGGCAAAGTTCCACCCGAGGCGGTCAAATTTCTTGAAATTCCACGCCTCTCGCCTTCAATCATTGAGCGCTTTAAACACTTAGAGGATTTGACCGGCGACTTATCTGACGCAATGGACCTCATCGGCATTGAGGGAGCAGTACCAGCCAGCGTGTTAAAACCCAATTTGATCGCCACAAAAATGGTCGGCCAAGCTGTGACGGTGAGAAATGTTGAAAGAGTGGGTACCCCACATCTGAATGCGTTGACGGGCAAAGGCACCATGGGAGAACACGAAGCGTATAACCTATCAGAGCCTGGTGACGTTATTGTCATTGAAGGTCTTGTTGGTGTCTCCAATATGGGGGGACAATCTGCCACTTTGGCTCACCGCTCGGGCTGCGCGGGCGCCATTATCGATGGCAGCTACCGTGACCCCGACGTCTCAAGAACCCATGGCTTTCCCATTTGGGCCAAGGGTGCCACGCCCATCACCGGCAAGTGGAGACTTCAAACGACAGAGATCAATGGAACGGTCCGAATTGGTGGTGTCGCAGTCCGCGCTGGCGACTTGGTCGCCGCTGATGAGGCTGGGGTGGTGTTCATCCCTTTTGAGAGAGTTCAAGAGGTGCTTGAGGCAGCAGAAAAGATCCACCAAGGTGATCTGCGTCAAAAAAAGGACATTGACTCAGGTGTAGATTTGGCAGTCTTGGCTCAAACCAAATACAAATAAGATGCAAATTGAATTAGACTTTCCCATCGAGTGTGCCGTTCAATGTGCAGATATTTTGGGGGAAGTGCCCTTGTGGTGCGATCGGACCCAAAAGCTCTGGTGGGTCGATGTACGCCGCCCAGCTCTTCAGTCTTACTCCCCCAGTACCCAACACTACCAAGCCATTCGACTCCACCCCGATTGGGTAACGGGCTCTTATGCGATGAGGGATGATGGCGGTTTTTTACTGGCCACCTCAACAGGTCTTTATCTCTTTGACCCAGATACTTTTAAAGCCCCCCATCGTATTGCTCACCCCGAAGACGGTAAGCCTGGAATGCGCTTGAATGATGGTAAGTGTGATCGCCAAGGACGCTTTTGGGTAGGGAGCATGCACGACACACTGCGTGAGCCCTTGGGAACACTTTACCGAGTCGACGCGAACCATTCGGTTCACACCATGCTCACCGACTTCGTACTTCCCAATTCGTTGTCTTGGAGTCCCGATGGGCGCACCATGTACTTTGCCGATACCCATCACCAAATGGTTTGGCAATTTGACTATGACACTGAACGTGGCGAGATCAGCAACCGCAGGGTATTCAAAGATTGGCGTGATCAGTTAGGTCGCCCAGACGGTGCCACGGTCGATGCAGAAGGGTTTTTATGGACTTGCATGGTGGCTTCCGGACAATTGGTGCGCCAAGATCCAAGTGGAAAAATTGCACGCATCATTCAATTGCCAGTTACCAATCCGACCTGCCCCTGCTTTGGTGGTCCAGACTTGGAGACACTCTACATCACCTCCCACTCGCAGCGCTTTACGCATGAGGAGCAAGTCAAGGAGCCCTGGGCCGGAGCACTACTGCAACTCAATGTGGGAGTGAGGGGTATTGCTGAGACACGCTTCAAGGGTTAGTTGTATTTTATCGATCAAGGGTACTCCATGAAATCTTCAATTATTGGTAATAAGTTAGTTCAACACTTGACTTTAATCGTATTGCTGGGCTTGGGTTTAGAGGGCAACGTTTTTGCACAAAACGAGGTCATCAAGATCATTGTGCCCTTTGCCGCGGGAGGGCCAGGAGACCAAATTGCTCGGATCATTGGCGCACCCTTGTCCCAGGTAACAGGAAAAACGGTGGTCATTGATAACCGTGGAGGAGCGGGAGGTGTGATTGGGGTTGCGGCCGCTGCAAAGGCACCCGCTGACGGCAACAATTTACTACTCACGACATCGAGTTTTGTGATGACAGCGGCAACCACACCGAATCTGCCCTACAACCCCAGAAAGGATTTCGAGCCAATCTATCTCCTGGGAGAGGTGCAAACTGTCTTGGCTGTTAAAAATAGCTTGGGGGTGAGCAACTTGAATGAACTCATCACCAAAGCCAAAGGCAGCCACAAACTCAATTACGGCTCGACCGGAGTGGGTGGAACGATGCATATTGGAGCTGTGCTGTTTGGCAAAGCGGCCAATGTTGACATCGTTCACATCCCCTATAAGGGTGCGGGACCTGCGCTTACCGATTTACTCGCAGGAACCATCGATTTTGTCAATGCTGACGTCCCAATTCTAAAAAATTTGGTGAAGGACGGAAGAATCAAAGCCATTGTGATTTATGACACAAAGCGCTCTCCCCTTTTGCCCGATGTCCCTACTTCCGTCGAAGCGGGCCTACCAGCACTACAGATGAGCAATTGGTACGGAGTTTTGGTCCCCATAGCCACTCCAATGGATGCAAAAAAACGCCTTGAAGAGGCCTTGGGTAAGGTGGTACGTCAACCCGATATCGCGGCCAAATTATCTGAAGCAGGATTCATCAGTGCCAAAGACATGAGCGGCTTTAAAAACAAATTGGATGCTGACTTTGAGCGTTGGATTCCATGGCTCAAAGAAGAAAATATTGTTGCCGAATGAAGATAGCTTAAAAGTGTTTGAGCTCAAAGGACGAAGGACCTCGTTTCAAGTTAAAGAAAAGATTTAGAGCATGATCTACGAGCACAGAACCTACACCTTGCCCCATGGGACCATGGACACCTATCTGCAACGCTATGAACGAGATGCACTACCGTTACAGCTCAAACACTTAGGGCGATTACTAGGATTTTTTGTATCTGAAATTGGCACCCTTAACCAAGTCGTCCACATTTGGGCTTACGCCAGTCATGCCGATCGAGAAAAGAGACGTCTTGCCTTAGAGGCTGACCCCGCGTGGACAGCTTTTAAAGAGACCAATCGCGGTAGTTTTGTTCACCAAGAAGTCAAAATACTGCATCCCACGTCGTTCTCGCCCAATTTTTTCCCAAACCCTGCCGAGCGTTGAAAACCCCTCCATGAATACCCAAGACCTCATCCAACGCATCCTGACCCAAAGCCGAACCATTGCGGTCGTGGGTTTATCAGCAGACCCCAGTAAAGCGAGCTATTCAGTCTCAAAGTACATGCAATCAAAGGGCTATCGCATTATTCCAGTCAACCCCAGGTATGCCAGTGAAGGTGTGCACATCTTGGGGGAGAAGTGCTACGCAGAGCTTCACGAGATCGGAGTTGAGGTGGACATTGTTGACGTGTTCAGACGCACTGAAGACGTCCTTCCTGTTGCCAAGGAGGCGATCTCCATTGGCGCCAAATGTCTATGGCAACAGCTCGGAATCATGAACACAACGGCCCATGAAATGGCTCAAACAGCTGGCCTCATCTCGGTCATGGATCGTTGTATCAAGGTGGACCATGCACAACTGATGACTTAAAACGCTGGAGTAATGCAATCATGACCATTGAATCAGACCCTGTGCTTATTGAAGAATCTTTACCCGGTGTGATCACGCTGACCCTCAATCGCCCAGACTCCTTCAATGCTTTGTCTAAAGAGATGATGGATCATCTTTCATCTGCCTTGACTGCAATACACGCCAATGAATCCGCCCGGGTCTTGATCCTGGGGGCCAAGGGACGAGCCTTTTGTGCAGGTCATGATTTGAAGCAAATGATCAATCACCCCAGTGAGGCCTATTACCTTGAGCTCTTTGAGCAATGCAGCGCCTTGATGATGCAACTTCAATCTTTACCCATTCCCGTGATTGCCAAGGTGGAAGGTGTTGCCACTGCAGCGGGCTGTCAATTGGTGGCTCAATGTGATCTGGCTTTAGCGACTAGCAACGCTCGATTTGCCGTGAGCGGTGTCAATTTGGGACTTTTTTGCTCAACACCTGGGGTTGCCCTATCGAGGAATCTGCACCGAAAAGCCGCCTTTGAAATGCTGGTCACCGGAGGCTTTATCACTGCAAGCGAAGCCCTGACGAAAGGCTTGATCAACCAAGTGGTGGAGCCACTTGAGATCAACGAAGCTGTGGAGTCCTTGGCAAAACAAATTACCCAAAAGCCTAAATTCGCCATCGCTTTGGGGAAAAAACTATTTTATGAACAATTGGAAGTGGGCATGAAGGAAGCGTACTCATTGGCCAGTGCAATCATGACTTGCAACTTGCTGGATGAATCAGCCCAAGAGGGTATCCAAGCGTTCGTTGACAAACGCACCCCCAATTGGAAAACTGCTTGAGAGTTATCGCACGAACCCAGTATCTGAAGAGCCTCTAACAAAAGACGCCCAAGAAATTGAGATAACTCAAGATCAAAACGAATGCACTTTTTCCCAAATCAAGGTTCTTCCCTGAGTGACACCTCTATAAACTCGCACAGGTGGAATCAAGATCATTTGCTCTCCATCAAATTCGACTTGACGAACTTGATCTGAACCCATGCGTTCCGGGTCTGATGCCATGTCCACTCGAGTGGTTAGGACCTTTCCGTCGAAGACAAAATGACCACCATAAGATGAATATTCTCTAGGAGCGTCTTTTTCATTCAAGTGTTCAGCGTTGTTACAAAGAGCACAAATCATTCGATT
>Ga0007809_10000454_pt1 | contig 17171 bp, 15 predicted proteins | sample CryBogCBE02Aug07_FD_60383 | JGI IMG/M metagenome (GOLD analysis project Ga0007809, IMG submission 60383) | Freshwater microbial communities from Crystal Bog, Wisconsin, USA - CBE02Aug07 | ecosystem: Environmental > Aquatic > Freshwater > Lake | place: Crystal Bog, Wisconsin, USA | collected...
TTTAATTGACTGTTTAAATTGTTAGTTTGTCCGCCCACCTCTACTTTTGATTCCTTTGTATTGGTTTTACTTGCGGGAGTGTTGATTTGAATATTGGATTGAATCTCAGATAGAGAAGGAGTGGCGACAGCACTGCTCCCTGGCTTGGAGGATTGATCTTGAGCTGATGTTTCAGCAAATGTAGGTTGCCCATACCCAAGGAAAGTAAGCAGTAAGGAATACCCTAAAAATTTAATCATTTGTGTAGTCAAAGTTCCAAACCAAGGAAATCGGTTCAGTAAATTAGAAAGCCATTAAAGATGAACTGTAATTCCATGATTATTACTCAACATAAGAATGGTAATATTGATTATCTTAAATTTGATTTTTTTAGGCTAACTTGATTAAATTTAAAAGTTTCATTTGTGCAGATTTAATGAATAGATTGGGACTCTTGAATGGGCAAAACTGGGTTTTATACACATCCTGATTGTTTATTGCATGAAATGGGCTCCGGTCATCCTGAGTGCCCTGAGCGCCTGCACGCAATCAACGACAGAATTTTGATGACTGGCTTAGATGTTGGACTAAAAATGATCGAAGCCCAGGCGGCATCGATTACTGATTTAGAGCTGGCTCATGACCGGATGTACATTGCTGCCCTCAGGGGACTCGGGGACCAGCTTCGTGATGACGCCACGGCTGGGGGCCCAACGCACGCTCAAGTTGACCCAGATACTTCTATGAACGTTCACAGTTGGGATGCGATTTTGAAGGCCAGTGGCGCGGCAATCGCTGCGACAGATGCAGTGATTGCCGGCGAATTAACGAATGCTTTTTGCTCAGTCAGACCACCAGGTCATCATGCCTGTCACTCAAGTGCGATGGGCTTTTGTTTTGTCAACAATGTTGATGTCGCAGCAAAACACGCATTGGAGCGCCACGGACTTAAAAGAGTTGCTGTTGTCGATTTTGACGTTCATCACGGCAACGGTACTCAAGACATCCTAAAGTCAGATGAGCGTGTCTTAATGGTGAGTATTTATCAACACCCTTATTACCCTGAGGGCGGGGCTGGCGAGATCACAAAAAATATGGTCAATGTTCCAATCCCTGCCTACACCAAAGGTCCTGCAATTAGGGAGTTGATTACACAGCATTGGTTTGAAGCGCTTCACCGGCACCAGCCTGAATTGATTTTTATCAGTGCTGGGTTTGACGCTCACCGAGAGGATGACATGGGCCAACTCTCCATGTTAGAGGCTGACTACGCGTGGATTACCAAGGAAATTAAAAATATTGCAAAGTTGTACTCAAAGGGGCGAATTGTTTCTTGTTTGGAGGGAGGGTATCACCTTCAATCTCTAGCAAAGAGCGTGGAGGCACACATTAGGGTGCTTGCAGATTTGTCATAGTTTGAGGTTATAAATGGTTTTTATTCACTTGGCTACCTTGGGGATGCCAATACAAATAACGTGATTTTCTTATGAACGAATTTACGCATCTTATTAACGATCTTGGCTCAGACTCGACCCCCCTTGAGGCGTTGGTGTTGATCGTTTGTCTGATCATTGCACTGGGAATTACGAAAGTTTTATTCAAAGGTGCTGACCCCCAAACCGTCAAAACTTCTGTATGGTTTGGTCCTAGGTTTTTTGATGGACTCATGTTCCCGCTATTGGCGTTGGTATTGACCTTTGCATCTAAGGAGGTGTGGATCCATACGCAAAATGAAGCAATCCTTAAGATCGCCGTGCCGATCTTAATGGCTGTTGTGATCATTCGCCTGATGGCGCGCGTGCTCAGCTCCGTCTTCCCTGAATCGCCAGCCATTTTAATGTTGGAGCGGTTGGTCTCCTACATGGTTTGGTTGGTTGCAGGTTTATGGATTTCAGGACTACTTCCTTTGGTGGTTCAAGAGTTGGAGTCCATCCATCTTAATTTTGGACACACTCGAATTGATCTAAGAACGTTGATTGAGGGAGTGCTCTCCAGCGGTTTGGTGTTGGTTTTAACTTTGTGGGTGTCCTCTGCACTTGAGCGGGAGGTTTTGGCCAAAGCAGTGATTGATTTATCGATACGCAAAGTCGCGACCAACGTACTCAGGGTGCTTTTGTCTTTCATCGGTTTGCTAATTGCACTCTCCGCGGTGGGCGTTGATCTCACGGCTTTGTCGGTCTTAAGTGGTGGCTTGGGAGTAGGGCTCGGTTTGGGGCTCCAAAAGCTGGCAGCTAACTATGTAAGCGGTTTTGTTCTTTTGTTAGAGAGATCTATACGAATTGGGGATCAGGTTCGAATCCCTGGGGTCGAGGGAAGAATCACAGACATTAAAACCCGGTACACACTCATCCAAGATGCGGCGGGGCGAGAGATTGTGATTCCAAATGAGATGATGGTCTCGGACCGTGTTGAAAATCTCTCAAGAGCCTTTGGCAGAGTTTTGCTAAACGTAAACGTATCCATTGATTACTCAAGCTCCATTGAGCATGTGCAAGAGGTTTTGACTGCCGCGTGCTCCAGGGTAGAGCGTGTTCTAGCCACTCCCGAGCCCAAGGTGTTGGTGATTAACTTGGGCCATGAGGGGGCAGATTTGACCATTGCTTTTTGGGTGGATGAGCGCGAAAACGCCCTGGTCAGTGTTAAATCCGAGGTGAACGTCCAGGTTTGGGAGACACTTCGCAAGGAAGGGATTGCACTTCCCAGTGCGCCTAAACTGATCCGAATTATGGAAGGTTCCTTGCCACCGCTTAGGGAGGCACCGCTTAGGGAGACTTTAGACAAACTTTCCAATGTTTAAAGGCTAAGTGAGGCTTTTTTTGTCTTTTTAGTATTAATTTCTCGTCTTTTTCCTCCACATTTCTCTTCCACTAGAATAGGGGGATTGGTGGAGATATAAAAAATGAAAATTTTGGTTGCTGTTAAAAGAGTAGTTGATTACAACGTCAAAATCAGGGTCAAATCAGACCAGTCTGGTGTTGACATTGCCAATCTCAAAATGAGCATGAATCCCTTTGATGAAATCGCACTTGAAGAGGCGGTTCGTTTAAAGGAAAAAGGTCTTGCCACTGAAGTGATCGCCGTTTCTTGTGGTCCAACACAGTGCCAAGAAACCCTTCGTACCGCTTTGGCCATCGGAGCTGATAGGGGTATTTTGGTTGAAACCAGCACAGAACTCGAGCCCCTTGGCGTTGCCAAAATCTTAAAAGCCTTGATGGATAAAGAGCAACCCGGTTTAGTTATTCTTGGCAAACAAGCAATCGATGATGATTGCAATCAAACAGGCCAAATGCTTGCTGCACTCGCGTCTTGTGCACAGGCAACTTTTGCATCAAAAGTTGAATTGACCAGTGATCACGTTAAAGTCATTCGTGAGGTTGACGGCGGGCTTGAGACTCTCAGTCTCAAACTACCCGCGGTCGTTACCACCGACTTAAGGCTTAATGAGCCCAGGTTTGTGACGCTACCCAATATTATGAAAGCCAAGAAGAAAACGCTTGATACCCTCACACCTGAGTCGCTGGGTGTTGATGTAACTCCAAGAATAAAAATGCTCAAAGTTTGTGACCCTCCAACGCGTAGTGCGGGAACAAAGGTCGCTGATATTTCAGCTTTAATGGATAAGTTGAAAAATGAAGCTAAGGTTATTTGAGCGATATCTTCAGGGTATTTAAACTTTTTTAAAATTTGAAAGAGATTTTTTGATCATGACTGCACTGGTAATTGCCGAACACGATAATCAACACCTTAAACCCGCCACACTAAACGCGGTGACTGCTGCGCAGGCCTGCTCGAGCATTGTTCATGTACTTGTGGCTGGAAGTGGCTCAAAAACTGTCGCTGAACAAGCGGCTCAAATCGAGGGGGTCTCAACAGTCCTTCACGCCGACGCTCCTCAACTCGCTCACCCTCTTGCTGAAGTGATTGCGGCGCAGGTGATTGAATTGATCAAATCCGCTGGCTCTTATACCCACGTCCTATTTGCCTCTACTGCAAGCGGGAAGAACATTGCTCCAAGGGTTGCAGCGCTCTTGGATACTGCGCAAATCTCAGACATCATAAAAGTGGTTTCTAGTGATACCTTTGATCGTCCTATCTATGCGGGTAACGCAATTGCAACCGTTCAGTCCTCAGATCCGGTGAAAGTAATCACCGTCAGAACAACAGGATTTGACGCGGCGAGTATCAACAAAGGGGCACAGGGCTGTGAAATCAAAAGTTTGAATGCCAGTGCAGATTCTGGGCAGAGCACGTTCTTAGGTCAAGAGGTCGCTGTCAGTGATCGCCCTGAGCTGACTGCTGCTAAAGTGATTGTCTCAGGCGGCAGAGCCCTTGGTAGCAGCGAAAAGTTCAATGAGGTACTGACTCCTTTGGCCGATAAATTGGGAGCAGCTCTTGGTGCAAGCCGCGCAGCCGTTGACGCAGGCTACGCACCCAACGATTGGCAGGTTGGACAAACAGGGAAGATCGTCGCCCCTGAGCTTTATGTGGCCTGCGGTATCAGCGGAGCTATTCAACATTTGGCTGGTATGAAAGACAGCAAAGTGATTGTTGCCATCAACAAAGACGCAGAGGCCCCAATTTTTAGTGTGGCTGATTACGGACTTGAAGCAGATCTTTTTGAAGCCGTCCCAGAGTGGGTTAAGTTGCTCTGATTTTTTAAAACTTTATTTCCTATATTGCTTAATGAGCGATCTAAATTACTTAAGACCACGCTCTGCACTTCCTGGAGCGCTTGCAAAGCTTAAGTTCCCTGTTATCGCCTCCCCGTTATTCCTCATCAGCAATCCGCAATTGTTGATTGCCCAGTGTATCGCTGGTGTTGTTGGCTCAATGCCAGCACTAAACGCGCGCCCAAGCTCTCAATTGAGTGATTGGCTTGCTCAGATAACTGAGACCCTTGACGCACACAATAAAGCCAACCCAGATCGTCCCGCTGCTCCTTTTGCCGTTAATCAGATTGTTCACAAAAGTAACGATCGGCTTGAAAGCGATATGCAGGTATGCGTTCGCTACCGAGTTCCAATCATCATCACCTCTCTTGGCGCTAGGCCTGAGATCAATGAAGCTGCTCATAGTTACGGCGGTGTTGTGATGCATGACGTGATCAATAATAAATTTGCTCAAAAAGCAATCGAAAAAGGTGCTGATGGATTAATCGCCGTGGCAGCTGGAGCTGGAGGACACGCAGGCGTAAAGAGCCCATTCGCATTTATTCAAGAGCTGCGCGAGTGGTTTAATGGCCCCATCGCTTTGAGTGGCTCCATAGCCAATGGAGGCGCCATTTTAGCGGCGCAGGCTATGGGGGCGGATTTTGCGTATATCGGCTCAGCCTTCATTGCGACGCAAGAGGCAAGAGCGAGTCAAGAATATAAAGAGTGTATCGTCAACTCCAACTCAGACGACATTGTCTACACCAACGCTTTTACCGGTGTCAACGGGAACTACCTTGTGCCCTCCATCATCAATGCAGGACTTGACCCGGAGAACCTTCCTCAGAAGGACTCTAGCTCAATGGATTTTGGCTCTAGCAGCACCAAAGCTTGGAGAGATATTTGGGGCGCCGGGCAAGGCATTGGCGCAGTGCACGGGATAGTCCCGGCTCAAGAACTTGTGGAGCGCCTCAAGCGTGAATATCTAGAGGCTAGAGCAAGGCTCTTGTAGTTTGTTCCCGAACAATTTAGTTCAAGTATATTGAATGAACGGTGTCATCCGAAGTGGCAAATATAGTGGTATTCGTTGTCCACTTTGATATCAAATGAGGACTTCGCAGGAACACTAAAACGCTCACCGGCGACCGACTTTAGCCACTCATTTGAACCCGCTAATTTATAAGTGCATTCGCCGGACACGCACTCCATGATCTCAGCAGCGTCTGTGTTAAAGGTCAAACTCGCTTTCAGGACCACGCCCACACTTTTCTTGGTTCCGTCGGCAAATGTAATTGCGTGACTGATACATTTACCATCAAAGAAAACATTAGCTTTGGTCTTTACGGCAACATTGTTGATCGTTTCTTGAATCATTTTATAACTTTACTTTTTAGATTTAGAGGATTTTGAGTGAATAGCTTTCTTCTTTGATGCACTGCCAGGAGTTTTGTGCTTAGGAGCGTTTTTGCTCTTTAAATTTGCAGCAATTCGAAGTCTAAGAGCGTTGAGTTTGATGAATCCACCTGCGTCTGCTTGGTTGTAGGCACCGCCGTCATCATCAAATGTTGAGATACGGGTATCAAATAAACTGTTGTGCTGGCTCTCTCTTCCAACGCACATGATGGTACCTTTATACAACTTAAGGCGAACAAGTCCATTGACTGTTGCTTGAGATGCATCTATCAGGCCCTGCAGAAGTTCGCGCTCTGGGCTGAACCAGTAACCGTTGTAAATCATCCTTGCATAACGCGGCATCAGATCGTCTTTGAGTGCCAAAACTTCTCTGTCCATCGTGATCGACTCAATGGCTCGGTGCCCGGCAAGAAGAATCGTACCCCCAGGGGTCTCATAGCATCCTCTACTCTTCATTCCGACGTATCTGTTCTCAACTTTGTCAAGGCGTCCAATGCCGTGCAAGCCGCCCAATTCATTGAGCTTAGTGAGAACGGTTGCAGGGCTCATCTTCACCCCGTCTATCGCTACCACATCACCTTTAACGTAGGTGAGCTCAATGATCTGAGCCTTTGAAGGGGCTTTCTCTGGACTGCGGGTTAAGCGCCACATAGACTCCTCTGGCGCAAAGTTAGGGTCCTCTAAAATCCCGCCCTCGTAACTGATGTGCAACAAGTTTGCATCCATAGAGTAGGGCGCACCGCCCTTTCGTTTTTTAAAGTCAACGGGTATGCCGTGTTTGTCAGCGTAGGCGAGAAGTTTTTCCCTAGATAGAAGATCCCACTCGCGCCAAGGAGCAATCACGTGCACGTTTGGCATGAGTGCATAAGCACCAAGTTCGAAGCGAACTTGGTCATTGCCCTTGCCCGTTGCACCGTGACTGATTGCATCGGCATTGGTCTTTCTTGCGATATCAATCAGTCGTTTAGCGATCAAGGGCCTTGCAATCGAGGTACCCAGTAAATATTCACCCTCGTACAGTGCGTTGGCCCTGAACATGGGGAATACAAAATCACGTACAAATTCTTCACGAAGATCTTCAATGAAGATATTCTCTGGCTTAATGCCCATCTTGATCGCTTTGGCGCGAGCTGGCTCGATCTCCTCTCCTTGACCAATGTCGGCAGTAAAGGTGACGACCTCACAGTGGTATTCGTCTTGTAGCCATTTAAGAATAATTGAGGTATCAAGTCCCCCAGAGTAAGCTAGCACAACACGCTTTGGGCCCGATGTTTTGGTGTCTTGTAGGGACTGTTTGATGGGTGCTTTAGGGATGGGTGCTTTAGGGGAGACTTTGACTTTTTTTGAAGTAGACATAAATATAGTTTTAGTTGTCTTGGGTTTATTTAAGAAGGATTTTTAAAAAATCCCTGATGTGATCGTAATATCTTTGAATAATCCGCTATTTTAAATCAAAGGACTAACTTTTCTGTTGGCTTACTGGCCGAAAAGCTCTTCCCAAAGTGCGGGTTGGACACCAACCACGACGTTGGCTGGTTTTTTTTGCCAAATAACTGGTCTTTTGACGAGGCTTGGGTTTTTTAAAAGTATTTCACACGCACTTTTCTGATCGATCACAGAATCTTGTTCGATTTTACTTAATCCACGCCAAGTCGTACTTTTTTTGTTTACCAAACTCACCCAATCAACGATACTGCACCAAAATTTAATTTGTTCCTCATTAATTTTGATTTTTTTGAAGTCTTGAAAATCATATTCGCATCCTTTTTGGTCGAGCCAGGTGCGTGCTTTTTTAACACTGTCACAATTGGGGATGCCGAAGAGTTGTATTTTGGAAGTTTCCATTGAAAATTGAATTAAAAATATTAAAGAAAAGATGAAGTTAGAACAATGGTTGACTCATTGTGAGTCATTGCACGCAAAAAATATTGACATGGGACTTGCTCGGGTGCGTTTGGTTGCACAGCAGTTGGAGTTGAAATTTAATTGCCCCGTTTTTACTGTTGCAGGTACCAATGGCAAGGGCTCAACCTGTGCGATGCTTGAGTCTATTTTAGAGGAATCTGGTTATAAAACAGGTGTCTATACCTCGCCCCATCTATTTGATTTTCGTGAGCGTTGTCGTATTGGTCGGGTCATTGCAAGTGAGGAGCAGTTTGTTAGACATTTTGAGCGAGTTGAAGTTGCAAGGGGGGAGATCTCCCTGACCTACTTTGAATTTACGACCTTGGTGATTCTGGATTTAATGGCCTCGAGTGAGTTAGATGTCGCTATTTTGGAGGTGGGTCTCGGTGGGCGACTTGACGCTGTGAATATTATTGATACCGACTGCGCCATCATCACCAGCATTGACATAGATCACACAGAGTACTTGGGCAATGATAGGGAAACCATTGCAAGGGAGAAGGCAGGAATTATGAGGGCCGGCAGGCCCGTCATCATCAGCGACCCAGTTCCTCCTAATTCGCTTTTGGAGAGTGCGCAAAAGGTTGGCGCTGATCCGTGGTTTATTGGTCGAGACTTTAACTTCATGGGAGACAAACAACAGTGGAGTTTTGTGGCAAAGGGAAAGCGCCGTGCAGGCCTTGCCTATCCCGCTTTGAGGGGAGCAAATCAGCTCTTTAATGCATGCGCAGTTCTCGCCGCTTTGGAGTCCATGAGGGACAGACTGGCCGTCACAGCGCAGGGCATTCGAAACGGATTCTCCTTGGTTAGTTTGCCGGGCAGATTCCAGATCTTTGCAGGGCAACCAACACTGATTCTAGATGTCGCACACAATCCTCACGCAGTATCTGCACTTTTTGAAAACCTGGATGCGATGGGTTTTTTCCCGTGCACCCACGCTGTGTTTGGAGCGATGGCTGATAAGGATATTGAAGCAATATTGAAAAAAATGGCTCCGATTGTTACGCATTGGTATTTTTGTGATTTACCAACCGATAGGGCCATAAAGGCTTTGGATTTACAAAATATGTGGCTCAAATGCAGCTCAAGCACCGAGAAATCCAATAGTTCAATCAGTGCAGCGGTTAAAACCCAAACTTTCCCTGGTCCTGTTCAGGCGCTTAATGATGCCATAGCAAATGCCAACCCCGCTGATAGAATCGTGGTGTTCGGATCGTTTTACACGGTAGGGGGGGTGCTAGAGCACGGGATACCTCGCTTAAGTGCGCCTCATCTTCAAAGTCCGGCTTCGCCGCCAACAATCCAGGTTGGATTGCAGAGTCTGGGATAAGAGGTGAAGCTGTATTTTTGACAAATTCTTGCCAAAAACTGATACTGAACTGGGCACTTTCAATCAAATGCACCATTGGTTTCAATTTGAATTAAACATTTCATTCAACGCTTTTTGCTTTACGCTTTAATTAACGCCCTTATTTATGTCTTTTTTCAAGCACAGATCCAAACGCAACGCTGGCGAAGAGGCGAACTCAAGCACCACTCAAGCCCAAAGTATTGATAGTCTGAGAAAGAGTGCACGTCATAGATTGATTGGTGCCACGGTGCTGGTGTTGGTATCAGTTATTGGATTTCCACTTATCTTTGATACCCAACCCAGACCGGTTAAAACCGATATCCAAATAGAGATCGCAGATCATGAACGTGTAAAGCCTTCGGATCCGCCGGCGCCAATTAAGTCACCGTCCTCAACAAAAGCCAACGCCTCTGAGGAGTCGAAAAACTCTAAGAATGATGTGGCTGATGATAAATTTAAAGACAAATCTCAATTAGATTCCAACAACTCTGCAAGCTCTGGAGTTGCTGCAGGAGTGGCAACCGGTGTTGCTGCGGGCACTATAGTTGGCGCTTTAAGTAATAAATTTTCAGGCAGCATGAGTGCTCTGACTACCCCAGCCCAGCCAGGCGAAACCTCGACTACAAATTCCGCTAAGAATTCATCTTCAAATTCACCTGCATCGGCTAATTCACCTTCAGGCAATGCTCTAAACCAAACAAGCAAACCTGCAACCCCAGTTACATCATCTGCCCCATCATCTGCATCCTCATCTTCGGAGCCAAAAGAGGTCGTCATCTCCACTAAAGCTCCCGAGAGTAAAGTGGCCTCTGCTTTGTCCGCAACGGGGGCAGCAACGAACAATGCCAACAGTTCAAATAGCAACAATTCAAGTAATTCAAGCAATTCAAGCAATTCAAGCAACAACAGTCAACCCGCCACAAATTCTTCCAACTCCTCTGGTGCTGTTAAAAATACAAAGCCTGAAAAGGAGATTGATAAAGAGCCTAAAAAGGATACAAAAGACGCAAAGGAGACAAAAGAGACCAAGGATACCAACGCTAAGGACACAAAGCAGGTCAAACAAATCTTGCAGGTTGGCGTTTACACAGACCCTGCAAAGATTAAGGAATACCGTGCACGCCTAGAGAAGGCAGGTTTTAAGACCACTACTCCTTTTGTGACAATGAAAGACGGAACAAAGAGAATTAGGTTAAGAGTGGGGCCTTTTAAGAACTATGAGGAAGCCCAAAAAATGCAGGACAAGGTAAGAGAACTTAAGATCCCTGGGGCTCAACTCAACATCATTCCTGCCCCCTAAAGCTACTTTTGACAGAGTAGCCCACTAGAGAGAAATCTTTGACTGATATTTTCACTCACTCGTTTACAAATATTGATTGGTTTGCAGTAGGGCTATTGACGTTAGGATTTTTTTGGGGCTTCTCAAAGGGATTTGTCCGTGAATTGATGTCAATTGCATCATGGTTCTTTGCCTTTATTTTTGCACCTCTTTGGGGAGCAACAGCAGGCTCACTGATACCCGTTCAAGATATGTCGCAGAGTGTAAGACTAGGAGCGGGCTACACGATCGTTTTTGTCGGTGTTTTGATTGCATCCACTTTTTTAGGTAATTCGCTTAGAAAACTACTCTCAACGTTAGGCCTTGGCATATTAGACAGTTTGGTTGGAGCGATCTTTGGTATGCTTGGGTCAGTTGTCGTTTTATTATTGTTCACCATCTGTGTAAATTTAAGTCCATTTAAGACAAGTATTGAATGGACACATTCAAATTTCGCCCCGGTGCTTTTAGATCTTTTGCACCATGTGATTTCTTTTTTGCCGTCAAGTTTTGAGAGGTTAAATATCTAATGTGTGGAATTATTGGCGTCGTTGGACGAGGAGTTGTTAATCAACTTATTTATGATGCATTGCTGTTGTTACAACACAGAGGGCAAGACGCGGCGGGCATAGCGACTCAGCACGAGCGCAAGTTCTTTATGCACAAAGCCAAAGGCATGGTGCGAGACATCTTTCGTACTCGAAATATGCGTGCGCTGCCCGGAAATTCTGGACTTGGTCAAGTGCGTTACCCAACTGCAGGTAACGCCCAAAGTGAGGAAGAGGCGCAACCTTTTTACGTCAATGCACCTTACGGAATCGTTTTGGTTCACAACGGAAACTTGACAAATGCACAGTCCTTAAAAATTGATTTGTACAAAAACGATCACCGTCACATCAATACAGAGAGTGACTCTGAGGTTTTAATCAACGTCTTAGCCCATGAACTTGAGACTTGCACAAGAGGCGTGACCCTCTCTCCCGCCGATGTATTTCAGGCTGTAAAGGGAGTTCATCAAAGAATCAAAGGTTCTTACGCTGTGATAGCCATGATTGCGGGGCATGGATTGTTAGCGTTTAGGGATCCCTTTGGGATCAGGCCCTTGTGCATTGGTAAGGGTGCAGATGGGGCTTTAATGATTGCAAGTGAGTCGGTGGCACTTGAAGGTACGGGACACACCTTTGTTAGAGATATTGCGCCCGGTGAAGCCGTATTTATTGGTCTAGACGGCGTACTGTTGAATCAGCAGTGCGCTTCAAACAATAAACTCAATCCCTGTATCTTCGAGTATGTTTACTTGGCAAGGCCTGACTCCACTCTTGACGGTATTTCAGTCTATCAGGCAAGGCTTAATTTAGGTGAGAGTTTGGCTAAGAGGGTCGTCTCGGTATTGCCGCCTTCTGAGATTGATGTGGTGATTCCAATTCCTGAGTCCAGTAGGCCAAGTGCAACTCAACTTGCACATCTTTTAGGCATACCTTACAGAGAGGGGTTTGTAAAGAATAGGTATGTGGGACGCACCTTTATCATGCCGGGTCAGTCGGTACGCAAAAAATCTGTTCGTCAAAAACTAAACGTCATTGCCAGTGAGTTCAAGGGCAGGAACGTTTTACTGGTCGATGATTCAATTGTGCGTGGTACGACCAGTCGTGAGATAGTGCAAATGGCTAGAGATGCTGGAGCCAGAAGAGTTTATTTAGCAAGTGCAGCCCCCCCAGTTCGTTTCCCTAATGTTTACGGCATAGATATGCCGACACTTCAAGAGTTGGTCGCTTATGACAGAACGGTCGAGCAGGTGAGAGAGGTCATCGGCTGTGACGCGCTCATTTACCAAGAGGTGGACGCGATGATTGAAGCGATCAAGAAAGCACTCCCCAAAGGGTATCCAAAGATTGACGGATTTGATGCCTCTTGCTTTAACGGTGAGTACGTGACTGGGGATATCTCTGCAGAGGTAATTGCTGGACTCAACGCACAGCGTGTTCACCAATCGACTGAGGCAGATGATGCATCTCGCTTGGCTTTGCCTAACGTGATGGATTGATCCGCTTTGTAATGGACAAAAATAAAGTCCGAAACTTCGAAGATTTTTAAAGTCAGTTTTTTAATAGTAATTTTCTTGTACCTTTCATATGAGTTCCAATTCTGAATCTAATTCAAAAAAACCTTATGCAGGACTGCACATCGATACGCTCGCTGTTCGAGCGGCTGTGGATAAATCACAGTACGGTGAGAACTCAGAGGCTCTTTATTTAACTTCTAGTTTTACGCAGCCCGATTCACAGACCGCTGCAAGACGTTTTTCAGGTGAGGAGGACGGATACATTTACTCTCGCTTCACAAATCCTACCGTAGCAAGTATGGAGCAACGCCTTGCTCTGCTTGAGGGGGCGCAGGCCTGTATTGGAACCTCTAGTGGGATGTCGGCAGTACTGCTCCTATGCATGGGTTTGCTTAAAAGTGGCGATCACGTGATTTGTTCTAGATCCGTTTTTGGCTCGACTATTAAACTCCTCGGCTCGGAATTCGCTAAGTTCGGTGTTGAAACTACATTTGTCTCTCAAACGGACATCTCCGAATGGGAGGCTGCTATAAAGCCGACTACAAAGCTCTTTTTTGCAGAAACTCCCACCAATCCTTTGACCGAGGTTTGTGATATCAAAGCCCTAAGTGATTTGGCAAAAGGTTGTGCAGCGGTGCTTGCGGTGGATAATTGTTTTTGTACCCCCGCACTGCAAAGACCCATATTGTTGGGCGCAGATGTTGTCGTTCACTCAGGTACAAAATACCTTGATGGCCAAGGCCGTGTCGTAGCCGGGGCCTTATGTGCCCCTGAACAAATGGTCCGTGAGAAATTCATTCCAGTCATGAGAAGCGCAGGGATGAGTCTCTCACCCTTTAATGCTTGGGTGGTACTAAAGGGAATGGAGACCCTTGGCATCAGGATGCAAGCTCAGTCAGCGCAGGCACTGTCCTTTGCGACTTGGTTGGAGTCACATCCAAAAGTCTCAAGGGTTTATTACCCCGGACTTAAAAGTCACCCCCAACATGACCTTGCCATGGCTCAGCAATCTGGTCTTGGTGGAGCGGTCCTATCTTTTGATGTCAAAGCAAGCACTCCCGAAGAGGCGCGGCGCAAAGCATTTACGGTTATCGATAAGACTCAACTCATGAGCGTGACAGCCAACTTAGGGGATGTAAAGACCATCATCACGCATCCCCCAAGCACATCTCACGGCAGACTTACAGAGGAGCAAAGACACAAGGCTGGAATTTTGCAAAACTTGATCCGAATAGCTGTCGGCTTGGAGCATTTGGAAGACCTCAAACGTGATTTATCCCTCGGACTAGATGCAATTTAGTTTTTCACCCTGTATTATTGCAGCCCACTTTTTAGAAGATTTTGTAGAAATTTGTCATGACCACTGTTCGCACTAGGTTTGCTCCTTCACCCACAGGATTTATTCATTTAGGAAATATCCGCTCTGCTTTATACCCATGGGCCTATGCAAGAGCTACAAACGGTGTTTTTATTCTGCGTATCGAAGATACTGATCTTGACCGTTCAACGCAGGCATCAGTTGATGTGATTTTGGAGGGTATGAAGTGGTTGGGAATGGATCCAGATGAAGGACCTTTTTACCAAATGCAACGCATGGACCGCTACCGTGAGGTCCTTGCAAAGCTTAAAGAGAGTGGACACGTCTATCCTTGTTATATGAGCGTAGAGGAGTTGGACGCTTTACGCGTAAAACAGATGAGTGCCAAAGAAAAGCCGCGTTACGACGGCACATGGAGACCAGAGCCTGGTAAAGTTTTACCGACAATTCCAGAGGGCGTCAAACCCGTGCTCCGATTCAAAAACCCGATCGATGGTGTGGTGAGTTGGGAAGATAAAGTAAAAGGTCTGATTGAGATCAGTAATCATGAGCTCGATGACCTTGTGATCGCGAGGCCAGACGGAACACCCACCTACAACTTTTGTGTGGTCGTAGATGACATTGACATGCAAATTACACACGTGATCAGGGGTGATGATCATGTCAACAATACCCCTCGGCAGATCAATATTTTTAATGCCCTTGGAGCAACACCCCCTGTCTATGCTCACCTACCCACTGTGCTCAACGAGATGGGGGAGAAAATGAGCAAGCGAAACGGAGCCAAGGCCGTAACAGCTTATCGGGACGAGGGGTATTTGCCCGATGCAATGGTTAATTATTTAGCTAGACTTGGATGGAGTCACGGAGATGATGAGATATTCAGTCGTGAGCAGTTCCTTCAGTGGTTTAATTTAGACCATCTAGGACGCAGTGCCGCTCAGTTTGATGAGGCTAAGTTGAAGTGGGTCAATGCGCAACATTTAAAGGTACTGAGCGAGCAAGAGCTTGCAACACGTGTGAAGGCATTTATTGAGAATGATGGAATTAAAACGGATGATCGCCTGCCCCTAATTTGTGGTTTATTTAAAGATCGATGCGATACCCTGATCTCCCTGGCTAATTGGGCCAAATGTTTCTATGCAGATGTGCTCATTCCTGATGAGGAACGTGAAAAACACCTCGTTCAATCTGTTTTTGGTGCATTAGATTTGCTGGGCAATAAACTTGAAGAGCTGGGAGACTCCTCATGGAATAAAGAATCAATTGCTGCTGTTTTAAAAGAGGTGCTGACCCAAACTGGATTGAAAATGCCTCAACTAGCCATGCCGGTTCGGGTTTTGCTGATGGGAACCGCTCAAACACCTTCTTTGGACGCAGTAATTTCGATTTTTGACCCTAAAACTGTAGTTACACGGCTAAAGAAAAAGTAAAACTTGAGTTGGCTTATTACAATAGACAAGCGTTAAGCAAGAAAACAAGCTATAATTGTTGGCTCGACACAAGTTGGGGGTATAGCTCAGCTGGGAGAGCGCTTGCATGGCATGCAAGAGGTCAGCGGTTCGATCCCGCTTACCTCCACCAAAAGTGTCATCGAGTGTCACTTTGTGTCATTTGTCTAGGTTTTGACCCTATCGTCTAGAGGCCTAGGACATCACCCTTTCACGGTGAGTACCGGGGTTCGAATCCCCGTAGGGTCGCCAAGTTTGTTGTACTTGGTTGCAGACAACTAGCAGTAGTTGTCGATGCAACGAACACAGCAGCTACCAGGAGTGGTAGTTCAGTTGGTTAGAATACCGGCCTGTCACGCCGGGGGTCGCGGGTTCGAGTCCCGTCCGCTCCGCCAAAAATCCTTGTAATTCAAGGGCTTAAAAAGGTCTGATGCTTAACCATCAGACCTTTTTTTTGGACTTTGCATTGTTAACTAAGCTTTGAGGCTTTGGATCTTCGATATATTCTAGAGCTTCAATTTAGCCAACTGTCTAAAAGCCAGCACCCGAAAACATAAGGGGCGCGTGCAATTAGTCAGATATTTAAATATACAAATATACATATATAAATACAGCTAGGCACTAAGCCATTCGCACACCTTTGATGTAATTTTCTAAAAATTGAATCTGACTTCCTTGAATTTCAATCACATTTTTAACGATATCTCCAATGGATATCACCCCAACAAGTTTAGAACTCTCTAGTACAGGTAAGTGCCTTATGTGTTTGTGCACCATGATCGCCATACATTCGTCCAGTGAGTTCTCAGGGGTAACGGTCAACGGATTTTTGGTCATAATTTGTGAAACCGCAACCTCTTTGGGATTGTTATTAGGGAGTAATACTTTAATTGCACAGTCGCCTTGAGAAACAATACCAACAAGCGTATCGTCGTCAACAACCAATACGGCTCTAACTCGGTGATCACGCATAAGTATCAAAACATCTTCTACGCTGTCAGTGGATCGAAGAGAAATAATATTGCTATTTTTTTGATCAATAACCTTTTTCACAGTAGTCATAAAACTAGACCTTTAAAGAATTTAGAAAGCATTTTTCTGGGTTGACGATTAAGATTTTGAAACTAAAAATATTTACAAAGTATTCAATTTGAGAATATTAAGTAAAAAATTTTTGAGTTCAGGAATTTTCGAAGATGTGATTTCACAAAGCTAGTAATGAGGACAATTTAAACTATTTTGAGACATAAAATATTTTGGGGTTATTTTTGTAAATATTTGACCCTAAAGATAATAATTTTAGTTAAATCTGCATCTAAAAGAATGAATATTTTAACGTTTGTGAGCAGAGTTTCGAGAAAAATAGAAAAATCAGTTGTAGCCTTGACAGACTTTATTCCTGATCAATCTTTAAAATATTATCACTTCCAGTTATGTATGGTGCTCCTAGAGATAGAAATAACCTCGAGTCCAGTGTTTTGAAATACTTGCAGTACTTGCAGTACTTGCAAAACCTTTGCATGGTAACCGGGCTGACCTAAGTGGTTTCAACTCAATTCAGCTCAGCCGAGCAGGATTGACTTGCAATGGTAGACCCGTTGTTGTGGGTAAATATATAAACCCCAAAAAGCTAACCCTCCCCCTATCCTACAAGCCAGGCTTCAAAAAGCCAAGTTTGACTCATTACGTAGACCACATTTTTCTGTACAAACCATCAGAGTCATG
>Ga0007809_10000456_pt1 | contig 17138 bp, 15 predicted proteins | sample CryBogCBE02Aug07_FD_60383 | JGI IMG/M metagenome (GOLD analysis project Ga0007809, IMG submission 60383) | Freshwater microbial communities from Crystal Bog, Wisconsin, USA - CBE02Aug07 | ecosystem: Environmental > Aquatic > Freshwater > Lake | place: Crystal Bog, Wisconsin, USA | collected...
CACAACTTGGTTTAACAACGGTCAAAATGTTTTCTGTGCTGGCAACCATACCTCTTCTGGTTATACAGACGTTGCTCAAAATGTTGGCACAGAAGCACTTAATACGTGGTATTATGTAAGTGTAACATTTGATACAGGACTTGGGTGGAAAATATATGTAAATGGTGCGCTTGTTGGTGCCAGTGCTACACTTAATGTTGGACAAAATCCTACAACGCCAGTGATTGCCGCTACGCAAACATCACCAGGTTTTAATGGTGATATTGCAGCCGCACATTGTTATACAAGAGCATTATCACAATTAGAACATTATCAAAACGCAAGTTACTGGCTCACTAGATATAACGGTTCAACACCAACATAAGGAATCATAATGTCATTAGTTATAGGTGGTGGTATTAGTTTTGGTGGTGGAATCAGCGTAACGGCTGACAACACTGGCTTGTATAATTTTAGCAGTTTTACTTTCCTATCAGGAAACGTCAGTGGACCAGTAGGTGCAACAGGCACACAGTTATTTGCAAACAGCTATAGTAATGTTGGTAATACCTGGTTACAAAGCACAAGTTTCTATAACACTTATGGTAATGGTTATCAATTCTGGACAGTACCAGCAACAGGAACTTATCAAATTACTGCTGCTGGTGCTCGCAGTGGTATACCTTATTTCACACCTGGTAACGTAGCAAACGGTAACGTTACGGCTGGTTGGGGTGCTGTTATGAGCGGCTCATTTAATCTTACACAAGGACAAGTTTTAACACTTGTTGTTGGACAAATGAGTGGTAACGCTGGTGCAGGTGCAACTTATAGTTCTACTGGCGGTGGTGGTGCAAGTTGGGTTGTTACTAATACTAACCAACCACTGCTTGTTGCAGGCGGTGGCGCAGGCGGCGGCAACTTTACAAGTGGTGTTCCTAACAGTATTAAAGGTGGTAACGCTGTTACAAGAACAAGCGGTGGCAGTAGTTTCAATGGTGCGCCTGGTGGTGCTAATGGTATAGGTGGTAATAGTCACGTAAATGGTGCTGGAACTGCAAGCGTCAATGGTTATGATGCAGGTGGCGGTGGTGGTATGTATGCCAATGGTGTTATTGGTACAGGTGGCAATCTACGTTCAATCGTAAGTGGAACAGGCGCAGGTGGCGGCGGTGCCGCATTTATCTATGGTCTTACTGGCGGCGGTATACAAAATGAATCAAGTTATTATGCTGGCATAAGTGCTGGTGGATTTGGTGGCGGCGGTGGTGCTGGTCCTATCACTGGTGGCGGTGGCGGTGGATATAGCGGCGGCGGTGGAACATATAGCACATCGGGAACTGGTGTAGACGCAGGTGGCGGTGGTGGCAGTTATATAGATGCAACTGCTTCTAACGTTTACACAAGTGATGGATTCTATAATAACGTAAGCACATTTAACGGCAGTAGCATATCAAATCTTGCCATATACAATTATGGACATGGCTACATAGCAGTTACTCGCATTGCTTAATAATCTGTTTTGCAAAGTTATTCATGAATAAATATTTTAATAATGGATGCGCCTTTTTATTAATGTAGAATGGAGATAAAAAATTTATGATTCTACAAGGTGTCACATTAAAAAACAGTGGTTATATTGTTGATAAAATATATCCTCCACAGGTAACAACACAAATTGATCCATACTTCAGATATACATCACTGCTTGTTCATGCTGATGGCACAAACGGTGCTAATAACAGTGTGGTTACAGATAATTCTGTAAATTCTGCTACTATCAAAGTAAACGGTAACGTTTTTCAAGGAACTATGAGTCCCTATAATCAAGGTGGTTACAGTTATTATTTTGACCAATCATGGGAGCCAACACGTATAAGTTTAAACCCAGGCGTTGCATTTGGTTCAAATGCTTATACAGTTGAAACTTGGTTTTGGTTAGATAATAATGCGTTTGCAACAGCTTATGGTTTATATGGCGGAACATCGGGTCACTTTAATTTATCTATACCTAATGCAAACACAATTATAGTTGGTAATACTATTGCCAGTGGCACATATACTTTTACTGTGCCTAACTTGGTTCCGCAACAATGGTATCATTTAGCAGTAACAAGAAATGCAGCAAACGTTGCAGATGTATGGTTAAATGGAAATAAGTCATCTACTGGTGATGTTACTGTTCTTACAAATTATACAACTGCCACTCCAAACTTTCTTGGATACAGTCAAGCATTGGGTGGAACTGGATATTTTCAAGGATACTTGAGTAATTTTAGAATTGTCATAGGCAATGCTTTATATACATCTAACTTTACACCATCAACGACCTCTTTAACAGTAGTGCCTGGTGCAAATTTATTTACAGCACAATCGCCGCAAATAATTGATGTTACTGGAACTTCAACGATTGCGAGTCCATCTACAGCTTATGGAAATCCATATTCAGTTCCATTTTCACCTTTTGCTCCTCAATATGCTTATTCAACTGGTAATGTTGGCGGTAGTGCATATTTTCCAGGTAATAATTACAATAATTTAACGTTTACTGGAACAAGTATTAATTTATCTGGTGATTTTACCGTAGAAGGTTATTATTATTTCGCAAATAATTCGCTTTTTACTGGTGGTCGCACTTTAATAGATTTGCGTCCAGTGCAGATTGCTGGGACAAATGCGCTAACAATAGGTTATGCAAGCAATCTTTGGAATGTTCAAGAAAGTTCTAAAGTGACTCAAATAGGCAGTCAAACGCCCCGTGAAGATGATTGGGTGCATGTTGCATATGTAAGAAGTGGAAATATAGGGTCTTTATATATAAATGGTGTTAATATTGGTGGATATTCTGGTAGCACATTTGATAATAGTTTAACTTCCACTAATAACTATAAACTAGGTTGCAGTATTTCAAATGCAGCACCTTTTTACGGTTATATAAGTGATTACAGAATCACTTCTTCTGCTTTATATACCAGTTCATTTACGCCTCCTTCTGCACCGCTTACTGCGTCAGGCGGTACAGGATTGTTATTAAACTTTACAAATGCTGGTATATTTGATCAAACTGGAAAAAATAATTTACTAACCTACAATAACACATCATTGTCTACATCACAATACCAATTTGGTGGAAGCAGTATTTCATTTAATGGAACAACAAATTATGTTGTAATACCGCTACGAAGTGATTATAGCAACAGCACTCAATATAACTTTGGTAATGGTAATTTTACCATAGAAGGTTGGGCATATTTTGCAGATTTATCTACAAGCAGAACTGTTATTCAACGTGCAACTCAAGGCGGATTTGCAGCAGGTGATTGGACTCTTTACACATCAGGCACTACATTGAATTTTGCTGCTTATGATTATAATAGTTCTATGACACCTATTTTATCTGGTGGTTCACTATCAATTAATACTTGGTATCATTTTGCGGTTGTAGTGAATGGGGCTACAATAACACTTTATGTAAATGGAACATCTGTGCAATCCACATCTTCTGTTCCACTAGTAAATGCTCTTACATCAAATATTAACATAGGTGCAAATCTTGTATCCACCGCTTCAAACTTTATGAGTGGTTATATTGATGAACTGCGTATATCGCGATATGCACGTTATACTACTAACTTTACAGTACCAAATAGCGCATTTCCTAATCAATAACAGCACATTTACTATTTTTTTAATAAATATTTCTGTCGTTTAAGACTACGGTTTGCCAGCCGTTGACCTAGAACGTCATACAAGGAGAATAAAATGGCAAAATTTAAGATTCAGAAAAGTGCAACAGTAAACCAATATGCAGATACAAATAATATCATTGGTGGTACTGGTGGTCTAACAACTATTAGTGGAACACAAGTTCGTCCAAACGTTTATGTAAACGGTGCAAATGGCGGTGCATATGGTTCTATCCTTCGCTCAAAAGGCAAGAGCAAGTTTATGGTCAGCGATAGCACAACTATTCAAGACGAAGCAATTACAACTGGTAACGCATATGTAATTACTAGTGTTGGTAATACAAACTGGGCTTTCTTAGGTGGTCCACAAAGCGCAGGTGTTGGTGATATCTTTACCGCAGTCAATCAAAATCCAAGTTTAACTACTACTGGCACAGTAAATCTTGTAGGTGTTTGCACTCTTGCAAACGTTCCAAATGCAAACTTAAGTGCTGGTTCAATGAGCATTGGTGTTGATACAGCAGTTATTTCATATGCTAATATTAGCAATGGTGGTGTTAGTGGTAGCACTACATATGCTTATGTAACTTATCTTACTGCAAACGTAAGCGGTCCAAAGACACCAGGCGTAGGTGATTATCTACGTGGCACTGGTCTTAATGGTAACGTAAAAATTGCATCTGTTACAACAGCAGGCGGTCAAGCAAATGCTAACGTATCACTTGGTCAATCACAAAGTGTTGCAAACGTAAATAACCAAGCATCAATCTATGTTGGTGGTTTTGCACAACGTTTAAGTAATAAATTTGTTGTTGATTTTAGTGGTAACAAGTATCAGTGGACATTTAATGATCCAACTGCAACAACTGTTCGCATTCCTGGCGCATAATAATAGTAAGAATAAAAAGTACAATAGCAGCCTACGGGCTGCTATTTTTTTATAAAATGCCGATAGCATAAATATTAACGTAGGATTTTATAAATGGCAACCGTAAAACGTGTAACTGGTGCAGATGGTTTAACTGGTCCATGGGACATTTACAGTAATGTTGTAACTATTCATGGAAATTTGAATATCGTTGGTAACACACAGACTATTAATAGTATAGTAACACAAATTGGTAATTCATATCTATATTTGAATAGTAATGATACTGGACCAGGTGTCACTAATGGAAATAGTGGTATTGTCATCAATCGTGGAACAAGCAATGGTTACGCTAATGGCAGCGTTGTTGGAAATTCATATTGGGTTTGGAATGAACCAACGCTTAGCTGGCGTGGAACAGCAAACGGTGCTGTTGCAAAAGTTCAAGGAGCTAATGGTTCAAGTGGTTTTGATTTAGTTAACTTTTACACGTTAACATCAACTGGTGCTGCTGCTGGAGGTAGTACAACACAAGTTCAGTATAATACTGGTGGTTCACTTACTGGTAACCCTAATTTTACTTTTGGGAATGGTAATCTAAGTGTTTATGGAACAAATATTGGCAATGGAAACGTTACTGCAACTGGTATTAGTCAAGATTTAACTCTTGTTGCGCCAAATGGTAAAGTTTATGTCAATAGTGTATTGAAGCTAAGTTATCAAGCTACCGCACCAAGCAATGTTGCAAGCACCACGCAGTTATTTGCTAATACTGTTGGTGGCGGTGGCACTGGATTGTATGTGGTAAATAGTGGAACAGGCGATGAACTGATAACTAAAACAAAAGCAACAGTTCTTGCATTAATTTTTGGATATTAAGGATATAAGATGGCAGTCATCAATGCAAATTTAACAACAGGTGCACAAGCAATTTACACAAGCACTAACAATACTGTTGTTACACTTCTCTATTTTTGCAATGTAAGTGGATCACCAAAAACAGTTAATCTTTATGTAGTTCCAAGCAGCCAAAGCGGTGTAGGTGCACAAACTTATAATCAAATTTATAGTAACTATGCCATTACAACAAGTGATACATTGGTGGTTAATACAGAAAAGTTTATTTTAAGTAATGGCGATGCGCTGTATGCAAATGCAAACGCAAGTGGAATTACAACAACAGTAGGATATATTACTCTCTAATGGCACGTTCACTCAAAAATCCCAGTGTTGGTGTTGGTTATAGCTCAGCCGTTGTATTACCAAGCGGAACTACTGCTGACCGTCCTCAAGTTCCTGTTAATGGACAAATTCGTTATAATACAGATTCACAACGTTTTGAAATTTATTATAATGCTTGGAAAAGTATTGCTATATTAGGTAATGTAACAATTCAGAAAGATACATTTACTGGTGATGGGATTACAAACTCATTTACATTAAGTTATATTCCACCAGATCAAAATAGTATTCTCGTATTTGTTGGTAACGTAGCACAAAATCCTGGCGATGCTTTTACATTAAGTGGTGCAACAATTACATTTGCAAATCCACCACCAGCAACATACAGTGTTGTAGTATTTCACAAGTTTAATTCTACAGACGCCAATTAAGTTATACCATAAATATCTTATAAGGTATCATAAATGGCGGTAATCGGTAAAATTGGCGGCAATATGCTCAAAGATAATCTTCTACGTTTTAACGTAGATTTGATTATTGATGGCAATTTGATGTATTTTGATACAAATAATCGTCGTGTTGGTATAAACAACAATTTACCTGGTAATTCATTAAGCGTTAGTGGAACTACTACTTTAAGTAATATTTTTATAAGTGGTAATACAGTTGCTGCAACAACTGGTAATCTATTTTTATATAGTTATGCTGGCAATATTGATGCAAGTGGATTACGTATTGGTAATTTAGCAACACCAATTTATAGCACTGACGCAGCTACAAAATCATATGTTGATAATATGAGTAGTTCAACATCTGGTAATTTAATTATTTTAGGTTCAAATACAACTGGTCAATTGGTTTCTAATGCAGTAACACTTACTACATCTACCTATGTTACTGATGGTATTGCAAAATTAAACCAAGTATTGGGTAAACTTGTACCACCAAGTCCTGGCAACTTTCCAAATAGTGGTTCGTTAAGTTTAAGCGGATTATCTACACTTGGTCGCATGACAAATTTTACACAAACTGATAATAGTGGTTGGGGTAATTTAAGTGTTAGTGCTGGCACAAGTGTTACGAATGGTATTAGAACAAATACCATTACTACAAATACATTTACACGTCAAGGACCAGGTGATAGCGGAAATGTTCAAGTAATCGTCAACGGTGTTGCAACTGGTTATCATGTTATGACGCCTGGTAATAATAACAACGGAACTTATGGTCAACTTATTATTACATCAAACCAAGATTATAGTGTATTAAGTGGCGGTAGTGGTGGATTCTGGAGTAGCTTTAGTGCACAAGGCAGTGGTGCTAATGCTGCGGCTGGATGGAACCAAGTTTATTTGACTGATAGTGCAGGCGCAAATACCAATGCTGTAACTTGGTATTATGACAATAACAATCCTGGTGCACCAGTTTGGAGCAACTCAAACATAGCATTAACTACAAATAGCACTACATTTAGTTCTACAGTTCCACATCTGAATAGCAGTGCAGTGTGGCGTTTATCAGCAAATATTGCAAAATTAAGTGGCGATACATATTATAGTAGTGATACATTTATTGTAGGCAGTGCTGGTGGGGCCATTTCAACACCAAGTAGTGTTACATATACAAGTGCGGGTGTTACAACACCACTAGTTCGCAATGCTTATGTTAGCAGTGGCAGTGCATATTTTACAACAACTGCAAGTGGAATTTCTGGATTTGGTAGTAGTAGTGGTGGACCAAGTTTAACTGCATACAATAGTTATAGCACCGCTGCACAAACATTTGCACCAGGCTTAACTGTTCTTTATAAAACAGGAACATCTACTCAAATTGAAGAAACAAGTTTAACAAATGCGTTGAGTGGTGCGCCAAGCACATTCCGCATTGTAAATCCTGATAGTGGAGGCGCAAGTGACACGCCATCATTTACTGGCAGTGAAAGTGCATTTAACAGCCAAACTGGACCATTTTATACAACTGATGCAACGGTTGTTGCTGCAGTTCTTAAGTTTGATCAAACAAATTATAGTAGTGGATATCAACCAGTTGGACCTAATTTAAGTGGTCAAGGCAGCGCACAATACTTTACATTTAAGTTTGCAAAAAGCGCACTTGCTAAATTTAATATTCAATATAGTGGAACTATTGCTGGTCTTTGGGTAGCATTGCCTGGTATATCACCAACTTATAGCACTCTAAACGGTTGGTATAGTATGAGCACTGCTTATGCTGGCAGTGGTATACCTGGTGCTGGACCTGGCGGAAATGGTAGTAATGGTTGTGCGGTCGGTGGAACTGCTGTCTTAAATAGTTTAGTATCAAATGGCAGTTATACTTGCACATTTGGAACAGTCAACACAAGTAGTGCTGGTAACATTGGCAATGAAGTTTATGTTCGTGTAAAATTAACCAGTGGTCAAAGTTTGACTGCATTAAGCATACAGGTGGCAACTAACTAATGGCTATTTCACAAACACAAATTGTTGATTATTTGTTGAAAAAAGTTGGTTATGGCGTTGCCAAGACCGACACAAGCACTGCTAAAGGTCCGAGTAACGAAAGTAATGCAAGTCCACTTTTGAGTCCTGGTTCTACAATTTGGCAACAAGATTATCTTATTCCAAGTGTAAGCACACTACCAAGTGCAAATAGTGCTGTTGTTACTGTTTACCGAGATAGTTTATCAACAACTGTTCAAACTGTGAACCTAGCAGAAAGCACTACAAACCAAACATGGGCAACTAACTTAACTAATTGGATACCAACACAATACGGCTCTGGTTATCAATTGCAAGTATATGCTGCACCGAGTGGTAACAGCGCACCACAAACATATGGTGTATCGCTTCCACAAGCAGGTAGTGGTAATGCTGATAGTTGGTATTTTGATTATCAAGCAGGTATTCTCAACTTTGCCGATACAAACGTTCCAACTGCAGTAACATGGAATGGTTCAACAGGTAACGTAGTTTATGTAGTTGGCGCAAGATATACAGGTCAAAGTGGCATTACAAACTTTGCTTCACCTATAACTTTTAGTAACAGTATTACTTTTGGTGGCAATATTCAAGCAAATGGTAATCTAATTGTAGGCGGAAATATAACAACTGGTAACTTATCAACGGCGGGTAATATTACTGCTTTTAAATTTTATGGCGATGGTAGTCAATTATCTAATGTAGGCAGCACTTATGCTAATTCTAACGTTGCAGCGTATCTACCAACATACAATGGAAATGTTGGTGCTAATTGGGTAAATGCAAATTACATTAACGGCAATATTATTACAAGTAATATCAGTGCAAGTGTAGCAAATGCAAATATTGCAATTACACCAGGCAGCAACGGTTATGTCAGTGTGAATACAACAACAGCTTTCCAAGTTCCTGTTGGTAATTCATCACAATATCCACCTGTAAATCGTGTTGGTATGTTGCGTTGGAATAGTGATTATTCATATCTTGAAGTTTATACTGGAGCAACATGGGAAGCAGTTGGTATTGAAGGAACTAATACACTTATTACAAGTGATATTTTTTATGGTGATAATACCACTACTACTTTTACTTTAAGTCAAAACAATACAACTAATGGAACTATTGTCAGCGTTAACGGTGTTATACAAATTCCAACTGTTTCTTATACCGTTACTGGAAATTCACTTGTGTTTACAGAAGCACCAGTAAGCACTGACGTTATTGAAGCACGTAGCACTGCATCTTCTAGACAAGTTACTGGATTATCCGAAGGTAACGCCGCACTTTCTATTGTCAACGTTAATGGTATTGATACACTAGAATTTGTTTATAATGGTAATTTAAAATTCTCAATTGATAATGCAAATGCCAATGTTTATGCACCAATTTATAGCGCAAATAATATAAACACAACAGCAAACGTTTATGCTGCTAATTTTATAGCTACGAGTGGCGGTCAGCATATTGGTTATCATAACGGCGCGATAGGTGCTAATGGTGCAAATAGTGGTGCTTTTACTACAGTAAGCACAACGGCTAATTTAACTGTTGGTGCTAATACAAATGTCAGCGGTAATATTATTCCATCCTCAAATGTTACATATGATTTGGGTTCATCTACTAATCGCTTTAGAACACTTTATCTTGCAAATAGCACTATTGATATGGGTGGTGTTTTAATTGGAACAGCAAATGGTAGGTTAACAGTTGGTGGAAATACAGGACAGTTAATTCCAACTGGAACAGTAATGACTTTTCAACAGTCTGCTGCACCAATAGGATTTACAAAAGTTACAACTTATAATGACTATGCTATGCGTATTGTTAGCGGTTCAGCGGGCAGTGGTGGAAGTGTTGGATTTAGCACTGCATTTACTTCACAGTCAGTAAGTGGCACAGTTGGTGCAACAACACTTACAACATCACAAATACCACCCGCATCAGTTAGTGTTAGTGTTAATGATCCTGGTCATACCCACTGGATAAGTGGCGCATCATATGATGATGGCAACTTCTCTGGTCATAATGGCAATACACAAGATTGGGGTCTGTATGCTGATGCTGGCAGTTACAGTTCAAGTGATCCTAATCACAGTTATGGTCGTTATAGTTTAAGTGGAACAACTGGTATTACTGCAAGCGGTACAGTAAGCGGTGGTAATGGTTCACATACTCACACATTTACTGGGACAAGCATTAATTTAGCAGTAAATTATTTGGATTTTATATTGGCTCAGGCTAATTAAGTGTATGGAACTTAAACAAGGAACATTTTGTCCACTACTTAAGAAAGACTGTGTTCAATTACAGTGTAGTTGGTTTATACAAGTTCGGGGAAAAAATCCAAATACTGGTAAAGATGTAGATGAATGGGGTTGTTCTATCGCATGGTTACCACATTTATTAATTGAAAATGCCAACCAAACTCGTCAAGTTGGTGCAGCAACTGAAAGTTTCAGAAACGAAATGGTAAAGGCTTCTGAAAATTCAATTCGTGCAATGGTAGCTATTTCTCAAAGTGATGTGCCACTTAGAATTGTTGGTAGCACCTCTGAAAATGATCAGCAATAATAACATCAATATATTGCATAAATATTCCTAACGGAGTCCAATTTATGTCATATACCATTACACACGCAAATGGTGCTAATTCCATCGTAATTGCTGATGGTACAGTCGATAATAGCACAAGTATAGCACTTGTTGGTAAAAATACTGCAAACTATGGTCAATACCTTGATCAAAACTTCCTCAACATGTTGGAAAATTTTGCAAATGGTAGTCAACCAACTAATCCCATTGTAGGTCAAATTTGGTATAACACTACAAAAGGTGCACTTCAAGTTTATACAGGTAGTATTTTTAAAAACATCTCAAGTGCAACATCAAGTTCAAGCGCACCAACTGGCGCAGTAAGTGGAGATTTATGGTTTGATACAGTAAACCAACAACTGAATGTTTATAATGGAACTGGTTGGGTAATTGTAGGTCCACTTGGTGGTGCTGGTCAAGTTGTAAGTGAAATTATTACAGACTCTTCTTCTACACAACACAATGTTATTAGTATGAAAATTAGTAACATTCGTTATGCAATTTTAAGCAAAGATGCTACATTTACGCCAAATGTCACTATAAGTGGTTTTAGCACAATTGGTCCAGGTTTTAATATTGCCTCAACAGCATTTGTTAGTAATAACAAATTTTGGGGTCAAGCAAGCGATAGCGCAGCACTTAACGGCGTAAGCGGTAGTGCATTTATGCGTAATGACCAAAATACAGGCACTGTTGGTATTTTAAGTGTAACAAATAATAGCGGCATCAATCTAGGAACTAGTGGACAAGGTGCGTTCACAATTTATAGTAATGAGTTACGCATGGATAATACATTAAACAATGGTATTATTCGATTGCGCACTCGCAATAGTAGTGGTGGCGTAGTTGATGCTCTTGATGTTCTTGCAAATGCTGACGTTCAAATCAATGGTAATTTATTTGTTTTGGGAAATCTTGATGTAACTACAAGTAATGAAACTACTATTATAAGTGGAACTCAGGCTGCATATAATACATCAAGCGGCGCACTACAAGTAGTCGGTGGTGTTGGTATCGGTGGAAATATTATTTCTGGCGGCTCAAACAGTGCATTTACAGGAAATGTTTATGTTGGTAACTTAATTGCAAATGGCAATTCTAACAATGGTGTAGTTTATGCAACAGCAGTAAATGCAGGCACTATTGGTAATACAGGTGCAACATTAACTGGAACAATTAGCACACCAAGCCAAACAAATATTACAACTCTTGGAACATTAACTTCCTTATCTGTGACTGGTTCTGCTGGATTTTCAGGCGGCACTGTAACATTCAATCCAACAACTTCTTATAAATTAATTTTAGGTTCTGTTGGTAATGTTCAAATAAGTGGTGGCTCATCAGGTCAAACTTTGACAACAGATGGCAATGGAAACTTAAGTTGGTATACAATTCCTACACCAGTTGGTAGCGGTGGAACCGCTGGTCAATTTGCAATTTACAATAGCGCAACATCAATTGCTCCAAATAGTAGCATTACATTTAACGGCACTACTATGTCTGTTGGTGCTGGTCTTGCAGTTACTGGTGCAATTACTGCAACTGGTGATATTACAGCATTTTATTCTGACCAACGACTAAAAACAAATATTGTTGAAATACCAAATGCACTTGATAAAATTAAGTCAATAAGTGGTGTAACATATAATTCTAATGAATTAGCAGCAAGTCTTGGTATTGGTGATGATCGTGAACATGTTGGTGTAATCGCACAACAAGTTCAGGAAGTGCTTCCGCAAGTTGTTGTGCCAGCCCCGTTTGACATTGATCCAATTTTACTCGGTAGCAAAAGCGGTGAAAACTATTTGACTGTTCAGTATGACAAACTTGTTCCGCTTCTAATTCAAGCTATTAAAGAATTAAGTGTAGAGGTAGAGGCTTTAAAAGCGCGAGGTAGTTGATAATGTCTACACCAGGCGTACCAGGCGGTGCACTACCTTTTAGCGGACCATTGGATTTAGCTACAATTAATGCTGAATGGGGTTTGGGAACAGACCTAACTCTTTATCATAATGCAAGATGGTATTATGATGGAAATCTAACCACTGGACTTTTTAATGGTAGCACAATAAAAATTAGTGATTTTTATGGCAAACGTGCAACTGATCCTGCTAATAGTGGGGTATATTTTGCCAATGCTGCTGGTAGTGGAAGTTTTACCGTTCCACTTTATCGCAACACTATTAAAATTGAAATTTGGGGCGGTGGCGGCTCTGGTGGTAATGGAAATGGTGGAACTGGAACCGATGGTGATGATTCTATTGTTTTGGGAATTACTGCTGGCGGCGGAAAAGCAGGTAGTGCTGGTAATATTCCTGTTCCTGCTCCGCAAATAGATGTCCAATCAAGTGGAAATGGTGGCAGAGACCCTACCAGTGGCGGTTATTATGGTGGTGGTGGCGGTTATTATGGTGCTGGTGATACAAACGGCACAGACGCTGGACAACGTGGACCTGGACCTGGAGGAACATATGGACACACTTAAAACTTACTGGAAAATAAAATGACAGATGGAACAGGTGGCATTGGCGGAACTATAAATGCAAATCCAAAACCAACTATTGCAAATCCAACTACATTCATTTTTTTAAATGGTAATAGTGGTGTAACTGGTTCTACTGCGCAGAATAAAAGTTATACAAATGCTAATGTTGGTTATGGGGGTGGAGGTGGAAGTGTATCATTTAGTTATGGAAGTGCTACTGGTGGTAGTGGTGGCACTGGTGCTTATGTTGAAATAATATATAATGGTGGACAAATTCCAAACGCTTACGTTTTAAATTATGTGCTTGGTTCAGCAGGAACAGGCGGCGCAAATAGTGGCGCACCTGGTGGAATTAAAATAACATGGACATAAAATATGACTACACCAAATGGCACAATTAAAATAAGTGATATCAATACTGAATTTAGTTTAGGCAATGATTTAATAAATTATCATGGTGTAAAGTATTACAAACCAGCTACTATGAGCATTGGAACATTTAGCTCAACTACACTTAATATGAGTGACTTTCGTGGAACTCAAAGCAAAGTTACCGTTAATATTACAATATCAAGCGATACACAAAATTATACACTTAATACTGGTTTAGTAAGTGGTTATGTGGCTGGGTTTACAACCGTCAATTTGACGATCAATAATGGAATTTATGTAGGAAGTAGTTCAACAGGAACATATGCGCTTACAATTACTGGTTTTACCAGTGGTGATACTGTTAATTTAATTAATAATGGCGTAATTATCGGTGCTGGTGGTAATGGTGGTTCAGGACACAGCAATGCTGCTGGTGATGCTGGTTCACCTGGCGGTAATGCACTTCTATTGCAATGTCCTGTTAATATAACAAATAACGGGACTATCGCTGGTGGTGGCGGTGGAGGTGGTGCTGCCGATGGTGGGCACACCTATGGTAGCTGTTTTGGTGGCGGAAGTGATTACACTGGTAGCGGCGGTGGCGGCGGTGCTGGATATAATCCTGGTAGCGGCGGAAGTGGCGATACTGGTGGTAGTAGCGGCACAAGAACATCGGGTGGTGCTGCTGGTTCAGGTCAAGGAAATCCAGGTAATGGCGGTAATCCTGGCGTTGATGGTCAGGCTAGCACTAATGGAAGGGCTGGTGGTTCAGCAGGTAAATATATCACAGGTCAAGGTTATGCAAATTGGGTTGTCACTGGAACAAGACTTGGTTATGCTTCTTAAGGATTTAATATGGATACGTTAACAGTAAAAATTCACGAGTACAATGAAGAGAATCATAGTTTAATTGTAAGTTTTGGCACAGATGCTGGTGAAAAAACTGTTGACGAATATGAGCGATATAGTTTTGACATTCACAACTATAATCCAAATGATATTGCAGATACACTTAAACAAATTGCACAACAGGGTGCACGTATTGCTCATGCAAAATATATGCAAGAACAAAGTAAAAATAATACTGATGTTGTTGATGCTGCAAAAGCAGAAGTAGGAAAAGTTTATAACTTCCAAATTGCAGATTTATTACCAAAAGATATTGTTATTACATGATTAATTTTGTTGATAATATCATACTTAAAGATTTAAAACTAAATTATGCATCAGCAGTCTATGGCAATGTTGGTGATGAGTTAGTATTACCACTTGATAATTTTGGATTTAGTTCTCATTTATATAATCGGAGACATATAGTGTGTTCTGGTTCTGTTAAAATAGAGTGGATGGTAGGCGGAACGGTTTTAGGAACTTATCAAGTAACGTCACAGGAAGACATTAACAATTTATCAGTATTTCCAAATAAACATCAACCATGCGATTGCATTAAAGTAACTTCTCTTGAACCAAATACAATTCATTATTGTATTGTTCCATTGCTACCTCAACTATACACAATAAATGATGAGCAATTTGATTTAATTGCAAATCAACCTTTTACTTTAAAAAGAGGTAGATTGTATATTTCCAATATAGATTTAAATGTAAATGGCAATGACAATATAGCACTTAAACCATTTGCATGTGTGTTTAACGAGGTTACAGTTGTACCATCTATAAATGGTAAAATAGCAGGCTTCTATACCACATAAAAATACAAAACTTCCAATAAATAAGACTGGTGGGAGTTTGTAAATGGCTATCAATGCATTAACGAGAATTCGTAATAATCAGGTTTATAATAGCGATATTAATGCGCAATATAAACTACAGCCATACAGTGTCACTGGCGGTTTGCTTTCTAACAATTTCACCTATACAGGTAATATGACCATTGGCAACCTTGTTGTTAATGGCGTTACCACTACAATTGATACCACCAATCTTGTTGTAGCTGACCCATTATTAGCAATTAATCGTAACCAAAGCGGAACTCCTTCTTACGATCTTGGTTTTGTTATGGGTCGTGGTAACCAAACAAACGTTGCAATGATTTGGGAAGAAGGTTCACAACAATTCCAATTACAATATACCACTGAATCAACTGCTGCGACTACATTTGGAACAATTAATAATAGCGGCTATGCCAATTTACAGGCATACGGAGTTAAACTTAATAACGCTACTATTACTGGTTCCTATACTGCTACAACAAATTATGTTAGTAATACTAATATTACAGGCGGTCGCATTGACAATACTACAATCGGTGCTACAACTCCAAATTCAGGTGTATTCACAAGCGTAACTTTGGCAAATGGTGGTCAATTCGTTGGTTATTTTACAGGCGCAATTGGTGCAAATACACCTAACACGGGTGCATTTACAACTGCAAGCACAACTGGTAATCTTACAGTTGGCGGCAATATCACTATTACTGGCAATGTATTGCCTAGTGCAAACGTTATATATAATTTAGGCAGTCCTACTGCAAGATGGAAAGCTGTTTACCTTGCAGGTAACACAGTTTACATTGGTGGTATTGGAATTAGCGATGGTGGTGGTTATCTACAAGTTCTTGATGTAAATGGCAACCAACTTGGTATTCAAACTGCTAGCATTAATGCTACTATTATTGGTAACTCTATACCCGCTGCTGGAACATTTACTACACTTACGGCAACTGGAGCAGTGAATGTAACAAATGGTGGCACGATTGCAGGTTATTTAAATGGTCCATTGGGGGCAAATACACCAAACACAGTAGTTGCTACATCAGTTACTACAAGCAGTGGTGGACAAATTACAGGTTATTTAAATGGCGCAATAGGAGCAAACACTGCAAATAGTGGCGCATTTACTACTCTAACAACTACAAGCACAATTACTTCACAGGGAACTATTGCCGCTCCCACTGTAAATGCTGGCACAATTGGCAATAGCGGTGCTACATTCAACGGCGCAAGCATGAATCTTACTGGCAATGTAAGTGTAAATGCTGTAAGTGCAAATCAAATTGGTAATACTGCTACAATTCTTGAAGGAACAATTGCTTCTACAAGCGCAGCACAACCAAATATTACTAGTCTTGGAACATTAACTTCACTTAATTCAAGCGGTAACATTACTGCGCAGACAGCAAATGTTTATGCCGCTGACTTTGTTGCTAATACTGCAACTTATAGTCCTGTTTATTATTATGCAAATGGTTTAAACATTTTAACACCAATTACAAATTCTGCATATGGTAACTCTAATGTTGCAACATATCTACCAACCTATAATGGAAACATTGGTAATCTTGTTACTGGTAATTTAATACCACTTGCTAATACAACTTATTATCTTGGCAACAGCACAAATTACTATGCAAATGCTTATGCAAATTATTTTGTTACCGCTACTGAAATTGTAACTCCAAAGGTTTATTTTCCACTTGGTGGTTCAACAATAACTGAAGATAACTCACTTGATTTATTGATACAAGGTCCATATCA
>Ga0007809_10000458_pt1 | contig 17112 bp, 17 predicted proteins | sample CryBogCBE02Aug07_FD_60383 | JGI IMG/M metagenome (GOLD analysis project Ga0007809, IMG submission 60383) | Freshwater microbial communities from Crystal Bog, Wisconsin, USA - CBE02Aug07 | ecosystem: Environmental > Aquatic > Freshwater > Lake | place: Crystal Bog, Wisconsin, USA | collected...
CCCCGAAGCAAGTCCAGGCAATGGTAATTGGTATGTAAAACACTATGCGTCAGGGTATGATGTAGTAGGGTTTGATTCCTATGAGGAAGCTGTAGAAGAATTAAAGTATTGTATGAAGCAAGGTGTGGCGGAAGGTTCATCACAATCACGACTACAACCAGGAACTCAGGTAATGTTATGGCTGGGTCCAAGAGACATGCTGCCAAATCCTCCACGAGATGATAAACGGTATTGGGACCGAGGTGTAGTGGTTGATGAGCCAGAAATGATGACTGGAAGTTGGCAAGTTTTAGTAAAATCAGAACGCAAAGGTCAATCACCTATTAGTCCTGGACGTGTGTTTGTTCTTAAACAACAGGATGTGACGGAAATGGACAGTCAACCGCCACAAGGTCGCATCAAGTCTGATGGTACACGAAGTCATAGTACATATGGTTCAAGAGACGGGCATAGTATGACCGGACCAGAATTCACTGGTAAAGCAACTACTCCCAAAAAAGTGATTAAAAAAGGCACAGACATTTTGGATCGAGCATTCAAGGACGCAGACAAAAAGGATCCCAATGATCCCAATTGGAGCAAAAAGTACAACAAGGATGTAGCCGAAGGACAGTTAGACGAAATCAAACAACGTTTAGATCCCAAATGCTGGAAGGGCAAACACAAAGAAGGCACCAAGATCAAGGGCGGAGTTAGAGTCAATAACTGTGTGCCCAATGAAAGCACAGACTATGCTGCACAAGTAAATAGCCTGTTAAATGAATTTGCCGGTGGCGTGGGCGCAGGCAGTTTTGCCTCTGCTCCGGGCAAGATGCAGAATCCAGCTAAAGTGGGCAGTTTGTTTGGTGGTAGTTATAGCCAAAAGAACAGTCCGTTTAAAAAGAAAACTGCCAAAAAAGAAAGCATGATAAAACGCAATGGACTTTAAAACATTATTGAGCCGCATTGACGGCATTGCCGAAGCCGCTAACCCAGCGCAACAAGCAGCCATTGCTGTCAATATGAAAAAGCATCACCAAAAGCCTAAAACAGAAGGCAGTATGAGTGATGCCGAACATAATCCACGTGGTGCCAAATTTGGCGGCTACTGGAAGGGCACAGATAAAAATACTCCTAAGCCAGGTATGGGTGTTGGTGGCGAAAGCAAGCAGAGTTTATTAAAAGACTTTGAACAAGAACTAAAAGAAAATCCCGGTCGCCAGGTGAGCCGTGATCTAATGCGCGAGTATAGAGAATTCGTCAGCGAGTACGGCGGTGTTGGTGGCTATGGTGCTGCAAGTCAAGCACCACAAGGCAGTAACCAAAATCCCGATCCTGCACAAATGCAACAAAAAGCAGATCAATCACAGATTAAAAAGAGTACAAATTTAATTGCACCAATGATGAATGCACAAGGCGCAGCTCAACAATTGGATAAAACAAAATTCAGTGATGTAATGACCAAATTGGATGCAAAAAGCAATCAACAATTGCCAGCAACCGATATCAAACAACTACAACCTCTAGCAATAGCAGCAAGTAAGGCCTTACAAAATCCGCAGACAACAACCCAATTAAAACAAGTTATTAATCGAGCTGACCAATTGGATCAGCAAAAGCAAAAACAAGTACAACAAGCACAACAACAAGTGGGCACAAATGCTCCTGCAGGTCAGCAACAACCTCAAAGCAACACCCCCAGCAACCAACAACCTCCAGTCGGAGCCGCAAAATGAACTTATTCGACTTAACTGAAACCAAAGCGAAAAAACAAACAGTCAACGAAGGCATCGAAATTGTCTACGAAAAAATAGACGAAGACTATGCTGGTATGGGCGTAGGCGGAAACAATTACGGTGGACGTGGAGGTGGTGCTGGTGGCGAGACCAGTCCCAGAAACAATCACAGTGTTATTGGTTCAGACGGAATAGAAATAGACGAAGCACAAGATGCTTGGCACAGTACCGATGAGTGGCACGGCGACGACACTGACGAGTGGCATGGTGGTGCAAGTGATCGTTGGCACGGGCAAGGCGATGCTTGGCACGGCATGGACGAAGCTGCTCCCGATACTGCCGCTAGACTAAAGCACAACTTGAAGAAGGGTGGCTTTGACATGGATCGCTTTGAAGCCAAAATTCGCGAGATCGAAGCACGCAATCGAGAATTGGCCGATGAATTTTATGCACGCCATCCCGAACTAGATGATAGACACAAGACTGTAGACGAAGATGATGGCATGTTTGGTAGTATAGGCAGTGATGCCGGAGCCGCAATGGGTGCTGCAACTACTGCTCCAGAAAATAACATGAGTCCAATTGGATCAGGTACTGTGGATGAAGGCCGTGATGATGAAGTGGGCTTTGGCGTCAGTAGCGAACGAGCATACCGCGCAGTAATGGCTCAATTTGGTGATTACATCGACCACCGAGACAATGGTGTTATGTATGCTCCACAAGAACTGTGGGGCGCAATTGAACAAACTGCATTTGACGCCGATGGAGTAGGTGCCGAGGAAGACTCGGGCATAGACGAAGATCAATACGGTGGTGGCTTTGGTGGTGGAAGCATAGGTCCTGTCACCGACAGCACAAGCCCAGTGGGTGGCGGTGGTGCCGGTGTGGCGGAAGGTGATGTGGTGGCATTTAAACGTCCGGTTAGTCAACCCAAGACAAACCAGCAACCACAAAACTATCATGCAGCACTAGAATTAGCCGGTGATTGGTTTTGGTTAGAGCAAGGCCCAATGGCACACGAAATGGGAACTGCCAAGGAACGCAAAATGCAACGATTGGCTGCCCAAAAGTTGGTTGCACTCAAAAAATTGGGATACTCAGTAGATTGGCCTTTGGACGACGATGATTTTTACGGCGTTGATTTAACATACATACCCACTAAACAGACCTGGCGTATTGATGCAGATAATTTAGGTGAAAGTATGCAAGGTGTAGTGGAAGCAGAGTTTGAGCCACACACTGCAAAGTTTGGTAAACAAGTATTGGGCTATGGTAAAGGTCGAGACGAGCCTGAAGGTCACAACAACATTGAAATACAGATCAATGGTCGTACTTGGAAAATCTTCCCGGGTGCAGGTCCAGAAGGCAGTAAAGCATGGTTTGAACAAAAGCAAAAGATGCGTGAAATGTGCAAACGTAAAAGTGCCGAGACTGGTAAAGAATGGCGTATGTACATTACTGGTAGACCCACAACAGAGAGCGTGGCCAAAGCCAAAGAAGAAGATATTACAGAAGATATATACGAGAGTAGACTTTATAAAATGAAACTAGCAGGATACGAGATCAAATGAACGAAGAATTACAAAAAGCGGCACGCATAGCATTTGCCACAGAGTTTAGCTTTTACTTGAAAAGTCATTACTTTCACTGGAATGTCGAGGGCATTCACTTCCAAGAATATCATGCCTTATTTGAAACCATCTACACCGAAGTATATGAGATACTGGATGAGTTTGCCGAAAAAATTCGTAGCCTGGGTGCTTATGCTCCTGGCAGTTTAAGCAAATTAAGTATGCTGGCACAGATAGAAGATCAAGACACGGTGCCCAGCACACATGAAATGGTGTTAATGTTGTTGGAAGATAGTGACAAAGTCTGTGCACTATTAAAAATAGTGTATGATGTTGCTGAATCTGCAGGCGAACATGGCTTCAGTAACTTCTTGGCCGAGCGCATGGATGCTCATAGAAAACATTCGTGGATGCTACGCAGTAGTTTAAAATAATGCATTTATTTGATTTGTTTGAAGAGGACGCTACCGAGGGTAAAATCATACACCCGGATAGAATTAATCTTTATCTAAATCTACGCAAGCCCAATGCCCGACCAATTCAAATAGCACACAACATTCCTTATAAGGCAATGGATGCAGTTATAGCAAAACTTGTCAGCAAGTATTCCGACGTTGAAGCAGACATGTTTGAATTTAGACCCGCTAGGGCTCTAAGAGAAGAACAAGATCCCGCAGTTGTGGAACTGTTAAAGAAAATGAATTATCGCATGTGGTCTAAAGGTGATGGCGAATACATGATGACCTTTAAAAACACACAGCTTGAATTCAACAGTGCCGGAGTATTTTATAACGGTCCACCAGTGAAAGGGCCCAACGGTGTCAAACCCAATTTTGGAATTAAATGGCGTCATGATCCCGAATGGTATAGTCCAAGGGGAGAAATAAGTTTTGAACATGCTTGGAAAATGGGATTATTTCCAAATATTCAAGGAATGTATCCGCTTCTTAAATCAATGGACCAAGGTGGCACAAACCCTGAAACTGTAAAAAAGATTAATCAGTTAATGATACAATCTGCTATTGGCTATGTTCGCAGTCAAAACACACCGGTCAATGAAGACAGTGGTGAGAATGACTTGTATGCCGCATACGATAAAATCTTAATCGACTTATGCGATGGTATTGTAAAACATCAAAAGCAAGACAGTGACCGTTATGGTTTAGTTGCTGCCGCAGTAGTTGATCCTGAGCACAATGTGGTATATGGTATAAATCATAAACTAGCCAGTGGTAAGCGAGTACATGCAGAACGTGCCGCAATGGCAAATTACATTAAAAAACATGGTGCTATACCCGAGAATAGTGTTATAATAACCACATTAAGTCCTTGTACGGATGAGATGCCGGATCGTAAAGGTCCCAGCTGCACAGAGCTATTAAATGGCAGTCCAATAACCAGAGTCTATGCCGGTTACCGAGACCCCAGTCAAACACATTTAAGTCATGATCTTTTTGACGTTGTTTATACTCAAGACAAACGTATTGAAGGTATTTGTAAGGACATAGCAGACTGCTTCTTGGATGAAAGTGCTTATACTGATCCTGCTAACTATAGAGGTGAAAGTATAACCGAAGCCAAAAAGCGTAAAGCCAAAACTCTAATTGATGGTATGATCAAAACATTGGAACGTCAAGGACGCACCAAAGATGAAGCTATTGCGGATATTAAAAAGCAAGTGGACACACAGTTTTATGAAAGCATTGATCACTTGGTGGAAAACTTTGCCGATGGTAAACATCCCGGACGCAAAGGTCTTGCTAAACGTAGTGGTGTTAATACCAAAGCCAGTGTAAGTAGTCTACGTAAAACTGCTAAACATAGTACTGGTGAAAAAGCTCGTATGGCACATTGGTTGGCTAATATGAAGGCTGGCAAAAAGAAACATGCCAAAGAAGCTGTAGATGAAGATGCTATCAATGAAATTGAAAATTTACAATCATACCATTATACCGGTGGTAAAGATGTGTTAAAACATCCTATGTATACCGATCCCAGAGCAGTAAACCAAAAGAATATAAAACCGTTGCCAGGTAGCAGTGGATTAAATTATGCCACTATTGATAATGGACGTTTGTTAGAAATAAGAATATTAGATCAATCAGGGCAAGAAGCCATTGGACAATTGAAATTGCTGCGGGTAAGTTTTCCTATCGATAATGCATACCAAGTGAGTACTGTCACAGTGGATGAAGATTATCGAGGACGGGGCATTGCCAAGTCCCTGTATGGTGTTGCACTAAGCATATTAAAAATAACCTTGCTTGCTGGATCACAACAAACACCCGGCGGTAAACGTAATTGGATGAGTCTAGCACAAATTCCCGGAGTTGAAGTTCGCGGCTATGTAGAATTGGAAAACAGTGATCTTAAATATAAAAAGTTACATAAACAAAAAAATGCCAAGGATCTCGCAAGTGCAGAGAGAAGAAACACAATAGTTGATAAAAATATTGATATTGTAATGGGACGATTGGGCGGTGACTATCTTGGAGACGACGAAGATGGTAATATGATTTTTGCTTTTGATGTGGTGCCCGGTACAGGATCATTGATGCCAGCAGTAAAAACCGAATTAAACAAACTCTATTATAGTGAATACGATATGTTGTACGTAACTGGATTGTATGCACAGTGGCGTGGTGCATAAAGTGTGCCGCAATGGTTAATGAAGCTCCGCCTGCCAATTCGTTGATGCCTATACATAAAACACGGAAAGTAGTATAGCTCTTCTTCTCCATTTGTCCGTGTTGCAACGGCACTAAATATTTATATGATCACCCAACAACAACTATTCGAAGTTATAGCCAAAGCTGAAGACTTGGATCCAACGTCGTTGACTTTGGAAACCAAGTTAAGTGATTTGGGTATAGATAGTCTTGCCAAAATGGAATTGATATTCCACGTTGAAGATCAATATAAAATTATGCTACCAAGTAACGAGCTCGATGTTTCGACATTGGGCGAAGTTTTGGATTTGGTCAACAGACACCTACCTTAGGACTTTATGTCACGGTGTGCCCGGCTGCTGGGCCGAATACTATGGGAGTCGTGCCCCGGAATGGTATTCTAAAGTGAGCAATTTACTCTTGCATTTTTACAACAACTCCCGTATAATACAATTTTAGGAGTAAACATGAGCGACTACAATCGTACATTTAACGGTGATGCAAAGATCAAACTAACACAACTGATCAACGAAGGTATGCAGGTACTACAAGAAGTTGAGGACCTAAATACCGGGCTTAATGAAACAATCAAAGCAATTGGTGAAGAATTAGAAATTAAACCTGCGACATTAAAGAAAGCAATTAAAATTGCTCATAAAGCACGACTAGGTGAAACCAATAGAGATCATGACGAATTGAACACAATTTTGGAAACGGTTGGTAAAACACTTTGAAGACTATTGTTCATACCTGTAGTAGCGTATTGGTAAGGCCCAACGGTATAGTACGTTATATCAATAGTGTAATAGATCTGCAACGCAGTCTAGGGCATCGAGTTATATTTGTGACTGATGCCAAACCCACACAAAAGATCAGCGCAGACAAAATACTTTACGTCAATGCCGAATCCGCATACATTCCCAATATGCGTGACGATCATGTGTGGTTACAGGTTTCGTCTCGGGTTGTATCACAAATTGAGCAGGCATTTAAACAACTGGATGTAGAACCCAGTTTGGTTATTGCACACGACTTACACAGTTTTCTAGGTTGTGAACGAGAGTTCAAGGATGGCGTTTTTGTACAACACGAAAGTGATGTAATGAACAACGACGGACGTTACAGTTTCTTAAGTGACGAATATTTGCAACAACAGATTGATGTTGTGAACCGTACCGAATGGCGAGTTGGCATGTGTGCTCCTTACAGTCATCAAATTCAGCCCAAACGACCCGTTTACACTCCGCCACCATTTGTGCCACAAGGTACAACAGGGGCCAATCAAACACGTGGATTGTTATACATCGGTGACACTACCGATCGTAAAGGTGCCAGAGAATTCATGGCCATGGCACAGGCATTGGCAGTAACTCCAACTGTGATCACACACGAGCCTGATGCTGAATTATTTGCCGGTGCAGATGTGTATACATTTGGTCTTGATCAACGAGACGAAATGTTCAAACTGATCAGCGAATGCCGTGTTGCTTTTGTGCCCAGCAAGAACGAATGTTTTAGTTTGGCTATATTGGAGTCGGCTCAATTCATTCCCACAGTGGTTGACAGTCAGTATCAATGGACTGAACATGTGGCGGACTTGGGTGTACTACGTGCCACCGGTGCCGAGTTGTATGCCGTAATCGATGCCGAATTACAAAGCACAACCAAATACGATCGACGTTTGCTCGACATTTGGGCCCGCAACAGTATTCGTTTTTGGACCAACTTGACCACATGATAAAAAATATTGTCGACTACATACGCATAGACTGGCAAAGTAATCCTAGACGTTTTTGTTTAGAATTATTTTCTTGGGCCTGTGCCACCGGTAGTGCTGTAACTTTTGCCTTGACTGCACCCAATGTGCCATTTGTTCCATTGTACTTTGTTTACATATCGGGCACAGTATCTGCGGCATGGTGTTGTTATACACGTGGCAGTTTTGGCTTGATGGCCAATGCTGTTTTTATAGCCACAGTTGATTGTTTTGGTCTTGCAAGATTACTAAATATTATATAGAGTCGTTGGCTATACCAACATGCAGAGTAAGTGTAAGCTCTAAATTACACAAGGAGTTAGTATGAGTTACGTAGATGCTCTATTTGATCGAGCAAAAGATAGAATTCACGTTGTTGAACGTGTTGACGGCGAAAGAAAGTATAAAGAATACGCTGCCGAGTATGTTTTTTATTACGACGACCCCAAGGGCAAACACCGCACTATATTTGATACTCCGGTTTCAAGATTCCATACTAGAAACAGTAAAGAGTATCACAAAGAACTAAAAGTAAATTCAGGCAAACGTTTGTGGGAAAGTGATATCAATCCCATATTTCGTTGTCTTGAATCAAACTATCTCGGGGCTACCTCGCCCCGATTACATACTGCATTTTTTGACATTGAGGTAGATTTTGATCCCGAAAAAGGTTATGCACCCACAAGCGATCCTTTTAATAAAATAACAGCCTTTTCCATTTACTTGGATTGGTTAGATAGACTTGTAACTTTGGTGGTTCCACCAAAGTCAATAAGTTGGGATACTGCTGAAGAAATCTGTAGCCGATTTGATAACTGTTTTCTTTTTGAACGTGAAGAAGAAATGATCGATACATTTCTTGAACTAATACAAGACGCAGATATCTTAAGTGGATGGAACAGTGAGGGATTTGATATTCCTTATACTGTGGGCCGCATTGTACGTGCCTTGAGCCGAGATGACCTAAGACGTTTGTGTTTGTGGAATCAAATGCCTAAAGAGCGTACATTTGAACGTTTTGGTGCAGAAAATATTACATTTGACTTGATTGGTCGTGTGCACATGGACTATATGCAACTGTACCGCAAGTACACATACGAAGAACGACACAGTTATAGCTTGGATGCTATTGCCGAATACGAACTAGGCGAAAGTAAAACGCCTTATGAAGGAACTCTAGATCAGTTGTACAACAAAGACTTTCCCAAGTTTATCGAGTACAACCGACAGGATACAATGCTGATTGCAAAATTTGACAAGAAACTACGCTTTCTTGATCTTGCAAACGAATTGGCACATGATAACACAGTATTACTGGCCACTACAATGGGTGCAGTGGCAGTAACCGAGCAGGCGATTATTAACGATGCTCATCAACGTGGTATGGTAGTTCCTAACAGAAAGGGTCGTGATGACAAAGAACAAACGCAGGCCGCAGGTGCCTATGTTGCTTATCCCAAAAGAGGTATGCACCGAGACATTGGTGCGATCGACATCAACAGTCTCTATCCCTCGGCTATTCGTGCCCTTAACATGGGACCGGAAACTATCGTCGGGCAACTCCGGCCAATAATGACCGATCTCTACATCTCGAAAAAGATGGAAGAAAACGGCGGAAACTTTGCCGAAGCATGGGAAGGTTTGTTTGGCAGTTTAGAATATACTGCTGTAATGGCAGGCGAAGTGGGTACCGAGATCACAATAGATTGGGAAGATGGTAGAGAAAGTGTACACAGTGCCAAACAGGTATGGGACATTGTTTTTAACAGTAACCAACCTTGGACCCTGAGTGCAAATGGTACTATATTCAAATACGACCGTAAGGGCATTATTCCTGCATTGTTGGAACGTTGGTACGCCGAGCGTAAGGAAATGCAAAAGAAACTCAAGGAAGCAGAAACAGATGAAGACAAAGCCTATTGGGACAAACGACAGTTGGTCAAAAAGATTAATCTTAATAGTTTGTATGGTGCTTTACTCAATCCTGGCTGTAGGTTTTTCGATAAACGTATTGGTCAATCTACCACACTTACCGGACGAGGAATTGCCCACCACATGGATTCGCACGTTAACGAAGCCATTACCGGGAAATACGACCACGTAGGTGATGCTGTCATATATGGCGATACTGACTCGGTTTACTTCTCGGCCTGGCCCATGGTTCGAGAAGATGTTGAAGCCGGACGCATGGAATGGAACAAAGACATCGCTATACAGTTATATGATACCATTGCTGACAGTGTAAATGAATCGTTTCCGGCATTTATGGAACGTGCATTTCATTGTCCGCGAGAGATGGGTGCTATCATCAAGGGCGGACGTGAGCTTGTGGCATCAAAAGGTTTGTTTATTAAAAAGAAACGCTATGCAGTGCTCATCATAGACAAAGAAGGCAAACGTCTAGACACACACGGAAGCCCAGGCAAGGTAAAGGCCATGGGTTTGGACTTGAAGCGTTCAGATACTCCCAAAGTAGTACAAAACTTTTTAAGCGAGATCTTGATGGATGTGCTGACCGGAGCCGAACGTGAAGCTATTATCGAAAAGGTAAAAGAATTTAAGATTGCATTTAAAGAGCGACCAGCCTGGGAAAAAGGCACACCTAAACGTGTAAACAACTTGACCAAGTACACTGCCGAAGAACAACGATTGGGCCGAGCCAACATGCCCGGACACGTCAGAGCAGCAATGAACTGGAACAATCTAAAACGTATGCATGGCGATAACTATTCTAGTGCTATTGTGGATGGTATGAAAACTATTGTATGCAAATTAAAGGATAATCCCCTAGGCTATACCAGTGTTGGTTACCCCACTGATGTGCTACACATCCCACAATGGTTCAAAGACTTGCCGTTTGACAATAGTGCTATGGAAGGTGCTATTGTAGATCAAAAGGTAGAAAACTTACTGGGTGTTCTTGAATGGAAGATAAAAGAAAACACGGACATCGGTAGCACATTTGATAGTTTATTCAGCTGGGGCTAACATGAAGTTGTATGACTTAGTGAGTCTCAAAGAAGCTCTTAAACGAGAATTTGATACCGAGTTATCGATACAGGAGCTGACACGTCTACGCAATCGCATTGCGAATATTAAGTTACAGGTCAATGACTTGGATGCCGAATACGAGCAATCCGTAGACCAATGGATTGCGTATTACGACAACTTGATCTCTAAGATTAATTCTCCAATGGTTGAAAGCCAAACAAGAATCAACGAGATCAACGATAGGATAACCGAACTGAGTCACAAATTGTTTGCCGACAGTTTTGTAATCGAAAGCAGTCAAGTCGACATTGACTTTGTTCGTGCTAATCGTAAAATTTCTTTGCCCGAAGACATGGAACAAACAGTCAAGCAACGAATACTGTTATACACTAATTGGCGTTATCCAGCATTGGAAATAGGTTGTAGAGACGGTGAATGGACACAGTATCTAGTTGCTGCCGATCCACTATATATCACCGATACATTTACAGAATTTTTAGACAACGCCAATAGTCAATTTCCCGGGGCATATCAAAATAGATTAAGAAAGTATCAGTTGAAAAATTATGACTTTTCTGCGTTACCAAAAAATCAATTTGCGTTTGTGTTTAGCTGGGGGCATTTTAATTTTCTCAGTTTAGATACCACTGGACAAATACTAAAACAACTTAGAGAATTAATGAGACCGGGAGGGGTATTTTTGTTCAGTTACAACGACGGGGATACTCCGCAGGGAGCAGGCATGGCCGAAAACATGGCACAGACTTATTTGCCAAAAAGTCTATTAATACCCACTTGCGAGAGTTTGGGGTTTGAAATACTAAATGATGCCAACTTGGGTCCAAATGTAACTTGGTTAGAAATTAAAAAGCCTGGTACATTACACACAGTCAAGGCACATCAAGTATTAGGCGAAGTAAAAAGAATACAAAATTAATCAAAAGCATTGACAGGTCTAAATATAACTGTTACAATTACACATCATAGGAGAAACCATGCAAGATTATTTAAAAGACATAGTACAACACACAACTGGATTAGGTAACATTGATCTAATCAAGGTCACAGGAACCGACACAGAAACACTTATTAATAGCGTAAGCGAAGACCGTAGTGTTATTTTAGAAGCCAAGTTTAAATCAGCACACCCCGAGTTTATCGGCACATTTGGTATGCCAAATCTAGGTAAACTAAAAACAATTTTGAACATTGACGAGTATCGTGAAGATGCCAAGGTTTCTGTTAACACACAAACCAATACTGCCGGCGAAACAGTGCCCAGCGGCATTCACTTTGAAAACAAAGCCGGAGACTTTAAAAACGATTATCGTTACATGGAAGCCGGTGTTATCAATGACAAACTCAAAACAGTCAAGTTTAAAGGTGTAAAGTGGGGAATTGATTTTGTTCCAACAGCGGCCAATATTCAAAGATTGCGTTTTCAAGCAAGTGCAAACAGTGAAGAAACAACATTTACTGCCAAAACAGATGCACAAGGTAATTTGCATTTTTACTTTGGTGATCCAAATACCCATGCTGGTAATTTGGTATTTGCCAGTGGACTAAGTGGTAATTTTACAAAGACTTCGTGGCATTGGCCTGTTAACGTGGTGTTGAGTATTCTTGCATTACCTGGAGACAAGACATTTAAAATGAGTGACGAAGGCGCAAGTAAAATCACTGTTGATTCAGGCTTGATTGAATACGACTATATCATCCCTGCACAAACAAAATAATGTCGGGTATAGCAGATGCTACACTGAAATTTTATCCTAGAGGTGCAGATGCAGGTGTTATAACACATACCTGCAATGCTCCGCATAGGGTAGTTAACATTGATACCACAGGATCATGTTATGTTTGTCATTGCGAAGCATGGTTGCCTATTTCAGTGGGCAATATTTTAGACTTTACAAGTTTAGAACAGATATGGGATAGCGAAACTGCCAAAGAATTACAACAAGATGTTGACAGTCAAAAATTTACTTATTGTGCGGTTCGACATTGTGGAGTTGTAAATTACAATATTGACTTTGCTCACTATCAAATTGGAGTCAACATTGACGAGAGTTGCAATCTTGCTTGTCCCAGTTGTCGTAAATCAATGACCAATCACACACAAGGCGAAGTATTTGATCTAAGAAAAAGTTATGTTGATCATTTGGTAACTCTTGTAAACAACTTTGACAAGCCGTTGAAATTGATAATGAGCGGTAACGGTGATCCACTAGCCAGTTTAATAATGCGTCCCTTGGTGCTGAACTGGCAACCAAAGAGCAACCAAACTATCAAACTGTTTACCAATGGGTTGTTAATGAAGAAGTTGTTGCCCGACAGTCCGGTGTTACCTTCGATTCGAGAATTTCAAATCAGTGTCGATGCCGGCAGTCATGATGTTTATCACGATGTTAGACGTCCGGGACGATTTGATGTACTACAAGAAAACCTGCAATGGTTATCGGAAAATAGAAAAGGGGCCAGAGTAGATTTGCAGTTTTGCCTTCAGGCCAGTAATGCCAACGATGTTGTAAACTTTGCCGACATGTGTGATCGTTACGGATTCAATGGTAATATTGTCAAATTGGACAATTGGCATACATTTGACGACTTTGATCAGCGCGATGTAGTTGATAATAAAACACATCCGTTACATACAACAGCAATGCAACAACTAAAATTGGTTAAAGATCGCCGAAGCATCTGCATTAATTCATACCTATTGGATTTAATATGAACTGGTTAGACCATTACCAACACAAAGGACATGTATTTGGCGAATGCATGAGTCATCAAGACAGTGAGTTAATGTATGTATATATTCCCAAAAATGCCAGCTCGTGGACCAAGCCCAACTTATTAGATTGGAAATGGGAGAATTACAATTATCACAGGGACAATTTGTATCACAAAACTGCTATAATAGTGTTACGTGATCCTGTAGATCGTTGGGTATCGGGTATTGCTGAATATATGTATCTTTACCATAAACACTTTCGACCAAATGCATCAATGCCAGTTGCCGTACTGGATTTAATATTTGATAAAATAAGTTTTGACGATCACACCGAACGACAAATATATTTTATCGAAGGACTTGATCTAAATAAGTGTATATTTTTTAAATTTGAACATGACTATAGACACAAATTTAGCCATTTTCTTTTTACACAAAATATGCCAAATACTTATGCCAACTACGAGTTTCAACATGTCAGTGAACAAAATCTCGAGCGGCGAAGATGGAAACAATTTATTCAGCACCAATTAGAAAATTCTAAATATATGTTTCAATTAAAACAATATTTCAAAGCCGACTACGAATTAATTAATCAAGTAAAATTTTATGACCCAGGACAACCTAACACTTAAACAACGAGACTACGCAGTATTTTTACCGGCCATCAGCGGGTTTTATGCTACATTTATTGGACGACAACGCACAGAACAGTATGTAGATCCTGCACGTTTTCCGCAGGGCTTAACTGATATGGAGCAACTTAATTGGCTTAACAGTCAACAGGCATTGTTTCCGTATAAATGGAGTTTGCATTCGGGCGGACATGCCAACTTGGATTTGACCAAGTTTGTCAGCAGTGAGGAAATGATACGTACACGTGAAGCGGGTACTGTAATGATCGGAGACTCAGGCGGATTCCAAATTGCCAAGGGCTTGTGGGAAGGCGACTGGAAAGCCAATTCAGGATGTGCAGATGCACAAGGCAAACGTGAAGCAGTGCTTAAATGGCTCGACGGCATTGCCGACTATGGCATGGGATTGGATATTCCCACTTGGGTAGTGCGTGACAAAAATGCCAGTGCCAAATGCAAAATTACCAAGCACCAAGAAGCAGTTGATGCCACAAGATTCAATAACGAATACTTTATTGCAAATCGCAAAGGCGTAAAAAATGGTGGTGCCAGGTTCTTGAATGTGTTACAAGGAGCAACACATAAAGATGCCGAAGAGTGGTATCAGACCATGAAAGACTATTGTGATCCTGCACGGTATCCCGACAAGCATTTTGATGGTTGGGGCATGGGTGGACAAAACATGTGTGATGTACATCTTATATTGCATAGATTAATTACCATGAAGTATGATAATTTATTGCAAGAAGGCGTACATGATTGGATGCACTTTTTAGGCACAAGCAAATTAGAATGGGCAGTATTGCTTACAGTTATTCAACGTAATGTACGCCGATACATCAATCCCAAATTTACTATCTCTTTTGATTGTGCAAGTCCGTTTCTGGCAACTGCCAATGGACAAGTATACTACGAAAACTCATTTCCATTAAATGGCAAATGGAGTTACCAAATGAAGAGTTGTGTCGACGACAAGAAGTATGCCACAGACACACGTAAATTCAGTACGGCATTAAAACAAGACTTTCCAAAAGAATTTGGTACGTTTGAAGACAGTCCAGTTAGTGATATGTTACAGATGAAAGATATCTGCATATACCGGCCCGGAGATCTAAACAAGAACGGCAAAGAAGGTCGAACCAGTTGGGATAGTTTTAGTTATGCATTGTTAATGGGGCATAATGTTTGGATGCATTTGACAGCAGTACAAGAAGCCAACAGACGTTTTGATGCGGGCGAGTATCCCGAAATGATGCGTACTAGTGTCACTGGCGAACGTTTTGAAGACATTGTAGAAAGTATATTTGCAGCGCCTACAAAAGAAGCCAGTATGGAGATTATTGAAAAGTACGATAGATACTGGACCGAAATCATTGGCGGACGTGGGTTTACTGGCAAGAAACAACGTAATGCAATGACAACAACCAGCAACACCAATGTTTATGAATTAGAAGTAGATCTTTCTAAACCCAAACTAAGCAAGGCCGAAGCTAAGGCCAAAAAACAAGCAAAGACACCAAAAATCAACACAGCAATCTTTGAGGAGTAAGTATGGATCGGTTAACCGAATTACAAAAGAGACATGCCGCATTGGACAAACGTATCGACACGATGGAGAAGACCGGACTTTATGGCGATACTGTTTTGGGAGAAATGAAGAAAGAAAGGTTGCATTTGCGTGATGAAATTGCTATACTAGAACAACAACAAACACATGCGGACAAAGAATGAACAGACAAGGGCACGAAACTGCTAGTTTCTTTTTTGGTAAGGAAGTAGAACATACTCCGGCACTGGGACTGGATACATTATTTGTAGTTGGAGTTCAAAGCACCGACGCAATTGCAAATGCATTGTCTGGGACTAGTCGACAAATACAACATATTTTCTTTGGTGCGAATCACAGTTTTGATCCGCAAACTCCCGAAGAATGGGACTCCTGGGAAAATATGATCACATTCTTTTTGGCTCGCGGCTATTGGTGCAGTTTGGATATTCCCATCGGCGCAGTTGAACAGTTCAACGATGGCGGATTAAACGACTATGACAATTTTATTCCGCAGATAAGAATCCCAATTCCTTATATTAAATTATGGAATTATAATACCATGCTTAAAATCGATGACAAGGATTTTGCAGCAACCAATCCTGGTGTGTGGACACATAGTTTACATAACCTAAAAGACCGCAACGTATTCACAGATTGGTCCGAATACAAAAATGATCAAGTATTATGATATTACCAGCAGAAAGAATTATAGTCAGCTTAATTAGAAATTTAATCATCGGACGACAACTGCCCACTAATCAACACGGCGAAGCAGGACGTGCTGCCGAAGACTTGTTAGAAAGCATTGGAGTTCCTATCAATCGAGGGCCAGGTTGCGACATACAAGAATTTGACTGGGAAGTCAAAACTCGTAACGACAGTGCTACCAGTGCACAAACTATTGCCACTATACATCCTAGAGATGTTGCTGCTTACCCGTATAAGCAATCACCTATTTACACAAAGTTTAGAAAACAACTTAGAATCACAACATCCACACAGAATACCATTGATAATACTATTATTGCAGTTGATTTAATTGATTTTGATCAACCGCATGTGCAGGATCTAATAGAAGCAGCATACGAACATGGCCGACGACAGATCATTGCCAATCCCGATATTGGCTACACACAGTACGTGGGCTATTATGGATACTTTGAACAAACAAAACAAAGTTCCAAGAACTATGATTTTAGACTCAGCGACCAAGACATGGATTCATTGATTGCATCTGCAACTTCAACATTTGGGACTTTATTTTCATGAACCAAGAACAAAGAGACACAGTAGAACGAATTAAAACTGCCGCTGGACGTACAATATTTGTAACGTTTCAAAAGGAAGGCATTCATTGCTATCCAGCTGCCGCAACAGACCCACAACTAGCAACAGGAGATGAATATGATGTATCGTTTTTGGGCACTCCTCATCGTCATATATTCCACTTTAGGGTGGCAATTGATGTATTCCACAATGATCGAGATATTGA
>Ga0007809_10000465_pt1 | contig 16959 bp, 22 predicted proteins | sample CryBogCBE02Aug07_FD_60383 | JGI IMG/M metagenome (GOLD analysis project Ga0007809, IMG submission 60383) | Freshwater microbial communities from Crystal Bog, Wisconsin, USA - CBE02Aug07 | ecosystem: Environmental > Aquatic > Freshwater > Lake | place: Crystal Bog, Wisconsin, USA | collected...
TTGTAGCATTGGTTTCAAAATCAATGCGTGGTGTAAAATTATAGCGCTCAGTAAATTTTCCAATAAAATTTAACAAAGGTGTCTGCCGAAGCATTGGTTCACCGCCTGTTAATTTAAGTATAGCCCCATACCGCAAATGTTCAATAAAGCCATGTTGCTCATAAAAAGCAAACATTTCATCAAATGTATATTTGTTTTTCTTGGACCACGAAATATACGAATCACACCCGTGAGGAGAATCTGGTGATGAAAATCCTTTACATGTAAGGTTACAGCCAAACAACCTTAAAAAAACTGAAGGCTTACCTACATGTTCACCTTCTCCCTCTATTGTAAGGAATCCAGGTCCATCGTCACTAATAAGCAAATAATCTTGTTCGTCCATATCACTATATTATAATAGAATAAAAATCACTTGCAAGTGTTTCCTTTGATGGGTTTGAATTATACTTCAAACGATAAACTTTCCATCCAGCTTGTTTTAATATTTTATCTCTTTTTTTATCAGGTGTTCTTATTGTTTTTTGATTTAATTTATGCCAATAGATTCCATCATATTCGATGTTTATTTTTAATTCAGGTATAGCTATATCAAGATATATTTTATGGTCATCTTTAATTTTATATTCATAGTCTAATATAGCAGTCGGAAATTTATGTAGTACTATTTCGTATAATAATCTCTGTGGTTTACTAGTACGTTTAGCAAATTTTCTAATATTGTTTTTCTTTAACCATTCACTTCGCTTTTGTTTCATTTCTGTTGCTTTATTTCCATATAATTGTTCATATGTTTTACCGCGTGTGTGACCGGCAACGGATTTAAATCCTTTAGCTCTAGAATGATTATTATTTTGCTTTAACTTTAATAATATATTTGATTCATTAAAGATACGAACTATCTTCAATACGGTAGGCCAACTTAATTTTATTTTTTTAGCTATTTGTGTAGTTGAAAATCCGCTTAATATTAATGTACAAATAATTTTATAATCCTTTTTATATTTTTTAGTGTAGTCTGTCATATACGGTTATTTATATTTCGACCTTGCATTGTATAAAATAAATTATAATTACAATTACACTACCATTGGTAGTGTAAATCAAGGCTCAAATTGATTAAATAATTATAGATGAAAAAGAAGAAGGCTGTGAAAACAGCCCCACCATCGGGTGTTAACTCGGTTGAAAAACCAGCTGACACATCACCATACGTAGCCCAGAGAGATAAAATTGATTTTACTCTCAATATCAAAGAGCTTCCGTGGACGGAAAAGCAAAAGGAGATTATTAATCTCTTTCTTGATAAGCAGACAAAGCTTATGATGCTAAAGGGTCCAGCTGGTACATCAAAGACAGTTCTTTCAATGTATCTTGGATTGCAGCTTCTTAATATGAAGAAGGTATCAGATATTGTTCTCGTACGTTCTGCTGTTGAGAGTTCGGATTCCAAACTCGGTTATCTCCCTGGTGATATTAATGAAAAGGTTAATGTATATATGACACCTTTCAATGAAAAATTCTCAGAGTTAATTGTAGAACCACAAATTCATCGTTTACATAAGGATAATAGAATAACAATCTGTCCTATTAACTTTGCTCGTGGATTACACTTTGCTGTAAAGTTTATATGCTGTGATGAAAGTCAGAATTTAACAATACGTGAATTACAAACTCTTCTTACACGTATGGGTGAATTCAGTAAGATGATTATATGTGGTGATCCAGATCAATCAGATCTACCTCATGGTAAATCAGGTTTTAACGCTGTTTATAGAGCGTTTGACAATGAAGATGCACGTAATCACGGTATACAGTGTGTTGAATTAACAGAAGATCACATCGTAAGATCAGAACTTTGCAGATATGTAACCCATATTTTCAAGGATATAATGCAGACAACGATGTCTGTTAAACAGCACCCATAGCTCTAAGCTCTTCAAGGGCTGCCATTACACTATCCTGAGCTTGTTTTATATCATCGGATGTTTGATCCTTTGGTAGAACAAGCTCAGGTATTTTAATTTTGTCAATACTAGGTTCACCTTCTAATCCGTGATCTCGAGCTATTTGAGATAATGTATTGTTGAGCATTTGCTGCATCGGATCCGGTGGTCGCTGATCAATTAACGAAGATAGATTAATATTAGGACCTAGTAGTCCTCTTGTATCGATAGCTCCTTTGTTTTGAACTTGCGATGTATAGATATTTGTTATATCGCCTGTCGGATCAAAACTTGAAGTATTCTCATTTTGAATAACAAATTTTGGTTTAAGATAATCAGATATCTCACCACCGTAAATTTGTTGTAAATGTTCAGAATGCATTACACACCCCAGCTTGTACCACCAAATGGGTTTGACCAACCCTGAGTCACTTGGCCACGACCTACTGTTATACCTTGAGGTTGTGATGGGGTTTCAGGTAAAGGTTGTATTTCAATTGAAGCAGGTGTTTCAGTTGGCTCTACTACAGTTGAATTTGTATTTTCTGTAGTTGCATAAACTGGAGCTGGGATAACAACAGTATCTGAATGTGTATTGGTTGTTGTAGTTGTTACACTATAATCAGTTGTATCATTTGCTGTTCTTGGCTGACTATAGGTTGCAGAATTATTCTCATGCTCAAAAACCTCAACCTTATCAACCCAGCAACGATCACCGTAGTTCTTCTTAATCCAATCTGATGCTGTTTTAAAACAAAATTCTGCAGTACGCTCGATACCAACTCCATTTGGCATAATACGAAGAACGCAACCATCACGCTCTTCAAGTTGTTTGAATAAATCTAAGCAAGGATCATCTGCTGCAACACATAATGTATGATCAAATTGATTCTGTAAAATTGCTTTAAGTTCTTTAAGACCACCAAAGTCTACTAACCAGTTCTTCTCGTCTAATTTAGAACCACCAAACCAAAATTTAGCTTTAAGCTGATAACCGTGAATATAATGACAATGACTGTGATTGGCACCATATTGTCTGAATGCACAGGATCCAAGTTCAATAACTTTGGTAGATTGGTAATTACTCATATATGTTGATTATAACTGAAATATTAGAAGTTGCAACTACGGATGGAAATGTATAGTGGTTGCCTTTGGCTCCCCATACCCCGATACGTTCGCTCACATCCAAATCTAAGTATACTTAATCACCACCAAAAAAATGCAACTGTCTAGCTTAAAGTTTTTAATATTCTATCAACTGCATCATTAAAACTTTCATTTATACTTGCAGCTATTATACGTTTTTTAGCCATCTTTCTTGTAGCTGACTTTCCAGGCATGCATTTTTTATCACCAATTTTCTTGCAAACTTTGTATCCACCCTTGACTTTTCTTATATTGTATGGCATAATGTTATTTAGCAGGTAAAATTTTTAATGTTTTCTGCCACTGTGTAGTTATATTTTTATTTTGTGTTTTTACTCTTTGCTGTATAGCAGGGTCTGCTAATAATTTATTTTTATTTTTTGGATCAAGTAACGACCAGCCATTTTTAGTAAACAAATATGACTTTTTACCATCTGCAGTATTAAAACGAGATTGGCCAGGTATCGGATTACCTTCAGCTGTTCTAGCTGACGGACCGGTAGTAATAGGTGTAGCAATATCTGTTTTAACTATATCTTGTATTTCCGGGTCGGTTGATGTTTTAAAAAAATCAGTATAAAGTCTTTTAATTGCAGTATCGGTTGCATCCGGTACAGCTTTTTTAATTTTTTTATGTACATCATCAATAGATGTAGCGTCGTCAACGATTGCTGCTAGTTTTGGATATTTCTTCTTTGTGTAATCTTTATATTCTTGTAAATGTTTACGGTTAAAATCAATATTATCTAGCCAACGGCCGAGATCTTTACCTTTTTGTGTCAGCGTATTTCCTGCTTTTGAAATTGCAGCACCTCCTTTAGTATCAACAAGTGCTGAATAAATGGCACCTGTACCCTTTAGTGCTCCACCTGCAAGTTTCGATGCTACACTAGTACCTCTCGCAGCTGCGTGTGCCGTAGTCTTAGCTGCATTGAGTAAACTACTAAATACACCTTCATTGACTGTGTAACTATCATCTGTTATAAAATTCCTATAAAGAACTTTGAGCTCTTCATCAGTTAAACCAACTTGTTTTAAAATTGCTTCAACTTCCTCAATCGTTGAAGCATTCAATAAAATTTCAGCCTCCGGAGTCGTTGTGTCAAGTTCACATATGTCACAAATATAATTCTTGAACGCTCTTAGAGCTTCTGATTCTTCATCGCTCATAAGAGTTTGTAGAAACTGCTGAGGAATATCCATCACTGATGATACACCGTCTGGAGACATAACAAGAACTTTTGGTACATCGCCTGTTTCCGCTAAAATATATCCTTCATAACCATTGCATTGTGAAAGATCTTCAGCTTGAAAAACAAGACTTGGATCTACCTTAATACGTACACGCTTAAGATTAAGTCTCTTTATATTATTCTCTATCAATAGTTCGAAGTTCACTATCAATATTTATTGTTGATAGTTAAAAATATGATCGTATAATAATATTATGTCTGAATACACGAAAGAAGTAAAACTTAAAGAAGCTAACGGTAATCACCCACGTACAGCAGAAGAAAAGCGTGCTATTATTGAAAAAGCAGCTGCAGCATATGAAGTCTATCTCGATGCGCTCGGCTTTGATTGGCGTAATGATCCAAATAGCACTGGAACACCTCTGAGGGTCGCTAAGGCATTCGTAAATGATCTCGCAGCTGGTTGTTATGAAGAACCTCCTAAAATTACATCATTCCCGTCTAATGGGTATGATGGTATGGTATTCCAAGGCGGCATTCCAGTTAAGTCAATGTGCAGTCATCATCATCTAGCATTTACCGGTGTAGCACACGTTGCCTATATCCCCTCACAAGAGGGTCGTGTCATTGGGCTTTCAAAGCTCAACCGTATTGTGGAGCATTACGCTCGCAGACCTCAGATTCAAGAGTCGATGACAATGCAAATACATACAGCGATTGACGACGTTTGTGAGCAAAATCTCGGTGTTGCAGTTGTTATTGCAGCATCACATACATGTGCATGCCTCCGCGGCATTAAGCATGACGGCTGCGTAATGAAGACAAGCAAGCTTTCAGGTGATTTCCTAACAGATCCTGCGACTCGCGCTGAATATTATCAGTTTATTTCTGACGTTACGAAAAAATAACCTATATAATAGGACGCTCTAAGAGCAATCGCTGAAATGTTGGCCAACAAAAACCATACTGCTTAGCGACACTACTTTTAGAGCGTCCTTGTTTTAATTCTTTAATTATTAAAGACCAATTCTCTGGGTGCGGTACTGTATATCCCTGTTCACGTAAATTTACATTATTATCAATTAGATATTTTCTAATAGTTGTTTCGTGTACATTATATATATTACCGATATATTTCATTGTCTTACCGGCATTATACATTGCAATAATTTTATTAACTTCCTGATTGCTAATTTTCTGCCAACTGCCTTTTGATAAGCCGTTCTTTCTATAATTAAAAAGTGTCCCACCGTCTTCAATAATTTTATATTTATTAATATATTTTTCTTCTAATTGAAGAGCTTTATCTTCATCGAGATTATTATGTACTATCTGTACAATGTCATCATTTAAAAAACCTGCTTTTAGAATTCTTTGTCTCCTATTTTCGCATCTAAGATTATGATGTTTTGTCCAAGCTCGTAACTTCATACCCTTTCCTACATAGAAAATTTCATCTACCCGCGGATCTCTCCAAAAATATACATAATACATACATATATTTAATCTCTCTTGATAAAGAGACTCAAGAAGGCCTTACTAATTAAACGCCCTGCTTAACATCTATAAGAGCGTTTATCTTTTTGACAAACGGCTCACCGATTAACACCGGTTGATCATTTTGAGCTCGATCTGCGAGACTAAATGTGATACCGGTGTAATGTTTTCCCTGAATAGTGAAATTAAGCTCAACAGTCGGACGGGATTCAATATTACCACTACCAATATTAATATCAACGCTACCTGTACATGGTAGTGTCATACGCTTGTTATTGACTGTTGTAAAAGTGCATTCATCACCATGATGATCGATATCCAAACCAAGTAAAACATTATACGCTTCATTACCGCTATCGATCTTAGCCTCGACTTTACCTATACCCTCAATATCTATAATCTCTGTCACTCCTAATACAGGTCGCGATAATCTTGCTGTGTGTGTATCTACATCTTCTTTAACGCAATTGTTAACCATGCGCTTACCTTTTTTCTTCATCCCGCGCTTTACATAGCCCTTCCAGCAATGCTTTTCTACAAATTGTTTAAAAGTTAGCATTTCCATCTCCTTCTTGCTGCACATCCTCGCGTCTTTTTACCTGCACATCCTCCAGCTGGAATCCAAGCTCTACTTCGTGCACAAAAACTCTTTCTACGCTTCGAAGCCTTAGATCCCTTTTTAACCTTACCTGTGACGGGTGCCTTGAGATGTGAACCTGTAGCACGGTTATACTTTGCTCTGCCCTTAGCTGTTAAACCGCCTCCGCGATTAACAGGTAACTTCTCACCACGCTTTATTGACAAACTTGGTGCTTTCTTTTCATTCAATATTTCTATAAAGCGTAATTCAAATAAGCTTGACATACAATTATTTATGTACTTATAGACTAAATAATTATATATGTTTGCTAAAGACTTCAATCTTCTTAATGAAATCTACAATCAGCGTGTATACAAAGAGGATCAAACAATTCTCGATGGTGTGGATGCATATGGTGACAACGGCGCTATACCTAAGACACGTACTAAGACAATCTTACCTGAACCAGCATGTGATAAATGCGAAGAAGATGACATGATGTTTGCCGATAGAGACGAACATGTCGAGCATGAATCAAATGCATATATGGCAAAACAACAATGCTTCAGAATTGCAAAAATGGCTGCAATGCTTCATGAACTTATTTGTGATGAGGAAGAATTAGCACCGTGGATTGCTACGAAAATAGCACAATCCTTTGATGATCTTAATGCTGTTTTTGCATATAAGGATTACGAGCAGTATAGAGAAGAGCTTGAGAACAGCTATAGAGAAGTTGAAGAGGGAACAGAAGGTGATTTAATCAACAGTATTAATCGCGGTGGTGATAGTATTGTAGATCAAATCAGAAGAGCAGTTAGAAATGAATCAGCTAGTACTATTGAGAAAGTACTTTTTGAGTGTGTAAAAGCACTCGAGGTTAAAAAAGTAAAATAACTTATCTAAGGATAGCTATAAATTTATTAACATCTACGCCTACAGGGATGTTGTCCTTTATTGTAGCTACATTACCATTTTGAATAGCTTTTCTTAAATCAGTAGCTGAAATCTCTCTACCGTTACTCTGTTTTGCCTTAACAATTGGTGGTACACCGACCCTAAATCCTTTAGGTAGTTTATCAGGATTCTTTTGAAAATAATTTTCAAAAGCAAAAGCACGCGCCTCATCACCACCTTTATCAGACGCACCCATTCCAAAAATTAAATTTTTATAAGATTCTCTTCTTGGATCGCTTATTAAAAATTCAAAAGCAGCTTGCATTGGGTTATTATACTCCGTAGGTTCTACTTGTACCTTTTTAAGCTTGTCAATCCCATAGAGATTAAAAATTTTTAAAGATTGTTCACGGTTAATGCCATCACGCTCTTTTGGACCGATCAATACGATCACTTTTTCCACCTGCGGGTTGTTATTATAACTTGCTATTAAATGCATATGACCAGCTGTCGGTGGTTTAAATCCGCCTGGAATTAGGACAATAAATTTGTCACTATTAATAGCCTCAAGAACAAGTTGTACGTAACGATCAAATTTCATACTCAGCCTCCAGCTCCGACATTAAGTGACGGTGCATCTGGTGACATAGCAAACGCACCACTTTTAATTTGATATCCGTTTAAACTCTGTTGACCACTTGGTGTTTGCTGACCGAGATAATTATTTTGTTGACTACCTATTGTCGGTGTAGCCATTTCTTCTTCATTATCTTGCTGAGCAAACTTACCCTGCTCTTTACCAATAATAAAATCACCCGTAAATTTAATAGGTATGCCAACTGGTTTACCCTTGAACATTAAATTGCGTACAACAATACCTTCATGTGCACCGACGTGACCGATCTCAGACTGTAATGCATTTTTTAGAATCTGACCCATCAAGATTGTGGCTTGTACAAAAACTGCACCATCAACTGCCTGTTTAATGACGACATCATTATTATCCTTAATTGCAGAATTTAGAGGTATACGCCCAACTACTGTATCGTAATTTTTCTTACTAAATGGACTTACTTTCTTATTATCTGCAAGAGTAATCACTTTACCGACTGGGCTGCGAGCTTCACTCAACCATGCAGCAAGTCTCTTTGTAACAGCATGGTCAGGTGTATATAGGACAGTAAGTTCGGAATTAAGAGCGGGACTAAAATCTACTTCCTCTGTGCCTTCTTCAAGTTCAGCAGGAATTGAACTATAAACATCAAAACCCGCTTGTTTAGCAATAGGACGAACTTTCTTAATAACATCCTCTAAAACATTTTTGTTATAGTTAACTTCGCGAGCTTTTCTCGTAACAAGATCAATTTCATTGACACCGTGAATAGCTAAGAAGTTTTTGTTATAACCTACAACGTTTGTTTGACCGTAAACATACTCCATATTAAAGAAGTGCTGTTTTTCTTTACCAAAAAATTTTAATTTCTTAAGATCATTTTCAATTGAAGGTAGTGCGGTATTAAAAATATTGAGAATAATACTACCAGCTTCAATTAAGCCATGTGGTTTTGTAGGATCTGTTTTATTAACAAATCTTGAACCAAGTCTATCTAATGTAACACCTCTTATATCGTCCTCCTTTTTGGTACCGCGTTCGACACCAAACTCCATATGACCTTCTGCATTATAATAAATGCTACCATCGAGGTTTCGAGCTATCTTAATTGATACATTAGAACCGTCAATTTTTACAGCTGGACGTTCGGATTGAATTGCTTTAACAGCTTCTTCAAAAACATCAATTAAATCCTTGCCTGTATTGACTCCTGCCATTTCGTAAGGATGTGTCATATGACCACCTGCACCGCCCTCGTTAAGCACGCTAGCTGGTACATAACGCATGTAGGGCGGTGGCACTGGTCGCGCAAAGGATTCACTCACGTATATATCTTTTAAGCTTTTGTACATATTATCAGGCTCTACTGTTTATAATTGACTTAATTTTATTAAGCTTTAGATAGAGATTATTTGTATTAATTGAGTCAAGAAATTTTTTATAGTTAGGATTATCCAATCTAACCATATTATCACCTTCATACATCGTTAATGCATCCTTTATAGCATCTTTGACAATAAATGCATTTTCTTTAGTTACTTCTGTCTGATACAGCTGATCGAGATCTCCTTCAGGAAAATTCATTGCTGTTGCCTTTACAAGCAGTTTTACAAGATCTACGTACCCGGCAGGGGCAATCTGTGCTGGTTGTTGTTCTCCTGTTGCAGCCGGCTGAGCTGCATTAGGATCAGGTGTTGTAGCATCTGCAGCAGGAGCAGCTTCAGCTCCTGGGTCTTGCTCGTTTAGAAGAGAAAAGTAATTATCAATACGATCAGTGAATTTCACACAATTATTTATGCAAATAAGAGGTTTTTTGTTTTTAATTGATTGAAGTAATCTTTACTGAGAAATGTTAAACCATGACGTTCAACATATAGTTTAATACGACTAAATGTGTAATTGTCAGTGTTATGCCAGTCTGCATATGTTCGCACCATTTGCAGGAATTCCATACCATCTCCACTATTTTCATCAACCTGTGATTTAATAGTTGTAAACGGTATGTTACCGATAAGAATCCGAATAGGAAGTATTTTTTTAATTTTGAGTATAGTCTGATACATCCACTCGTTTATTACAGATTCACCGTAAATTTCGTGTAATTCTGTGTTATATGTAGATTTTGCAAAATATATAAACGTAGCTGTGCGTTTATGTTTGTTGAGAAAATATTCGCAAATTTGATGGATTGTATGATGTAAAAGTAATTTTTTAACATCACGTGAAAATTTAGGATTTTCGAGTAATCCGTAAGAATGAAGGTCATTTACAGTAACTCTAGAGATTTCTTTACAAATTGAAGTAAAATCTAAAATTTTAAAATTATGCTGTACAGGTGATATTTCCTGGATCATATCCAGATTATAACTGATTTTGAAATGACTGCAACTCTCCCTTTGGAACCCTGCCAATTCGTACATTTATGATACCATTGTAATAATCCTCACGCATCAGTACATCCTTGTTAATTTGCTCTTTTATTTCATAATATGCAAGAGCCCACTTTGAATTACATATTTTTATAATTTTAAAAATAAACTTATCTTTACCGTATTTTACAATATCTTCATTGAGTTCATTAGAAGAACTTGTATACTCACGCCAATCGGAGTCTACAAAGTCAATCCTATTTCGTTTCTTACCTTTTAACGGTTTACGTTTGAGTCTGCTATGACATTGCTTCTTACCAATGTATTTTTTATTATTGACAGTATTAGTAATTTCGTAGATAAAACCAAAAAAATCACCTGTAACGGTAATATCACTATCTAACTGCCAATGACCTAAGTCCATTTAGTAACTTACATTGATGGACCTAAATTTCTACGTTGCATTTTTATTTTTGCAGGTTTAGAGGATTTAGCAATCTTACCTTTTTTACTGGGCTTTGAAGGTTTTGCTATCTTAAATTCATCTCTTCCATAAGCCCAACGTGCATCACCTGCATTAAAAATATCCTGATTAGCAGGGAAATTTCCTGCGTGACTGCCCGCTAATTCATGCCCCGGTGCTGTGAACGCCGTAGCCGCTGAATTTTGTATATCTTCCATTATACATTTAAAAATTTCGTCAAATTTACTCATCTTGATTTTTTGTTATCTTATTATATATTTAAGATTAATGCTTGAAGAAATCATTAAAGAGTTAGAAGAAGATCTTAAGATTAACGAACTTAATCTTAAAGATTATCAGCTACGTTTGCCTGCTATAAAGCATAAATGGTCTGGTAGACTCATTAGATTGCGTATGAATGTTTTGAGTCTAAAAAAGCAGCGTGATACAGCTAAAAACGAAATAATGTCTGAGATTAACAATACCAGTCCAGTTAAACTTACACAACCGGTAATTTCATCAACAGCTGACAGACACAGTAGAATTCAGGAATTTAACACAAAAATTCAAGAAGCTGAACTAATAATTGAATTATTAGAAAAGTCAGAAAAGACACTAAGTAGTGCGACCTTTGATATTAAAAATTTAATCGAGATTATGAAGCTCGAAATGACATAAAATGATTGAGTTTACGTATGACAGTAAGAAAAAAGTAGGTATTTTGTCAGGTGATATGCTTTCTGACATACGTGAGCATTTTTCTGTAAAAAATGAGGCTGCTGTGTTTATGCGTCGGTACGGTAAGTTTATGCCACCGAGAACATACGCAATTACGCCTACAGGTCGTTTTGAACCGTGTTTGTATTTTGCTATAAAAGATTACATTCGTAGCTGTCAATACGTTGGCGAAGTAACATGTAGTAGGGAACTTCAAGATATTGTCTACCCAGCACGTCATACCTGGCAACAGCAATTAGATTTTAATTACGATCTTCCAAAACTAAATTTACCGCTTAGAGATTATCAGGAAGAAATTGTTAAAAAATGTTTAGGTACCGGTAGAGGCACCATCATTCTAGCTACAGCGGGCGGTAAGACGTTGACCTCAGCTTCTTTACTTACCAAAGCATATACACTGTATAAATCATCGCTTAACAAGGGGAGCTTTAAGGCTCTCTTTGTTGTTCCTGATAGAGGGCTAGTAGAGCAGACAGCACAGGATTTTAAGGATTACGGTGTTCCTTTCAGTGTTTCTAAGTGGACAGGAGATGATGATCTTGACCTAAGCTCAGAGGTAATAGTAGCTAATCTTGGCATCTTACAAAGTAAAAATAGTGATATATCTTGGCTTGAAAATATAGATGTACTAATTGTAGATGAGGTGCATAAAGTACGAAAAGGCAATAAAGTTAATGATATTTTTAAGCTTATTAAGACGCAACATAGATTTGGGTTTACAGGTACAATGCCAGAGGAAGTGCTTGATCAATGGAATATAATCGGAAAAATAGGACCGGTTATTTTTGAAAAAAATAGTCATGATCTACGACAAGATAGCTATGTAAGTAACGTACAAATTACTATACTCAACCTTATTCATAAAGATTGTAAACGAATTGAATATAGAGAGGAGCTTAAAAAATTAATTGTAAGTCCATTTAGAAATAAAATTATTACTAAGCTGAGTACGAGATTAACAAATAATACTCTTGTTATGGTTGACTACATTGAACATGGTGAGTTATTGTTTAACCTTATAAAACAAGAAGCGCCAGATAAACAAGTATTTTTTGTACGTGGTGATGTAGAGATTGAAGAACGCGATCGTATACGCAAATTGATGGAAGATAATAATGATGTAATTGTTGTCGCTATATCTAAAATATTTTCTACAGGTATTAATATTAAGAATTTACACTATATTATTTTTGCATGCGGTGGTAAAGCTAAGATTAAAATTGTGCAATCAATTGGCCGTGGTCTTAGGTTGCATAAGGATAAAAGCCAGCTTATAATATTCGATATTGCTGATAACTTACATTATAGTGAGTTACATTCCGAAAAACGCAAAGCTTTATATGAGAAAGAAAACATCACCTTCACCGAAAAAACCATACAAGAAAGCTAAGGCAAAGCCTAAGACAGTTGCATTGCTTAACGAGGTTGTATCCGATGTTCCTCAAGAGGAAATATTTGGAGACCAGGCTGTAGATAGTTTGCTTAATGTTGACCCTGTAAAATTAATTGCTGAAGTTGTACCAGAAGCACCTAAAAAAATTAAACCTAAAGACAAGGTACACTACGTTAATAGTAAGGAATTTGAAGATGAGATTAAAAATTATTATAATACCGGTAATATTACAATAAAGCTCGGAGAGAGTCTTAATAAAATTGCTAACGGTCTTTCATATGCACCAAATTTTATGAACTATAGCTATAAAGAAGATATGGTTGGTGATGCTATAGTTAAGATGTTTTCAGCTCTTAAAAATAAAAAATTTAAAATTGATTCAGGTTTTAGTCCATTTTCATACTTTACTACAATTGCATTCCATGCTTTTATTAACCGCATTAAGAAAGAAAAGAAACATCATGAGGTAATAAACGAATATAAAGAAAAGGTATATACAGAGTTAATGATTGAAGCTAGCGATTCGTGTGCTGGCAATATCTATGTAGAACCTACCGGCGATGATGAAAGTGATGATGACTGATATTAATATTAAGCAACCAAAAGTTGCGATTTTTTCTGACCTGCACCTAGGTGTACATCAAGATTCTACAGTCTGGCATGAAACAGCATTAAATTGGTGCGACTGGTTTGTAGGTGAGCTTAAAGAGAAAAACATTACCGATATTTTCTTTTTGGGTGATTTTTTTCACTATCGTAGTGATGTATCTGTATCAACACTACACGTTGCTTCCCAAATTTTACAAAAACTAAAAGACTTTAATATGGTCTGTATTGTCGGTAATCACGATTCTTTTTATAAAGATCGATCCGACGTTAATTCACTTTCTATCCTTAACGGTAGAAATAATATATTTGTTATAGATGAACCTACAGAAACTACTTTATTTGGCCAAAGAGTATTATTCCTGCCATGGGGTGCTGATATCGATAATTTTAGCAAAGTGGATATTATGTTTGGTCACTTGGAGATTGAAAGTTTTAAAATGAATAGTTTTAAAACGTGTGATCATGGTGAGAAATCTGCGAGTCTATTATCCAAAGCTGATTTGGTTATGACCGGTCATTTTCATCTGCGTGACGAAAGAAAATATAAAGACGGTACGATTGTATATGTTGGAAATCCTTTTGAAATGGATTTTGGAGATGCAGGTAGTACTAAAGGATATTACATCCTCGATATACCGTCACAAACATATTCATTTTACGAAAATGAATTATCGCCTAAGCACAAGAAAGTAACATTGACGGAGTTGACTGCGCATAAGAGCTTGAGTGGTGACGATGTAAAGAAACTTGTTAACAACAGTATTATTAAACTCGTTATCGATAAGAAAGCAAAAGAAGAGGGTATTGAGACATTAATTAAAAAAATGAATGCATTTAATCCTTTTTCATTTTCTGTTGATTATTCGCTCTACGATAATTCTATTACAGTAGATGATCAAAATTACGAGACGACAGGCGTTGATATGCAAAAAACTATCGAAGAGTTTGTAAATGTGCTTGATATTGAGAATAAGAACAAGATAATAACGTACTGCTTAGATCTTTATAAGCGTGCGTGTAACATATGAAGTATATAAATTTTAATAATGTTAAAATACAGAATTTTCTTTCTGTAGGTAATGTACCGGTTGAAGTAGATTTTCAGCGAGGTCTTCATATCATAACAGGAATAAATAAAGATAAGGAAGATAGACGTAACGGTGTCGGAAAATCGACAATTGCTGACGCTATTTACTTTGCTGTTTTTGGTGAAACATTACGTGAACTTAAGAAAGAACATATTATTAATAATATTAATAAGAAGAATTGTGAGGTGGTTTTGGGTGCAACCATCAAACACTTTGATAAAACCGAGAATATCGTCATTAGACGAACATTAGAACCATCAAAGTGTTATATAACAATTAATGGTGAGGATAAGACAAGAGATAGTATCTCTAATACAAATGCATTTATAATGCAAAAGTTTAATTGCACCCCTGAAATATTTCAGAATTGTGTGATTATGACCATAAACAACACGACACCGTTTATGGCAAAAAAGAAGCAAGAGAAGAGGCGGTTTATTGAAGACATTTTTAATCTCAGTGTGTTTAGTGAAATGCTAGCGCTTCTTAAGATTGATATTGCCGAAAAAAAGAAAGACTTTGATGTACTGTCAACACGATATGAAGAAGCAGCACGTGCATTGAATATTCTCAATACACAACAGGAAGAGGCTATTAGTAAGCGCGAGGAAAAACGAGAAAAGTATAAAACCCGTCAAAGCAATAACGATAACGAAATCAAATTAATTAATAACAAGCTTGCATCCTTTACACAAAAAAGTACAACTGATCTTCAAGAAAAAATAACAAAATTAAGTGACGGGTTAAAGAAGCTTGATACTACGCTACAGTCTATCAGACATCAAAAGAGTGAAAAACAAACACTTATAACTCAACTTGAAAAACAAATTAAAAACGTTATTTCTGGTAAAGATAAATGTCCGTCCTGTTTGCGTGTTATAAAAGACAATGATAAGACACATATTGAGGAAGAGAAGAAAAAACTCACTGCACTTATAAATGATCACGAGGCGTTTATTGACAATCAAGGCATTAAAGAGAGTCAGATAATAACAAAACAAACTGAAGTAAAGCAAACGGTAAGAACTCTTGAAAGTGAAATTCATAAAATCGCTCTAGAGGAAAAAGATATTAATAGTCTTAACGATCGTTTAGCTCAGCTGGAAGAATGGCAAAAGATGCTCGTACAAGACTTGAATGATCTTGAAACGACATCGTTATCATTTGATAGTGCAATTGCTGATCAAAAAAACAAATGCACACAACTACAGACTGAGCTCGATCAACTTAAAGAAGTATTGAGTGATTACGATGTAGCTAAGTTTGTAGTATCTGAAGAGGGTGTTAAATCATATATTGTTACTAAGATTTTGCAGTTGTTTAATGCTAAACTCGCCTATTATCTAGGTAAGATGGACGCAAATTGTAAGTGTGAATTTAACGAATACTTTGAAGAAAAAATAGTCGATACTAAAGGTAAGGAATGTTCATATTTTAACTTTAGTGGCGCCGAACGCAAGAGTGTTGACCTAGCATGCCTCTTTGCCTTCATGGATATTAGAAGACTTCAAGGTGATGTTTGTTTCAACTTTAGCATCTACGACGAGCTTTTTGATTCAAGTCTTGATGAACGCGGTGTAGAATTAGTGATTAACATCCTTAAAGAGCGTATTGAGAAATTTAACGAATCTATTATGGTTATAAGTCACCGTAAGGAAAGTATTAAAGCGGCCACTGGTAATGTCATTTTCTTAGAAAAATCTAACGGCATTACCCGACGAGTAGATTTCAACGAATACACATCATAAAATATACTCACATATATGTTCAATCCTTTTCCTAACTCCCCGTTTGCAAGCCCATTTGCATCGCCATTTTCTCCAGCACCTTTTGGTGGAAGTATGCTACCGCCGCAGCAACAGGAAATACCTGTTCCGCCTGAAATGAATTTAAAGAGAGTAATTCAATACTACGCTGACTATAGCGGATGTGGTTTTTGGAGAATGATTTGGCCTGAACATCTTCTTAATGCCCATCAAAAACTTACTGTGCACGGTAGCACTGTAATGAATTTAGATCCAAATTACTTTAGAGGTGCTCAAGCTGTGCGTGTTCAGCGTCAAGCAACGGAGCATCAATTGCAATTTGTTAAATTCTTAAAAGAGATTAGTAAACAAATGGGATTCCGTCTTATTTACGAAATTGATGATCTTGTATTTTCTGAAGATATTCCTGATTATAATAAATTTAAACCCGCTTTTACAGATCCAAAAATTCGTGCTACTGCACAGGAGATTATGGAGTTGTGTGATGAGATTACAGTAACTTGTGATTTCATGAAGGAATACTACATGGGTAAAACTGCTAATAAGAATATTACAGTTATTCCGAACTACATACCTAAGTGGTGGATGGGTAATTTTTATAACGAGAAAAAGATCTCCGATAACTTTGATCGTTATAGAAAGAAGCCAAGAATCTTAT
>Ga0007809_10000468_pt1 | contig 16907 bp, 21 predicted proteins | sample CryBogCBE02Aug07_FD_60383 | JGI IMG/M metagenome (GOLD analysis project Ga0007809, IMG submission 60383) | Freshwater microbial communities from Crystal Bog, Wisconsin, USA - CBE02Aug07 | ecosystem: Environmental > Aquatic > Freshwater > Lake | place: Crystal Bog, Wisconsin, USA | collected...
ACAAGCCAGTGCCCTTAGAGGAAGAAATAACTCAGGTATGGCAACTGCTTGGAAAAATGCTGAAGAACATTTCTTCAGCACCGTCAATACTATGTTAGCACAGACATATGGACAGCCTGTCAGTAGCAGGAGACAATCTGGTATGGATTGGTCTATGACACAGAAATATAATGCTCTCTTCAATGCTATCGGCACACAGCGCAGCAGCAGAAGCAAAGAGATCAGAAGACCATATGAATTCTTCTATGAGATGTTCGCACAATATCTAGGTACTGGACATGTGAAGTTAAATCCGTTTCCAAAACAACTCGGCTATGGCAGACAAGCATGGGGCAATCCAACCCAGTTCCTGACTGCTAGGGGCGAACATAGCGATCCAGAGTTCTTGGCAGACGAGAGCGAGCTGCTAGGCAGTGACCTAGAGATGCTATTCGATGATGTTGTTAGCAACTGCGTCGGCAAAATATTTGTGATGTGATCCATGAGAGCGAATGAGTTCCTCACCCATATTAGAGTAGAATCCAAGAATACAAAAGGATCGATGAGCATATCAGACGGCAAGAAATCCTACAAACTAAATCTGGAATCTATAGAAAAAAGATTTGGTGAGATCCATCTTGGCGGAGGAACTACATTAAAAAATCAAAAACTATTAAACTTTCTACATGAGAATAATCAACCGGATAAAGTTTATGAATATATCTTACTACAGAAGTTAGCCAAAATAAATGGTTCTAACTTAAATGAGAGTATTGACAGCACGGATACAGCCCTAAATAGTTTATTTCAGCGGTTCGATTCCTTCTCTAATGGAAACAATATTAAAATAGGTGATCGTGTTGCTGTGCTTGAGTTAGAAGCGATGCAAATAGGAAACTCCTTCAAAGTAGAACTAAGCGGATTTCTAAATCCCAAAGAAATAGTCGATGCCAATACCGGATATATACAAGTTATAACCGGAGAAACTTACCCTAGGATTAAAATAGAACAAGTGAGTATGTGGCGCCAAGTAATCTTCTTCACTGGTAAAACAGATGCTGAAAAATGCTTGACTTATATGAACCTATTGTCTGGTAAGTCGGACAAATGGGACTTATCTATAGATGTTCAATCAGGCACCGATGAAAACCTAGATGAAGACCTAAAGAGAACACTAGGAACCCTAGGCGCGGCTGGTGCGATAGCATTAGGCGGATATAACATGCTGCATCACAAGCAACCAGCACAGCAGCCCGCTGCACAGCAAGAAGTAGAACCTGCAGAACAAGCCGATCCATCAGAGGTCGCGCAAGCCAAATCATCGTTGTCTTCACCTATAGGACAATCACTTAAAAAAGAAGCAGCAAAACTCATAAAGAACAAGACAGAACTCGCTCAGTTCTTAGCACAATGCGCCCATGAATCCCAAGGTTTCTCTACATTAAAAGAGCTTGGTGATAATCACTATTTCAACAAATATGATATACGATACTCTCCCAACAAAGCAAGAGCATTGGGCAATGATGATCCAGGTGATGGCATCAGGTATAAGGGTCGCGGGCTCATCCAACTCACGGGAAAAGCCAACTATGAGAGAGCAGGCGATGCCCTCAATCTTCCCCTAGTAAAGCATCCAAAGTTAGCAGAACGTCCTGATATCGCTATCAAGATCGCTCTCTGGTACTGGCTCACCAAAGTAAAACCCAAGGTCAATAACTTCTCGGACACTTCAGCAGCGACGGCACCCATCAATCGACATCTTGCTGGACTACCAGATAGGCACCAGAAGTTCCTAGCATTCCGTCATCTATTAAAACCCCATCACGCAGACTCCCTGAAAGAATATAAGGTAGATAATGTGAATGGATGGGGCCAGACGCCTATCAATCAGAATGTAGATTATCAGGGCCTGCGTGTCATGATGCGGCCTTCGACATTCTTGGAGTTAGCCGCCCCGCTAAAAGAACCTAAAAAACAAACTATAGATGATATCGTGCAGCATCTCAACGCAGGCGGCGCATTGGGTTCTCCATTCTTGCTGATAAAGATTCCTGCTGAATGGGATGATGGTGATTTCTCTGCATATGCTAAAGTATCTGGTCATGAAGGCAGGAATCGTATGATAGCCATACAACAGGTAGAAGGTGATGAACCTGTAGAAGTCCATCTATTTCCTGTAGGGTATCGCAACAGACACATGACTCCGGAATTTATAAAAAATCTAAATAAAGGATTGACAAAGCAACTGGGACACGCTATAGTGAGAGGTTCGTTATTCACGGTAATATGATAAATATAAACTGAGTCAGGAAAAAACACATGAAGATCCACGAAATCCTTACAGAGAGCAAGCATGACGACGACTTCGATCATGATGACGAGATGGTATCCGAGCCTGATCAGGATACGGTAAAGCCTCTAATGGTTCAACTCCGTTCGGTGTATAACCTAGTAAAGAAATATCGTGACTTCCAAGATGATCCGGATGTGAAAAATATTCTAAAAAATCATCCAATCACCTTTAAGAAAGGAGACACTGCAGTCATCCCCGTACAGATGATGGCGGACATGTTGGCCATCTATCCTATGCTTATTCCGCACATGCGCGAGAAGATCCAAGCACAAGCATGGGAGAGCCCTCAGGCTTTCCGCGACACGGTGTCGCAGTTGAAAGCAGCAATCGCTAAGCAGAGACGATAAACTCCTCACGAAAAAGTTATCGCCGACATTTGACACGATAAGTATATTGATGCTACGACATGTGTAGCATTTTAAGAGGAAAAAATATGAATAAGTTATTCGCAATCGCAGCATTCGCACTCGCTGCAATCACTACTCCTGCTTTCGCCGGTGACTATATCGGCGCCGACATCCAGAACAAGGCCCTGGAGCATTCTAAGGAAGATCACACCGTCTATAGCCTATTCTATGGTCACGGTATCACTTCAGGTCTATTCAAGGGCACGACGGTAGAAGGTCGTATGGAAGACGAAGTTGTGACTAAGCCATCCAAGCACGAAGGTCTATTTCAGGTCAAGGCTTCATATCCCCTGAACTATAACTTCTACGGCATCCGTCCGTATGTCGCTGCTGCTGTTGGTTACAAGAGCAAGGCAACCATCAACTTCCCATACTATGTTGCTGAAGCTGGTGCAAAATACACTGTTCCCAACACCGACGGTAAGCTAGAACTAAAGGGAGCAACTCGCCTTCGTTCACCGTTCAGCCAGACTGAATATCACGAAGGTCGTGATCTTTATCGCACTGTAGAGACTAGTGCTACAGCCGCGTACAAGCTCACTGCTCATGATACGCTATCTGCAAAGGTTGCACTCGAAACCGGTGACAAGCACTACGACACTTTGGGTCTAGGATTCTCGCATAGTTTCTAATAAGAAAACTATAGATATTATAAACTACAACGAGGCGGTGGAGATGTATTTCTTCACCGCTTTATTTTTATAAACAAAGAAAAAACTGTAAATAGTATATAATGCGTATAGGTCTCAGTCAAAACATATTATACCAAAACGGTCGTATTCACGATGCGATAGATCATGGCTGGTATAAGATGCTGGTAAACCATACGCTATTCTTCCTGCCCAACACCATCAATCAGAACTTCGATGTTATCGCCGATAGTATCGATTCCTTTATTCTGACTGGTGGCGAGACGACTATTGTTCGAGAGCAAGCTGAGATAGCACTACTCAACAAGATGCTGGAACGCAATAAACCTGTAGTAGGTATAAGCCAAGGTGCATTGTTCATCGCAGAAAGATTGGGTAGCACGATACAGGTCATCCCTAATCATAACAAAGTAGAACATTATATCATGTATCACGGTGAAGCCATCAAGGTAAATAGCAATCATGAGACTGGAATAACCAAACTACATCCGGGCGGCGAGATATTATGTTTGGCCGATACCGGTGAGATCGAAGCATTTGTCGATAAAAATCGTGCAGGTATTATGTGGAACCCAGAAAAGATGAAGAAGCCGTGGATTCCCCCAGAGATCGCGTATATACTCAGGATTTGATAAATACTAACATAATAACGGATACGGGACATGGTAACGGGAATAAACATAGGCGGCGGTATTAGTATCGGTGGCGGAATCAACATCGAAATATTAGGAAATGCACCCCATGCTCCGGCACCAGTCGCTAATACTCTACTTAATGATCTAATGCCATCAGATCAGTTGAGGAATACTGCTCCTCCTGTATTCGATACTGCAGAAAAAGTAGAACCTGTTAAAACTGTCTGGGCTCCTGCTCCGGTAATCGAAAAAATACCAGAGATACAAAAGCCAGTCATAGTAGAGGCTGTAGCCCCTGTAGTAGAAAAAGTAGCAGCACCAGTCATCGAACCTGTTGCTCCCCGTCCGGAATTGACCAAAGAACTCCTATTAGAATTATGGGGCATGACTGCTCCCCGTAAGAATATTCTGATCGATCAATCTGGTCTACAAAATCATTTCGAATGGAAGGGTAACAATCCTTTCATCAGCAACACATATGCATTCGATGCTATTTCTGGCGCACAGAGTGTAGATCCTGCTATCTTTGATAATATATTCGATGCTATGACTATAACTGCTTGGGTGAAGTTCCCAGAAGGTATCAAGAACAAGAGCAGCATCATCAATAGACAAAATGCTTGGGGGCTCGGCATCGATGTTGAAGGTAACAAGTATAGACTAAATCTGAATAAGCATGGTTCTGCAGATCAATCACAGAGTATTGTTGCTCTATCAGATGATATCTGGTATCATCTATCTGCGATACAGACTGATACTTCAGTCACTTACTTTGTAAATGGAAAGCAACAAGGCAATCCTGTTCCCAGCACACAACCCTTCGTTGCTAGCACGGGTGATGTATTCATCGGCAATGATGTGATAAACGGACTCTATGGTCCGATCACTTACGGTCAGATCACTATCTGGAACTATGCCAAGACATCTACTGATATCACAAAAGCATGGAATTCACAAAAAACATTCTACGGTTATAAGAAAAGGAAATAAAAATGTCTCTAACAGGAATCACATTAGGTCCCGGAATCAGTGTCGGCGGTGGTATCAATATAGGCGCGGGTGGTTCAAGTCCACCGGGTCCAAGCGGCAGCAACGGTATTGTCGGCTTCACTGAGATGACCTCAGGCGGAACTCAAAATCAATGGATTGAGGATCCTACTGCTACTATGTTGAGCAACGGATTTATTCTCAATGCTGTAAGCGGCACTAGCAATATTAAAAACGGTGTTGCCTTCAACTATCTGACTGCTAATAACTTAGCATTCTTCAGCACATATGGTACGGGAAACAAGACCGTGACTTGGGCAGCTGGAAGCACTTATACTGGACCGATGACTGTCAATGTAACTAATAACGGTGGCGGTGGTCCTGAGTTTGTGTTCTACATGAACAATGTTACTACTTTCCCATCAACATTCATCTTCCCAGCAACATTTAGTTAAGGAAAATAAAAATGGCAATCGTAGGAATCACAGTAGAAGGTGGCGTCGGTATCGGCGGCGGCATCACATTAGGCAATACCCCAACACTTACTCTCTCTTCATTAAATTTTAACTCAGGCACTAACGCCGGTGGAAACATTGGATATATAACACCCAGTAGCGGAGATTTGTATTGTCCGTTTTATACTCTATATGATCCTGTTGGTTCTATAGCAACAAATATCACTGACTTCTTTGCTGCATGTGGATATGATATCGGAACTTCATACGTGTTTAATGCGACATTTGCAAATGCGACACCTGCAGGCGGTGGCATGACTACCCCATATTCTTGTTTAGTTCGTGCAGACTGGAATAGCGGTCAAACTGAGTTCCAGATGGTGGTTATCGATCAAACAAATCCAGGTTGGCAGACCGGTGCCCCAAGTGCCGGTACTCAGCTAGAGGGAACATTTAATCTACCAGTAACGCTCACTCCATATACTCCTACTACGAGCATGGGCCCACACAACTGGTGCTAAATGATAACGCATCGTCCTGCTAACACCAGGGGAAATCCTAGAGCACCCTTCATAAACAGCCATCGAACATTTAGTTTCCCTAGCTATTATGATAGTCGCTATATGAACTTCAGCGACCTGCAGACCATCAATGATGATCGTGTTCAGTATGCTTGGCAGGTTCCTTGGCATGAACACAAAGATATGGAAATATTTGGTTATGTGATTGAAGGTTCCAGCCATCATGTGGATAGCTTGGGCAATGATGTAGAAGTACCAGCTGGCGCAGTTCAGCGGATGAGTGCTGGTAGTGGTATATGGCACACTGAAGGCAACACAGCAGATACGCCAAATCGTTATCTACAACTATGGATACGCCCAGCAGTCACTGGCACTGAACCAACGCATGACTGGCATCAGTTTACCAGAGAGGATAAACTCAATAAGTTCTGTGACATCACAGAGAAACTACCCATCAAGCAAGATGCGAGATTATTGGCTGGTATATTTGGAGAGGACCTCGTCTATTATACATTCGGTCTGAAGCCTGATAGGCGATATTATCTGTATGTAGTCTCCGGAACTGCTACGATCAATAACATAGCAGTGATCGAAGGTGATGGCTTGAGTTATGAAGAAGAGACAGAGATCATGATCATGAACCCCGATGAAACAGAGATCATTCTGTTTGACCTACGATAAATATTATCATGAGAGCACGAGAGTTCATAACCGAAGTTTCTAAGGGTCATACTGGAAGCCTTCAACAAGATATCGCCCTGGCACTTCCAGGAGCATGGAAAATTCCTGCATTAAAAAACCAAGATCCATATCTACAATATCGTTTCGGTGTCGCTATCGCGGGCGCTAAAGGTGCAGAGCAGCGTCATGAAGATGGTGTTCCTCCGTTCGAAGAAGATAAAATCTTTGGTGAGAATGAAATCGTAGTGAGCTATGATCCAAATACTGGTAAATATATCCGTGACGCTCTACAATCTATGGGACTACCAGGAAATGACGCGGTTCAGATCGCTACTATGGCAAGCCAAGAGATGCCTGATGTGGTAAAGAGGAGTCCTGTGAGCGGCTTCAGGGGCTACAAGAAATGAGAGCCTTCGAGATACTCCTAGAATCCCCTTTGACAGAACTCACTGATAAGCTTCCCAGCTTAGCCAAGCATGATTATGATGCGATAGATATGCTGATGCGTAAAGTCGCACAGAAGCACAATCTCAGTGACAAAGCACTCAATGACCTATTCGTGAAGAAGTTCAAGAAGACACCCGGTGATTGGATCAAGGATAAGCTTGATGAGGATGATTCCGAACTCGATTTAGATGATGAAGTAAGAAGATTTGCTGAGTGGGCAGGCGAGAGGTTGCATATTCAGCATCTTCCCGAGATCGAACTCAGCCAAGATACCAGAGATGCACAAGATAATCATCACACAGGCGCTCATGTCGAAGGTTCTGGTAGTATCTGGGTATATGCCAAGAACCGCAATCTTGTAGATATCCTACGCACGGTATTTCATGAACTGGTGCATGTGAGACAAGGTGAGATTGGTATGATCAAGCCAGGTGATAGTTATCCAGGAAGTCCTATTGAGGTTATGGCGGATGCACTTGCTGGGAAATATATTAAGGTATACGGTGAGAAGAACCATCACATATTTCAGTAAGATTTAACACACAGAGACACAGAAAAACGAAAGGATTATTAAAGCATAAAAAATAGGAGTCCAATATGCTTAGTTTTTTAGTGTCAGCAGGTAGCTCGTTCATATTATTACTATTACTCTTCATAACTCTAGGAATAATAGTATCATATATTACACCAGATAAATCGTAATACTTATTTTTCAGTATCGTCTTCGTCTCTTGACTGGAAGTATTGTTTGATATCTTCCAATAGTTTAGGTTTGTCTGCCCTTAACTTGAGTAACCCGCTCGAATGGTATTCCAGATCAGTGAGTGGATTGAACTTGTTCTCACTCAGTATCTTCCATCTCCAGTTATATCCGCGATTGCTCTTCTTTCCATGCCAATGATGATTTACCGTTAGATCAACATAACTCACATTTTTATTGATATGTTCCTTGCATCTATCTGCCCATATCTTCATGGCGTCTTGTGAGTGGCCGCCGGTCTTGTGATTTAGATTATCTTCAGCGAGCAGATCAGTTAGTGCGAATGCCATATACCAATCACCTGAACCTACTATTCCCCAATCGATCAATGAACCTAGATTGTTCAATGCTTCCCGTGTAGCGGCCCATGCCAACCCTGATCTTCCGCGGCTCTTATTATTGGATTGACCTTTAACCCATTTATATACGAAACTCTTATTGGAATCGATAATCTGTTCATCAGGACCTAAATCGTTAGCAGTCTTAAACATCTGCACTACAGGATACTTATTCAATGCTGCTATCGTTCGTGCTACCCAATCATCTTCGCTGAAATCGATGTCTGCATCTATCCATGCGACATATTTCGCATCATCGGGCAGTTGTTTTATACCGATATTGAGCAGGTTCTCTTTATACCAGAGAGGTTCGCTTGTTCTTAGTTGTATATGCTGTGGACAGGAAGGATCGGTTACTGCGAACTCTTGATCTCCGAATGCCAGTTCTACGGTCCATAACTGAACACTATCAAACTTCTTGAGATAGTCAGTAAACTGATGATATAGACGGTACCTAGATTTATAGTTCTCGGGATTAAACACGCATGTTATTACATGTAATTTATCAGGAACCATTTGCCATCTTTCTCTATCTGTGACAATATTTATCTCGCGTCACCGCTAACTATCATTTTAGATCGTATTATTTTCGGATACATTGCCCAAACAAAAGATTGACTCCTAATCGTATTGATATTATACTCTATATAACAACCTATAGGGGATAAATATCTTGACCAATGAACAACTCCAAGAACAACTAAACACGCTCACATCCAAGCTCGCTGATATCCGTCAGATTGCCGATGCTGCCCGCGCTGGACAACATCCTGCTTCCTGGCGCAAAGACTGGCAACGCAATGAATGGACTAAGGTCTATAATCTCTCTGATGCATTTGGGTTTACTGCCCAAACAAAAGATTGACTTGTGCCAGCATTGTATATATACTATAAATCTATAAGGAGAACTCTATGACAACCCGCACTTTTAATGCCGAAGCAAAGACTAAGCTTACTCAACTCGTGAATGAAGGTATCGCCGTACTACAAGAAGTAGATACTCTGCGTGAAGGTCTCAATGACACCGTGAAGGCCATCGCAGATGAACTGGAGATCAAGCCCAGCATCCTCAAGAAGGCTATCTCTATCGCTCATAAGGCTCGTCTCAATGAGACCAATCAAGAGAATGCGACCCTCAACGAAATTCTGGAGACCGTTGGTAAGACTTACTAATGTATGTTGATGCCGTCTTAGATACTAATGCTGATCGCATCCATGTGGTAGAACGAACACCCGAAGGTAAGCGAGCATATAAAGAATATCCAACCAATTATGTTCTCTATTATGCTGATCCTAAGGGCAAGTATCGTTCTATCTATGGTGATCCCTTAACTCGGTTCTCTACTCGTAAGCGAGCAGAGTTCGAGAAGGAACGCAGGATGCACTCGAACAAGCGGATGTTCGAGAGTGATGTAAATGTGGTGTTCAGATGTTTGTCTGACAACTATCTAAATGTCGATCCGCCCAAGCTTCATACATGCTTCTTCGATATCGAGGTGGACTTCGATCCAGAACGCGGATTCAGTCCGACAGATGATCCATTCAATCCAGTAACTGCTATCTCGCTCTATCTTGATTGGCTGGATCAACTCGTCACTCTCGTTATTCCGCCCAAGCATATGAGCGATGAGACTGCTCAAGAACTGACACGAGATTTCCCCAACTGCTTTCTATTCCGCAGCGAGATAGAGATGTTCGAAACATTCTTCGATCTCATCGAAGATGCTGATGTTCTCACTGGTTGGAACTCAGAAGGATACGATATTCCCTATACCGTGAACCGTGTCACTCGTATCATGAGTAAAGATGATACCCGGAAGTTCTGTCTGCTGGGGCAACTTCCCAAAGTTCGGACTTATGAGCGTTTCGGCAAGGAAGAGAAGACTTACGATCTGATCGGTCGTATTCACATGGACTATCTTCAACTCTACAAGAAGTATAACTACGAATCCAGGCATAGTTATTCGCTGGATGCTATCGGTGAATATGAGTTGAATGAGCGCAAGACCCAGTATGAAGGGTCGCTAGATCAGTTATACAACAAAGACTTCAGAAAGTTTGTTGAGTATAACAGGCAAGATACCATGCTCGTGTTCAAGATACATGACAAACTAAAGTTTCTTGACCTCGCGAATGCGCTGGCACATGAGAATAGTGTGCTGATGCCTACGGTGATGGGTTCGGTGGCCATGATCGAAATGGCTATCTTCAACGAAGCACATGCTCGTGGTATGATCGTTCCTGATAAGAAGCGCAAGAATACATCTGATGAGCAACAGGCTGCTGGTGCGTATGTGGCGAATCCAAAAGTAGGAATGCATGAATATCCGGGAGCAGTGGATATCAACTCGCTGTATCCCTCAGATATTCGCGCATTGAACATGTCTCCAGAGACCATCGTGGCTCAGGTTCGCCAGACGCTGACCAATCAGTATATGCATGATAAGAGTATGCGCCTCGCCAAAGAGAAGAAGAACCGCAAAGAAGACAGCGAAGAAGGTGTCACTGGTTCGATACTCTGGGAAGGTCTGTTTGGTTCTCTGGAATACGCTGCGATCATGAACCAAGAGCGCGGCACATTGCTCACGGTGGATTATGAAGACGGTCGCAGCGTAGAGATGACTGCTGCTGAGATATGGAAAATGGTGTTCGATAGCCATAAGCCCCTGATACTCTCGGCTAACGGAACGATATTTACTTACGAACAAGAAGGTGTGATTCCGGGACTCTTGACGAGATGGTATACAGAACGAAAGTCGATCCAGCGGCAAGCTAAAGAAGCTTATGGCACCGATATGTATGACTATTATGACAAGCGGCAGCTGGTTCGCAAGATCCTTCTGAACTCTGCATATGGAGCACTTCTGAACGAACATTGTCGGTTTTATGACAAGCGTATCGGACAGAGCGTCACATTGACTGGTCGTCAGATCGTCAAGCACATGATGAGCCAGATCAATGAGATCATCGCCGGCGAGTATAGGCATGACGGTGATGCCATCATCTATGGTGATACTGACTCCTGTTATTTCACTGCATATCCTATCCTTAAAGAGCAGATCGATAAAGGCGAGATCGAATGGTCTAAGGATATGTGCATCGAACTATATGATAACATCGCAGATCAGACCAATGCCAGCTTCCCTGCATTCATGGAAAAGGCGTTTCACTGCCCAAGAAAGAACGGCGAAGTCATCAAGGCTGGTCGAGAACTTATCGGTGAGCGCAGCATCTTCATCACGAAAAAGCGTTATGCTATCAATATCTTCGATAAGGAAGGCAAGCGCAAGGATACGAACGGTAAGACAGGCGAGATCAAAGCGATGGGTCTGGATCTCAAGCGGGCTGATACTCCCAAATATGTGCAAGAGTTTCTCATGGAAGTTCTCACTATGGTTCTCGGTGGCAAGCAGCGTGATGATGTTATCGAAAAGATCAAGGAGTTCAAGAACCGTCTCTCTGAGCAGGAAAGCTGGACTAAGGGATCTCCGAAGTCGGTAAACAATCTGACCAATCATACCATCGAGTTCGAGAAGACAGGTAAGTGTGGTGTTGGTCATGCCAGAGCAGCCATCAACTATAACTATCTGCGTAGAATGAATGGAGATAACTATAGCCAGAAGATCGTGGATGGAATGAAGGTCATCGTGTGTAAGCTGCGTCCTAACCCCCTCGACTTCACATCTATCGCTTATCCAACAGATGAACTCAGGCTTCCTGAATGGTTCAAGGAATTGCCGTTCGATGATAAGGACATGGAACGCATTCTCGTAGATGAGAAGATCGATAATCTTCTAGGAGTATTGGACTGGGATCTCCGATACAATACCGATACCAAGACGACATTCGATGATTTGTTCAGTTTCGGATAAACACGGCATTGACATGCACAATAACTTCCGTTATTATACACTAAACACAAACCTAAATACAACAAAGGAAAACACATGAAAGACAATCTAAAGGATCTGATCCAACACACGCATGGTATCGGTGGTATCGAACTCGTGAAGATCGATGGCACTGATCAAGAGACCAAGATCGCTGCTATCACTGAAGACAAGTCAGTGATCGTTTATGGCACATTCAAGACTCCTCTCGCAGATTTCATCGGCACTTTCGGCATGCCTAATCTCTCCAAGCTCAACACTATCGTAGAGTTCGAAGATTATGGTGATGATGCCATCATCAATGTCACTCGCAAGGAAGATGTTCCGACTGCTATTCACTTCGAGACTAAGGCGGGCGACTTCGTGAATGACTATCGCCTCATGGCTAAGGTCATCGTCGAAGACAAGATCAAGAATGTGGCATTCAAGGGCGCGACTTGGAATATTGAGTTCGAGCCGCAGGTCACTAATATCCAGCGTCTCAAGAAGCAGGCTGCTGCTAACAGCGAAGAACTATTCTTCACATTCAAGAGCGACAAGAATGATCTCAAGATTTTCTTCGGTGATCACAGCACTCACTCTGGTAACTTTGTGTTCCAAGCAGCAGTCAATGGCACACTCACCCGCAACAACTTGCAACTCCCAGTCAAGGCTTTTCTGTCGATCATGAACCTTCAAGGTGACAAGACGGTTCGCATCAGTGATCAGGGCGTTGTCGAAGTCGTTGTCGATAGCGGTCTCGCTGTTTATCGTTATCTGCTCCCCTCACAAGCGAAGTAAGATGATCAAGACTATCAACCCAATTAGCCGTTCTATTTCGGTGTGGAATGGATCTCCGGTTTATATCAACTCTGGTTCTGGTGCTCAAGGTGTCGGAAATGTCCGATTTAATACCAGCCTTCAGACATTCGAGGTATATGACGGTTATACTTGGGTTGCTGTTAGCATGTCGTGTAATATCGGTCTAACTCAGGAAGCAGAAGATATCCTGAGTTGGGCCGGTAAGAAGCGCAGTGAAGAGGCTGAACTGGAACGCCTCGCGAAGGACAGCGCGGTTATCGCTGATCTTGTGCGTCAAAAGCGTGAGATCGAAGACAAGATAAAGATGGTACATATTTTAACTAAAGAAGATAAACTTGGAACAGATTAACCTCTCAGCATCACACAACCCAGATTGGGCGTTGTTTTTACCGGCAGTCTCGTCTTTCTTCATCGCTGGCTTAGGTAAGCAGCGTGAAGGTGAACAATATTTCGACCCGGCGAGGATCCCTGTGGCATTCAACGGTGATGTTGAGAAGTTAAACTTCCTCAATGAGCGGGAGGGACTCTATACATATAAGTGGGGTCTGTATTCGGCTGGTCATGCTAATCTGGATACTACGGTGGTGGATAATAATGAATCCATCATCCGCAAGCGTGATCGTAAGAATACTTTCTTGCTAGGTGACTCCGGAGGGTTTCAAATCCTCAAGTGTCAATGGCCTGCTGATTGGAAGGACCCCAACTGCCCCCGTGCCATGAAGAAGCGCCAGCAGGTGTTGAAATGGATGGATGAATATATGGATTACGGTATGTGTCTGGATATTCCATCACAATCTCTGACGACTTATCATATCATCGACAAGAAGACTGGTAAGAGTGCTCATGGTATCAGCACCATCGAAGAAGCGATCACTGCTACTCATATCAATAATGAATACTTCATCAACAATCGCGACGGCCGCTGTAAGTTCCTAAATGTGCTACAGGGTCGTAATCATAAGCAGTCAGATGACTGGTATGCAGAGATGAAGAAGTATTGTGATATGAATATCTATGGTGACCGCGCATTCAATGGCTGGGCTTTCGGAGGTCAGAACAAGATCGATATTCATCTGATGCTGAAGCGCATCGTGAATATCATCCATGATGGTTATCTCGAATCAGGCAAGCATGATCTTATTCACTGCCTCGGAACATCCATCATGGAATACGCAGTGCTTTTTACTGATGTCCAGCGAGCAGTGCGTAAGTATCATAATCCTAAACTACAGATCACATTCGATTGTGCATCTCCTTTCTTCGCTGCGGCTAAGGGTCTCGCTTATAACAACAATACATTCGAGCATGATACTAAATGGACCTATGCGATGGAGAAGACTGCTGAGAACAAGCAGTATGCCTCTGATACTCGTAAGTTCAGTGACGCAGTTCTGCAAGATGGCATTCACAAGGTATTCACTGATAGTCCAGTAACAGACCTCATGATGGTAAAGGACCTCTGTTATCGTGGCGAAGGATTTATCGGTCAGCATGGTAAAGAGACCAAGACCAGCTGGGATACTCTGAGTTATACGCTGATACAAGCGCACAATGTCTATCAGCATATGACTGCTGTTCAAGAGGCTAATCGCAGATATGAGAGCGGTATCATGCCTAAGATGGTATTCGACCGCTTCGATGGAAGAACATTTGGGCAAATAGTCGATGAAATATTCTCACTTAAGGATAGACAAAAGAGCCTGGATCTGATAGATTTGCATAGTAAGTTCTGGGAACAAATGAAAGCTGGTCAAGGGTTCTCAGGAAAGAAAACGGTAAACGCCCATACTTCATTCGATGCATTGTTTGAAGTCGCAGGTTGCGACAACAAGACAGAAGATGAAGTGATCGAAGATAGTGACGCTGAAATGGAGATGATAAATGATCTATGATAGTCAGATTATGGCACTCGAATCCGAGATGTCTCTTATCAATAAGCAGATCGATGTGGGCAACGCTACTGCTTGCCAGCTAGGTAAGCATGTTCTCATCGCTGAACAACTGCGCCAGCTGAGGCAACTCAAGCGCCGGCAAGATCATGATATCTCTGAAGCCCATGATGAGTATGAATACTGATGACTGAGTTTCAATCAGGATTCATCTCTGGTGCGATTACTACATGGGCAGTAGGCATAATCCTCTGGGCAGTGTATCAGTGGGGAAGGATGAGCAAAGATGACTAAATGCAAGCATGAATATAGCACGATGCCCGCACATGATCCGGAATTCGAACTGCCGCTCTATTGTCCGCTGTGCATGGATTCTGTGCTATGGAACAATGGTCGTGTCATGACTACCGCAGAATACAACTCTTATTATGATGAGCAGGGTAATCTGCGAGATCCCAACAATAATCCCTCTAAGAACAATCACGCAGAGTTCTAATATGACTGACCAAGAGATGATCATACGCTTAGTGCATTATATCAACTGCTTGGTAGAAGGTGATGACATCTCGGATGAACTACGACAAAACATGCATCGATGGGGCTTCTGGGATGAAGATGGATACCCTATCATAGAATATGATGAGATTGAAGATGACTAACGAAGAAGCATTTCGAGCATTCTCTGACTGGTATGATCGGTGCATTGAATCCGGTATCTTCCCAGAAGAGATCGTAAGCCAGATGGGCGGTATGGAACTGATCCTGAATACTGATGAAGCCGAGAGCGATGAAGACGATGCGCGAGATATGCTACTCCGTGCTTGGGATACGATCAATGTTCAGAATGCCAAGATCGCAGAATTGGAATCGGCTTGTGCCAGCAACCTAGGCGTCGGTGATGTCAGGGTCGAAATGCTGGATGATAAGATATGGAACCTCGTAGAACAGCGTGATGCTCTTGCTGAGGAACTGAATAAGTTTAGAACGGGTTATCAGGGTGCTTGCTATGCCTGCGAACCTGTCGGCGAACTCAATCAGAAACTGGCATTTCTCGTTAAAGAGTTTTTTAGGCTGCTGGATACGGTGGAAGAATCCGATAGTGGTCAGGAGTTTCATCCAATCACTATCTCTTGTTGCAGAACCATGATGATGGAACCCCTCAATAATATCCTCAAAGAGATGAAGGGACTCGCACGATGACGCTTAGAGACAAGATCGCCGCACAAACGCTCAACTATTTCATGGATGGTCGGACCTCCGAGGATACTGCTGATGCTATCTTCGAACTGGTTATCGCTCATGCAACAAGCCCCGAAGCAGTGGGAAGAGCGAACAATGCATGGTCAGAGACGGTCACCCGTAGGAACAAGACAGCATATGAAGGCTTCGAGCGGGCTGTCCGCGCTGCATTAGGAGAGAATGATGACGATTAGAACTGATATCGCTAATATAATCTGGCGAGTGCAGACCAGGAATATTGACGGGCCGCAAGCAGGTGCTGATGCTGTGCTTGCCGCAGTGTGTGAATATATGACGAGTGATGATGGCTTGGACAAATTCGCCAATGCAATGAACTGGACGATCTATGACGGTGCCCGGCTCCGTGCTGCTATCCTAACCTCTCTGCAAGATCCAGAACAATGACGGATTGGGCAGAAACACGAGCCAGCTGGAATAGGCTGAAAACTGCTTGGCGAGGATTAATCTGGGCCATCCGCGAACGCATCTCCATTGAGCTACTGATCGCATCGCTAAAGATCATGCCTTCATATTTAGAAGAGAAATAATGCCGGCTCTCTGGAAACGCATACTATGGATGATATTCTCTATAAACTATTGCAGCATCCATGGTAGGAAATCATGGCAAGAACATTATCTGTTCGGTTCATGGTGCCAAGATTGTTGGGATGAAGAGAAAAATAACGGTTGACAATCCCCTCATGATGAGTTATTATAAGTTCTAATGTGATAAGGACTTATATCACGATGAAGCAGATCACTAAGCGGCACCTGCAGTATGCAGCATTGTTCATGATGGTAGTGTGTATTGTTGCTATGGTGTCATGGTTCTGGACGGTTTATGATATTATTCAATGGGCAGGAGGTCAATGATG
>Ga0007809_10000469_pt1 | contig 16898 bp, 25 predicted proteins | sample CryBogCBE02Aug07_FD_60383 | JGI IMG/M metagenome (GOLD analysis project Ga0007809, IMG submission 60383) | Freshwater microbial communities from Crystal Bog, Wisconsin, USA - CBE02Aug07 | ecosystem: Environmental > Aquatic > Freshwater > Lake | place: Crystal Bog, Wisconsin, USA | collected...
TGCGTATAGCCCGTCCGATATATTCCGTTTGGCTTTCATCTGAAGTCCGCCTATGTTCAATTTCGTTCCAAGGATCAATAAGAACCATTTGAACGCCATCACGGATCACAGCCGTTGTCATTTTTTCAATCAGCCAATCAATATCATGCTCGCGTTCAGTGTCCTTATAATTCGGTGCTACGAAAATAAAGTGACGGTTTAAAAACTCCCAAGCCCTCTCTTTTTGATTAGGGTGAGCCGTCTTTAATTCAATCCCCAGATGCGCCGCCATGATTGCATTTGTCACATATGGATTGACCTTCATTTCAAACGAAGCAATAGCGATATTCCATTTATGCATCGTCGCCATGTTCGCGGCGAGCTGCATCGTCCATGTGGATTTACCATGCCCCGGAAATCCGCCAACAACCATAAACGCCCCTAAATATGGGCGTAAATGCTCATCTACTGATGACCAACCCGTCTTATATGTGACTATTGGGCCTTCATCAGGGAAATCAGAAGCACGAAATAAACCATCGACAGGATAAGGTTTTGCCGACGTAATGACATCTCTGACAGCCTGTTCACCGTATTTAACAAGAACGTCGTTAAAATCCTTACAGTCTGGTGGATATATGACAAAGGAACACCTTACGGGATCTAGTCGCCGCACAAGTTCCGCCGCAAGTCTTTGACCCGCCTCGTCACTATCAGCCGCGATGATAATACGTTTTACTTTCCGGAGGACGTCCCAATCAGCCATGAGATATGAATATTTTGTATCATTCTCAGGGTCGATGTCATCAGTCCCTTTAGGAACAGATATAAGCTGTCCAGAACTATCACGAGGGGGAGGAGCACCGTCAGGCACGGAAACCACAAAAGGAATGCCACAGGATGCCACGCTAATCGCGTCAATCTCTCCTTCAGTAATAATAAGCGCATTTTTGCCGTCATGTAACGCCTCGTCATCTAGGACGTCTGCGTTAAAAAACTGCTTGCGCCCATCCTTCTTTTGCCAAAATTGTTTGTTGGGGCCGCGATATTTAGCCCCAACCTCTCTGCCCTTTCTTATAAAGGGAAATACTAAAATGTCACCATCTTCATCAAGATTTACTTGCCCATTGTTCCCGCGCTTCCCTGAGTAAATCCCCATATGTTCTGCGACGTTCGGGTCTATTAATCTTTTTTGCAGCCACTTTTCGTGCAGGTTGCTTATCATCCCAGTATTCTCCCCCAGTCCAATTACAATTAAAACAACGCCAGCCAATACCCCTTTCGTCTACCCGTATACTCATACAGGTATCTTCCTTTTTTATGCGCGTATGGCTACATTTTGGACAGGTAATCTTTTGATTGCCCGTTCTCATATACTTTAGACGTATGCCGTGCTTTTCGGCTAAGGTTTCAAGGTTCATGCGGGAACCTCATATTTCTTTTCAATCCGTTCAATCTCAGGTTTCAAATAGCCATACTTGTTCTTTTCAAATTTATAGAACTGACACGACGAATTGTGTTTACTTTCAACGGCTTGGCGCAAATTGCTATAGTCAAATCCATGCGGATTAAACACAGTCACAAGCTTATCGTTAAACGAGTTCATGCAATGTGCGGGCCAAAGCTTTACATTCGATGGACGCCAGAACGCGCATGAGTTGCACATGTCGTCTTTTTTGTAATCGTCGATCATCTTTTTAGCGCGGGAAATGAAATCCCCCTCTTCCGCCGTCATTTTGTTTGTCATCATCTTTCTCCGTTGTTGTCCAAAGGTTTATTGCCATAAAGATAAAGCGCGAGCAGAAGTAAAACGTTGCCGCCCACATCAAACACGCGATGGGTATAAAAAAAGCAATCATCAGGAACTGCATTTCCGTCACATTAAAGACTTCCAAGATTATTCCAACATCTTCCCTGCTCACACAAAGTTCCTACTCTTTTTTTTGCTAAAATATTTAGCGAGATCCACGATTTCATTAATTGATGGGAAGAATTTACATGTCGCTGAGATGCCCTCCAGCGGGTCGCACAACCTCTGCAACACGCTTGGCGGGTACTTCTCCAGAACGTTTATGAGTATCTGCGTGAACACTGGCGGGTTCGTCAAATTCACGTTCGGGTAAGACGCCAGTATCCTCATCGCCGCCTCCTCCGGCGTTAGCTGCGGCTTCTTCTGCTGCCCATTGTGCCCTTCTCGCATCACTTGCCTCCTGCAATTTTGCAAATAATTCATCCATTTCCTTCTTTTTATCAGCTTTGCCTGTACCTTTTTTGGTAAAGATAGCCGCAATGTATTGGATTGGATTGTTCGTTCCAGCCTGCAACGCCTGATCGATCACGCGCAGGGCTTCCGCCATATCTCCCCGTGTCCAGCCAAGAATACGCCCGATGAATGGACGGGCGGTCACTTCCACCACGCCCATCGCCATCATCATCCCAACCGCCTCATCCCAGAAATCCTTCCTGTTATCCTTTGGCGTGGGTTCTTCCAAAAATGCGTCTATGGCGGTTACGCCCATATCCGTAGGATATGGTTTGTTATATATTTCAGGTTCGTGGTCACTTGGCGACCCCATATGGGGACGTTTAACGACCCCCTCCTCAGTCAAAACCACATCCAAATTTAATACATAAACATTGCTCCTGTTACGTCCCGTAGAAGTCTTACGTTCAATTTTTTTGATTAAACTTGTCTCTTCTAATTCATTTAAAGCTTTTTTAACTGCTGTTTCCCCAAGACGGCAATCCAGAGATATTGTCTTGACAGAAGGATAACATTTTCCATTTTCATCATTGTAATAATTTGATAAACATAAAAGTACTAACTTTTGCGTTGAAGTAATTGCCTGCTGTTTCCAGCACCATTTAATAGCTTTGATACCCATAACTAAATCTCCTACCAAGTATCTTTAGGCAAATCTTCAATATTTAACTTACATAATAATAATTCCCTTTTATTATCACTTTTGCTTTTTTCAACTATTCTTAAAAAGTTGCGAGAAATTAAATCATTTACTACATCACTCACATCCCTATGAGCAAAGTTACAAAATTCTGATACGCTTTCGATTGAAAATTTACACAAAGAAACATCATCGCCCCCCTCTGGTCGGTCAGCGATTGAAATTAAAACTAATTTCTGAAGTGGCGTTAGACCCTTTTTTTCCCACGCCCAGTAAGTCGCACATATAGTCATAGAACTACCTTTCCTAGTTGCACTAGGGGTAATCACACGCTATATTGCATACAGCCCTGATGATTACCCGGTCCACATCAAGGGTTAGGCGTTGGTAGCGCCACCCCAGCCTCCGCCATTGGCGGGGGCTATTTTTTTACCTTACGCCCACGGGGCGGTTTCGTCAATTCTTTTCCATCAATGATGATACTGACTTGAATTTTATGATACAATTCAGCGGCTTTCTTACGAAGCTTAAACGCGACTTCGTTCATCGTTCCCGCTGATTTGACGTCTTCCACCACCCAGCGATGCGTCTGTTCGTCGTAATAACGAAAGTCAGCCGTGTAAGTGCAATACAACTGCAAATCAATGTAAACCGGAAACTTAGGTTGTAATTCTAAGTGCCTGATTAATCCATGTTTTTGCAGTAATATCAGATCAGCATAACGCTTCATTTCCGACTTGGAATCAAATACGATCCCGTCCATCGTCCGCTGATCCTTGGGGGCTACTTTGTATTTCGTTACCATCGTTCGGTGCTTTCGGAAAAAAATCTTCAGGCGTTAGTTTGATGCCGCGCTGTGCAGCAGCCACCATCAATTCAATTTGACGCCGTGTGGGTATCAATCCACCGGAACCACCTTGACTAATTGGCAGCAGCCATTTGTACACCGCTTGATTGGTGATGCCCAGCATTAATGACACAGCGCGAGCGCCACCCAACTTGTTAATTACCCGCTTTGCGACGAGTTGCGCACCGTCCTGCATAAAAACCTCACAAATGTTTGTTGACAACCTATGGTTGGATATGCATTACTGTATTTCCACAACGGAGGCAACCATGAATGACAATTTCAGCATAAACAAAGTCTGGACGATTGCGGAAGGCATCCAAGCGAGGAAGATGAACGATGACGGTTATACCGCAAGAGAGATTGGTACTGCTCTTGGGCGATCCCGAAATAGCGTCATAGGCTGGTTTCACCGCCAGCAGATACGCCTAAAGACGGTGATTAGCACTGAGGCCAAAATGCAAAAGGCCCGCAGCGCATATAAGAAACGCGGCAGGCAGGCACCCAAGCCACTCCCTGCGGAACCAAAGATTTCCAAAATATTCATAAATTCAAAGACTAAAGAGCCAATTCTTCAACCAGTGGATGATACGAACGTCACGTTCATGAAGCTTACGAACATGATGTGCAAAGCAGTCATTGGTGAAGCGAAAGGCATAGAAACTATCTACTGCGGCGAGAAACCTATGAAAGCAGGGCATAGCTGGTGTGCGTTTCATCACTCCATCTATTACGGCAGCAAGAGGGCAGAACCTAATGAAGAACGTCAAATCGTTTCGCGAGGTAATAAAATTTTTGGAAGATTTGGGTCTGGAAGTAAATCTCGTCAAAACTAAAAATCATCTGAAATATTATTGCAAGAAGGGTGAACATGAGAAATTTTTTGTCAGGGCGTCGTCGCCTTCAGACCACAGAGGATTCCTTAACTTCCAATCGGACGTTAAGCGATGGCTTAAATCACTACCAAACAACTGAGGAGAATACAGAAATGACTATCGAAGCAATCACGGGTGAAGCTAATCGTCAACACGCCAATTTCGTACAGAAGTATGGTCACCAGACGCCATTCTATGTGCGCATGTCCAGCATTCTGGGCATTATGCTGGGGCGTGAAGTGCAACCCAACGAGATCGCGATGTTTGAACTTGCTCACGCACAAACACGCCTCTCCCTGAACCCCGCGGATGATCAGGCGTATCATGACATGATCGTCGCGACCGCCTCCGCCAAGATGTACGCGGCTAAAAAGTCCTCCAGCTTTGAAGATAAGATGCTGGCGGATGTCGAAGCTAATCTGATCGACAGCATAAATGGGAATTAACATGCGTTATTTAATTCCGCTTTTATTGGTTTCATCCCTTTTACAGGGGTGCAGCATCACAATCCACGAAGGTGGCCCATCCAAGAAAGAAACGCAGAATGGCGCACACTGAGTATTTTCTGCGGAACTTTGAAAACTCCCATCGCGCTGTCTTTAAGGTGGCGGAATGGTTTCACCGCCAGTGGAATATGAGTATCGGCATCAAAAGCAAAAAGGTCGCCCCCACATACGAAGAGCGTTTCCATTACATGGATGATGGCGATTTTTTGTTCAAAAGGCCGGGGAAAGACAAATGGGAAATCGCGGAAGTCAAACATAAGAATATGGAGTGGACGGGGGAGGATGACTTCCCTTATCCAACCGTTTTTGTATCTAACGTTCACAGCGTGGAGCGTGGGCATGAGCCGCATCTTTGGGTGCTGGTGAGTAAGTCACTGACACATGCCATCATCATACCAAAGTCTACGAAAAGATTTTGGATTAAAGAAACAGTTTACAACCGTAACTCTGGAAAGAACGAGGAGAAGTACTTGTGCGCGAAGCACTTAGCGCAATTTTACGAAATACGCGGATATTCAGTTGACGACTCATTCCAATGAGTGTATATATTTACAATCAACAACGGGAGAATACAAATGTTGACACCAGAACAAATCGCCAAACGCCGATACTCAGTTGGTGGTTCAGACGCGAACACCATCATGTCAGGCGACATGAAACGCATCACGCAGCTTTGGAAAGAGAAGCATGGGGATCTTCCGCCTGAAGATCTTTCCGGCGTCCTGCCCGTGGTCATGGGGTCGTATACTGAGCCTTTGAACGTCATATGGTTTGAAAAACAAACGGGTCGGTCTGTGACCAATCAGGGGGACGAGCATACGCACCCGCTGTATCCGCATATGACCTGCACATTGGATGGCCTGACGGACGACGGCAAAACGATCTTTGAAGCGAAGCATGTGTCCCCTTTTTCTAAGGAAGACACGCTGATGGATCGTTATATGCCGCAATTGCACCACAACATGTCGGTGTTAGGTGTACGCCAAGCTGTATTGTCCGTGTTCTTTGGTAACCTGCGGTGGGAAAAGTATGAAGTTACATACGATGACTTTTATGGCGCTGTGGTTACGGATGCGGTCAACCGCTTCTGGAAGTCCGTGCAGGAAGATATACCTCCTGAGTTGGTATTCGCAGAGGCACCCAAAGAGTTCGTCCAGCGTATGGACATGCAGGACAATAACCTGTGGGGCCATTTCGCGGCGCAATACGTCGAAATGAACCCGTACAAGTTGAAGTGGGACGAGGCGGTCGCGGGAATGAAGGAACTCGTGCCTGAAGGCGTTCAAGAGGCCTATGGTCACGGTATCATCATTAAGCGCGACAAACGTGGCGTCATGCGTGTACGGGGAGAGAAAAATGAGCACATTACAGCGTAGTTTGATTGATGCGGAAGCGTCAGTTGCAGAAATGTGTGAGGCAACAGGCGCAAATGCCGATCAGATCGTATTCTTCATTACGGATGAGGGCGATGACATGATCGTTCACGTTCGCCATTGGGATATTATGACGGAAGACCAAAAGAAAACGATGGTCATGTGTTTAGCTGGAGTTGTCCAAACATTGGGCAAAGCTATAGAAGCAGAAGAGAAAGCAACGAGGAACTGATCATGATTAAGACAAGTGAAACATTAGACGCATTCGCCGAAGCATTTGCTAAAGCACAGGGGGAATTGACAAACCCGCCTAAGAACAAGGTCAACCCGCACTTTAATAGCCGCTACGTTGATTTATCTGACGGTCTGGATGTCATTCGCAAGACCTTCAGCAAGCATGGCCTCGCGGTTATCCAAGGGACATCCTTGGAAAACGATCTTACGGTGCTGAACACCCGCATCCTGCATAAATCAGGGCAGTGGATGGAATGGACCTACCCTGTATCAGGCCTTGATACACATCAAAAGATGGGGTCGGCGATGACATATGCGCGTCGTTACGCCCTGTTTGGTATCGTAGGCGTGGCGGGGGAGGATGATGACGATGGTAACACCGCGTCCGCCCCTGTGAAGCCCATCAAGAAAATGGCGGAAGTTGGCTTGACCCCAGAAGCAAGCGCTTTGTCCGCTGAATTGTTAATTGCGGAAATTGAACGTCTTGATTCGATTGACGCGATGACCCGTTGGGCGGCTGCTAACAAGTCACGCAAGGACAAGTTGGTGCCTGCGGATCAGAAGCTGGTCACAGAAGCCTTTAAGCTGCGTCAGGGCGACATCAGCAATGGCTGAAGTAATAAACATGCGGAGGCGGGGGTTTAAACTGGAACCCTGCGCTCTCATGGACGAAGAGGCGTTGGGGGAGATCCCCGAAGGCAGAGATTTGACTGTCACGGTAAAACGCCAACGCAGTCAGAGACAGCATAGGTTTTTCTGGGGGTTGTTACAAAAGGTCGTTGATAATCACGCTGAGTATCATAGACCGGAACAGTTGCTTTTGTGGCTTAAAATACGATTGGGGTACGTTGATGAAGTTAGGTTTCATGATGACAAAGTCTGGTGGGTTGCGAAATCCATTAGTTTTAATGCGATGGGCCAAGATGAATTTAAAAAATTCTTTGATGTGGCGTTGGACATACTTATCGCGGAGGTAATCCTTGTGGATCGCAGAGAGTTGATCCGCGAGGTCGAAGAGATGGTTGGTTTCAAATTAGAAGAGGTATGGAAAAATGGCGTATGAACCAAAAGATGGTGACTTTGTTCTTTATGTGAATGATCGCAAAGTCAAAGACACGCATCCTGATTACAGCGGGAATATTATCAAAAATGGCAAAAAGCACTTTTTGAACGCTTGGATCAAATCCAGCAAAAACGGTGGCGATGATTTTCTTTCTGGTACTATTGGCGAAGAAATGAAGCCTAAAGGATCAGACACGGCACCTCCGCTTTCCCGTGGTGGTGGATTTCCGGGGGTGCGCACAATCAACGCGCAGGCGATGTCAGCGGCTTCCGCGCCTGCTGTGCATACTCAGCCCGCACTTGACGACGAAATCCCTTTCTGAGGTGCAATATGTCAAACGTCAAAGCCCGTTTTAAAGACGCTACGTTAGACCAAGCTTTGGAATTGGTAAAAAAGCGCAAACCAAGTCGGAAGGGATCATACATGGCGACAGCCCGTATGTTTCGTAAAGCTAAAAAGCTGTGGGAGGGGGATGAGTACGACAAAGCTGAAAGTCCCCGCGAGAAAGGTATTCGCAATAAGCATGCGAAGCCTAAAGTCACCCTACCCACCATCGGTTTTCTAAACAGGAGGATGGATGGCGAAACGTAAGACAATCAGTGCGAAGGCTCGTGTCGCGCTATTCCAGAAACATGATGGCACCTGCCATCTATGCGGAGGCAAGATCCATGCGGGAGAGGCTTGGGAGGTTGAACATGTGGTACCATTTGCTATGGGTGGCGCTGATACGGAGGATAATTGGCGTCCGGCTCATACCAAATGCCATAAGGCCAAGACTGTCAAAGATGTTGCTGACATCGCAAAAGCGAAGCGGCGTGAAGCGCGTCATATTGGGGCTAAGGTTTCCAAAACGCCAATGCCATTCGGTAAGGGTTCGAAGTGGAAAAGAAAAATGGATGGTAGTGTCGTGTTAAGGGAGAAGTAAAATGATACTGACTAAAGAACTATGGGATGAATATACGGAGGGGCGTGACGATTATGCCACCTTTGAAGAGTTGAAAGATGCGCCTCTGCTGTATCAGGCGTGTTCCGCAGCGAATGCGACGAATTGGAAGCTAAAACAAATGAGCGAAGCTTACGCAAAATTAGCGCGTAAATCGTTTATGCAAGGTTTGGAAGTGCAATACGCGGTTTCTTTGCTGAAAAAGGTCGTCAAACTGAAAAAGGATGATGACCAAGAGAAATGCGTACAAGAAATCATGAAATTCTTTGAAAGGTATGAAGACAATGGGTGAGAATGAAGCGCTGAAGGACTTTGATGAGCAGGTCGCGCATGACCTATGGGATGATGCTATTTCATTGGCGGATCAATTGATCCCAATTGTTATGGCTGCTTCCAAAAACACAACTGTGGAAAAAAACACCGCAAACAAAGCATTGGAAGCGGTAATTATTCGCCGCACTCTTGCGCTTATGTTGATCGCTTGCTTCATGAACCGCGCTACTTTGGAAGCAAACACTTTAGACGAGGCCTTCGCCGCTTGTAAAAGGGTAGCTAAAGATCTTTTTACCCAATATGAGAAAAAGGATCTAATCATACAATGACGCCCATTCAAAAGGTCGTATGGACAAAGAACGCATCCCCACGGGAGCAGCTTGTCATGCTCCGCCTGATGGATGTCTATGGTACGCGCTGCGAGGTGACGGTGGATGAAATGTCCGCCGCCATCAGCATCAATAAACCCACCCTTGTCAAAACCCTACGCGGGTTAAAGGAATTGGGATGGGTCAGGTCTGAGCGAGTGTATAAAGATCGCGGTGACAAACGCCTAAAAGCGCTAACGGGCAATCTTTATTATTTTACAGTTTGAAAAGAGGGGGAGCCGGAATAAATCAACGCGCTCCCCCTAAGTCTCGGGAGGAAACCACCAAGCAAGGACACCCTTGGTGATCACACGATCATACAGATCCGCCGTAATCTACGCAAACTTTTCGTAAGCAGCAGCCAGTTTCTCATCATATTTATTTTGCGCGTATCCGGGGCCATTATAACCCCTCGCAAAGCCAGCCCAGTCCTGACGCCCTAATTCATCCGCCAAACCGCTGTGCTTGATGAAATTAGCCATTTGCAAAAGCTGGTTCGCTTCGCTTTCTTTAGCCTTTTCCACCATGTCCTGCACGGAATCACAGCCAGCCGCCTTGTAGTTGCTGCCCATAATCTGCCCTAAACCCCAAGAGGTGGACAGCAGAGCCGCAGTTTCATCAATAGCGACAGCCGCATCGATTTCAGCGTAAACGCCGTCAGGAGTTTTTGGATATGGCTTCTCACCCCATTTTGGGTAAGCGAGACCCGCATCGACCGCCGCATAAAGCTTGTCATGATCATCTTTTAACTGGCGGTAAAAGATATGGCGTTCAAACAGTGCTTTGGGGCGTCCATCACCATCATAACCGCTTCCTGCCGCTTCCACGGTGGTAACCGCACGAAACGCCGCATATGGGACGCCAATGCTAGTCGCCGCAGCAATAAAATCGTCTTCAGTCGCTTTGGTCGCTTTACCAATAAAATCCATATTACTTACTCCCATCAGATGATTCGTGTTGGTGACTGCTACCAAAGTAGTACGACAAGACGAGCATCAATGCACCATCAATCGTACCCAAGACACGCGCAACCAATTCCCGCATAGATGGGTCAATTACATGCGTGAACAGAAAGTATTGTGCGAGGCCATAACAAATGACGATCACGACCGCGAGAACACGCGGCGTCAGGTCATGCGTCTGGATCGCATAATTACGAGCGCTCGCACGATCATCCGCGGCGATGCGGACGAGGTCGATGTCCAAGGACTTCATTTGGACTTTGAAGTCAGCATCTATCTTTTTGACGGATGCGATTTGTTCTGGTGTTGCTGTAGCCAATGCGGCTTTAAGGTCATCTTCTGATCCGTCAGCATGTCCCAAGAGCGCGGTGGATAAAGCTTTGACTGCCATGCCAGCGACTGGTCCAAGTAAAGCAGTAGCAATTGTCGGTGCGACATTTTCTATCAATCCTTTAAAAGGTCCAAGATCCATTATACCTAACTCCTTGAAAGTATAATCCCTACCATCAGCATTATACTTAATACTAACAGAACAATAAAGCTAACGACAGCCGTTTCGCGAATTTCCTCCGCACGAACCTCTGCTTGACGTTCTTCTAAATAACGCTGACGTTCAATTTCCTTACGAATTTCAATGACTTCGCGTTGAACTTGATCCCACGCTGCCAATCCGAACCGTTCTACAAAAAGGTTCTTTGCTTTCAACGCCAAGTCGTTTGCTTCAGCTTTTGCAGCGTAACGTTCAACCGCAATCTGTTCCGCTGTCTTATCAGAAAATATATTTAAAGACGGTTTTTCAGCGGACATGTGTGTTAATTTAGCAACACTTCCCCATAGGTCAGAAAGATCCGCAGCCATGCCTTGGATTTCTTTACCCGCAGCAATTCCAGCCTGAATCGCACCGTAAGCAGCTTGTGCCGCCGCCAGAATTGTTAAAGGGTCCATAACTCACCTATCCATTACGGGCTTTTGCAATACGCAGGGCGTGGACGATTTTTTCATCCGGCTCGTTCAACAGACCTTTAGTGCGCTCATCAATGTATTTTTTTGCTTCTTTGAACAATTTGTCAGCTTCAGGAATACGACCACCCGTCGCACGCTTTGTGCGATCCTGCATCAATTCATCCACGGGCGTTTCGACATCACGCTCCGCCCTATTGCGCATAGCCCGTGCGCGACCAGCAAAGCCCATCTGGCGGTTCTCTTTGCGCCATTCCTCTGGATAGTACCCAGACGCACGAGCGGGGGCTACAGGGCCGACTGTTTCGTCCTTGGGGACATAATGCTGACGCCAGTTGTAAGGGGTTTTCCCGCCATCACCGTATTCAACGCGACCACCTTTATTAAACCCAGCAGCTTGCGCCGTTGCACCAGCAACATTTTTGCCAGTTTTGTAAACGTTTAAACCATATTGGATGGCGTCTTGAACAGCCTTTTTTTGGTAGTCATCCAAATCCTGCGTGAACTGATTAATCTTTTTGCTGTCGTATTTTGTTTCACCCGCTTGTACGGACGCCGCATATGCAAGACCCGCCAATTGATTGTTTACGGCATTGACCAATTTCTTGTTGTTGAAGAATTTATCATAAGCAGCCGTCAACATAGCTGGATCTTTAGACGCGAGTTGATCCGCCAAAGCACGAGCGTAATTCCCACCGTAATAATAATTAGCGGCGCGGCCCATGATGATCGATACGGGGAAAAAAGGCGTTCCGTGCGTCAAATATTCGACGAAACCACCCAAACCCGGAATGTAGGAGTTGCGCAGGAATTGGGAAAATGTATCCCCCTTCACGCCCAAGTCACGGGCGCGTTGGTACGCATCTTTGTAAAACACTTCAGATTGAAGGTGGTTTTGAAGGTCGTGATACCCATTTTCACCCAAAACGTTTTCCAAACCGCGTTTGACATTATCTTTCGCAAACCAGTTTTTGATTTTGTTGTATGCGAGCGCGATGTTTTGCGGCGCACCAGTCTGCACCCCACCACCCGTAATACCCGCGCTTTCAATTTCAGCGAGAAGGCCGTATTTGAAAAACGCCTTTTCATCATCAGACATGTTAAGGGCGTCATTCGCCGCTTTGTCGATGTACTCGCGGTTATTGATCCGTTTCAGAAAGTTCTGTCCAGCCGTAAGCGCGTCATCTTTTAAATGCGCCATTTCGCGCTGAGTATTTGCTTTTTCAAACGCCTCGTTGTACAACCCCGACGGATGACTTTCATCGGTCAAAGCATTACGAATATCCGCCCCCAAATTCTTAATCTGATCCACATATGTGTTTTCAGAACTGGTGCTTGCGGAACGTTTCAAATTAGATGCGCGGGAATCTAATTTCTGTTGAAGGTTATCCAAAAATTCCACATTGACATTTTCAGGACGGAGCAAAACCCTCTCATCCATGTTCATGCCCTTAATGGGGTCTTTCAAATTATTATAAATGTTTGTGACATCCGGCGGCCTGCCAGTGTCAGAAACGATGTTACTCCCCAAACCATATGCGTCAGCAACATCCTCTTTTGACATACGCTTTAAATCATAAAGATTTTCAATCCCATAATCTTTTAGCGTCCTGACATCCGCATCACTCAGGCCGGAGTGTTCAATCCCTAATTCACCACGGTTGCCAAATGGGTTTTCAAATTTACCACCTTTAACAGTTGACATGGTCGATGACACGTCATCAACCGCTTTGGCAACGTCTGGGTTTTCAGCTAAAGCTTTATCCCACCCACCATACCACGAGCCTTTGCCGTTTTCTGGGTGATACGCCTCTGTAAAATTCGCTTGGTTTTGACGCGCAGCCAACTCACGCGCCTGTTGGCGAACGGAATCAACGTCAAAATTACCTTCGACGCCCGCCATTTTTTTAAGAAACTGCTGGGTGCGCTCCGGTGCGCCAGCCAACCGCTCATTCAAATTCGCTTTGAAATTTTCTAAATCATCTGGGTGATTTTTAAATTTCTGCTGAATCCAACGATCAGTTTCAGGCCCACGGATGTCAAACCATGACAATGGTTCCCCATCTTTGATCCGCTGCGCAAATTCTTTAGGATCAGTTTGAAGATCCCCGTTGACCCAATCCGTATGCAATTTATCCATAAAGGTATTGGCTGCGTGTTTGTCTTTATTCGTAAACCCCGCTAACCAATCAGGCGTGACTTTGGATATAACGCTTCCCAGAGCCTTGCCAGCCCCAGCAACACCCGCGCCGAATACAGCGCCTTCTTCAGCCGATTCAGGGATGCTTTTTTGTTCAGATGGTTGTTTCGTACCAAACGCTTGTTCGCCAGCGGCAGTCGCTGCACCCCAGCCCGCACCTTCCGCACCCCAACCAGCGAGTTCCGCACCTGTGGCGGCTAACCGCCCATATTTAGGGAGCGTAGCCGCACGAGCGGCTGAAGCAGCCAACCCGACGCCCGGAACAAACGCCATAGGGACAGCCTGAGTTAGTTCACCCGCCACTTCCGCATAAGGATGTTGCGCGGTCACTTCACGGCTATACGCCTCACGTTTCGCTTTTAAATCTTCAAGGCGTTCTTGGAAATTAGCGCCTTCGCCTTGTCCTGAATACGCCTCATAATACCGTTTCGCCGCTTGGACAGCGGGGCCAACAACGGGAACATTCCCTAACCCATGCAGATAAGCGCCAGTTGCACCCTCTTCCGCCACTTGTTTTTGCGCGGCTTCTTGATGCTTCGCAATTTTTTGTTCGTACGGTGCCTCTTGTGGGCTTACTAATTTTACATTTTTTGATTCAGGAGATTCGGACAACCCAAACCGTTGCATAGCATCTTCATAGCTATACTGCCCGCCAGATGCGGGTTGATTTTGATCTTGCGAGGTGGACGCAGAAGGTTGGTCAATCAAACCAAATTTTTTAACCGCATCATCATAACTGTACATTACGGCCTCGCAGATTGATTTTTATAAGAATCAAAATAACGTGAAAGATTAGCAACACCGTAGTTTTTGCCAATTTGGTCAAAGGTTTGTTGGTCCAACTTACCATCCATGTAAGCCGTGATTGCATTTTCAGCGTTTTTGTTTTTAGTCAAAAGCGTTGTAATTGCGTTAATGTCACGGGAATATTGGTGCGATGGATTAGCTTTGTTTACGACATAAGGAAGGTTCGTCCCCGCCTTAGCGGTTACATCACCATAATGCTTTGCAACCTCTTGGTTATCCAGTGCGGCCTTCTGCATAACAATATTTGTCGCAACCAAGCGGTTTGAAGTTTCTTTAGGAATACTAACGCCCGGATTTGCACCCAAACGAGTCGCAAACATTTTTTCCGATTCATTAGCGTTACGGGTGATAGACGTTTGAAGTGTCGCTAATTTTTTTGCTTCAGCGTCAGAAACAATAGCTTTTTTCCATTCATCTGGAACAAGGCGTTCTTTTTCACCAATCATGGCGGCGAGAGTATTATAAGAATTAGCCCATGCATAACGCAAGTTAGCCGTTTGATCCCCAACAGCCAACTTACCATTTTCCGGAAGATTACTTACAGTGCGGATCAGATCAGAATTGACCATTTGATTGCCACGGGCGGCTGAAGCGGCTTCTTCGTAATTTTTAAGATCATTATAATATTTATCGCGACCCTTGGTTAACGAATCCTTCAACAAACTGCCAGTCGTAGATGCAAGCGCGTTGTATTCTTTAGCGCCCTCATTCTGAATAATTTTAAGTTTATTGTTGTGTTCTTCGTCAAACGGCGAAACGGGGCCAAGCTGCGTTTGCTGTTGCAATATTTCAGGGGCCATTTCGGTTGGATTTGTCGGAGCGGTCACAGCATTTTGCTGAGTACCGTCTTTTGGGTTCGAAAATGTTTGCAAAGCGCTGGTATCAACAATTTTACCACCGCCATTGCCGCCAGCAGACAGATCATATGGAACAGACTTGTATTGTTTAAGCTGACCATTTTCAATGATGGGTTGTTGAACCCCCTGCAAAGATGGTTCAAGACCCAACAACGCCGTTTCTTTAGACGTCTTTTCAGCGGTTGCGCGTTCACGTTCAGCTTCTGCGCGGCTGCGAAGACCCGAAGACTCATTCATTTTACCCTGAGTCTGCATATTAGCGATTTCAGCCTGCTGCCTATTCAACGCTATAAGCGTATCAACATAAGCCTCGCCGCCCGCGCCGATAGCTTTCCCCAACACACCGGGAGTTTGCATCGTGCGAAAACCCGCTTTCATCAAAGCAAGCCGTTCATTTTCAGTCGTGTTGACGCCCAGCATCCCAAGCAAACCAGCTTTCGTCGCCTGCTGCTGATAAGGGATATTTTCTTCCGACCAACGGTCACCCGCGCCGCCACCAGATGGCTGATAATTGCCGCTTTCACGGCGTGAAGGTGCGCTGCCACCGTATTCGGATAAAGTATCATTTCCATATGAACCGTCAGGCATTTTCCACCTCAGTTTCGACGCATTCTGTGGGCCACCCGCCCACACAGTCTTCAATGTATTCGCAATGTCGTTCGTCAAGCCCTGTTCTTGGACGTCCTGAACCAAATCGCGACCAGTATACCTTTTATAGCCCAAATATGCATTCTTAAAACCAAACCTAAGTTGGTTTTCAGGGTGCATTGTAGCATCTTCGCCAGCTATGTCATTCCAAGTGTCGCGGGTCGCTTGAAAAGCCCCAGATGCGCTACTTTGCCCACCCGGCCCAGCTTGCCCACGAGCGAGGGGATGACCGCCAGAAGTGTCAAACCGACCTCCCCCATTGACAATGTCGTAACGGTTGCCGGATTCGTTTGCGCCAATATATGGCAGGACCGTTTGACGGATAACGTCAGGTACATCCCACCCTTCAAGCTTAGGAGGTGGGTTGTACCCAGAACTATCATCTTGGTTTTGCGCCATCGTTACCTCCGGTGGTGGTTAACGACCCCACCGCGATTCATACCCTGACCACCCAAGAAGTCCCTTGCGGCGAGAGCCTGCATCCCTTGCGAAACAGGAACGACACCAGCACCCGCAACGTTTTCCGCTTGGTTCTGCAAATACCCAGAGGATGGCATCCCGTAATTCATAGCGATTGGGGCGACGCCAAATGTCGGTGCGACGGGAGGCGTCCGGACGTTTGACCCACCATAAGCGCGATGATGACGATGCTCATGAACGCCACCGCCGCGGTTATAATCAAACCCACCATAATCAAAGATTGGGCTAAAATCATTGCTGTAATAGCTAGATGACCCATAATCTACGGGGGCGGGTGGCGAGTAATAGCTTGTGTCAGGCGTATAGCTATAATCAGGCGCGACAAAGTTATTGTAAGTATCGTTAGGGTTATAGGTGGGGCCAACATACGATGGCCCCGTGTCAATTGGCGCGGGCGGTGTATACGATTGGAAATTAGTATCGTTATACGACACATCGTTTGCACTAGGAGATGTCAAATCCGCAGAATTTGCAATGGTGGGAGTGCCACCAGAAGTATCAACAGACGGTGCAACCGCACTTTGATCCTGATAAACATAATTGCTATCAGGCGACACGGTTGCTGAAGTGGTTGGGATTACGGGCTGTTGGTCAGAAGACATAGTCGCTGAAGTGGTTGG
>Ga0007809_10000472_pt1 | contig 16837 bp, 19 predicted proteins | sample CryBogCBE02Aug07_FD_60383 | JGI IMG/M metagenome (GOLD analysis project Ga0007809, IMG submission 60383) | Freshwater microbial communities from Crystal Bog, Wisconsin, USA - CBE02Aug07 | ecosystem: Environmental > Aquatic > Freshwater > Lake | place: Crystal Bog, Wisconsin, USA | collected...
GAAGATATTGTAGTTGTGAAGGGAAAGAGCCGAGGGAAGCGACTAACAGAGGTGCTGGATCTGGCGATTACCACGGCCAAGAGCACGGGAGCTAGTTTTGGTGCAGTTGTCTTGGGGGAACTAGAACAATAATCTTTAGTCCAGTAGATGAGCGGACTAACTATAGAAATACCACCTGGAAATACCACTGCTGATGCTTTGTCAGCAGGACAATATAGGTTAACTATAAATGCACCATTTTACAAAGAAGATGGAACTATGGTGGATGTTCCTAAAGAAACAATAATAACTATTAAAAATGCAGATGTTGGTGTTCCAGAATCATCTAATTCAGTTGGAATGTTTGGTAATACACCCGATGAAATACGAATTATTATAGAGCCAGAAGATCACGAATATTTGGAGAAGATAGGTGTTGGTGGTCGCAGACGAAAGCACCGTAAAACACGCAAACATAAAAAAACAAAAAAACATCGTAAGTCTAGGAGGAGTCGCCGTCATAACTAAATTTGATCAATTTGGATGTTTTAATCATAAGGTAATATGGATTCGCTGACAGAAGAGCAGCGAGAAGTCATAAATACATTGTCTCAAGGACACAATGTATGTATGACTGGTTGTGGAGGGACAGGGAAGTCCCACATTATTAAGTATATTCCAGAGATTATGGGGCCTATCTTAGAGACCAAGCTGGGTCATAAGCCCGTCATTCACATAACAGCACTAACAGGGTGTGCAGCGCTATTGCTCGGGCCTCAGGCCAACACTTTGCATTCCTGGTCCGGTGTTGGTCTCGGCAAGGAGTGCGTGACCGATCTGGTCTGGAAGATTAATCGCAATGGCCGAGCCAAGAAGAACTGGCGCAACTGCGACCTGCTCGTGATTGATGAGATCTCGATGTTAACTGTGGAGCTCCTGGAGAAACTGGATGATATCGGCAAGCGAATGCGCAAATGCTTTGACAAGCCCTTCGGTGGTATCCAGTTGCTGCTTGTGGGTGATTTCTGTCAGCTACCGCCCGTTAAACAGCTACAGTTCGCCTTTGAGTCCGAGCGCTGGTCCACAATTGTCCCAAAGATAGTGGAGCTTGTGCAGGTGCAACGCCAGAAGGACCCACTGTTTCAGAAGATTCTCACGGAGGCACGGAGAGGTGATCTGAGCTCGGTGTCGGAGAGTCTTCTTCGGGAACGGAAGGGTTTGGAGTGGCGCACCCTTCGCATTCGGCCCACTCTCCTGTTTCCCCGCAATGCTGAGGTAGATATGATCAACGAGGCCAATCTGAAGGCCTTGAAGGGACCGATGAAGACCTTTGATTCGGGATTTGCCTATGCAGATATGAGTGTGGCCGCCAGGACCAATCTGAAGAGCGAGGACTTCAAGAGAACCGTGGCTCAAATGGACCGAGATGCGATGTATCGGGACAAGTTGTTGCTGGCAGAAGACGCACAGGTGATGCTGATTACCAATCTGGATGTTGGGGCGGGACTCGTGAACGGCAGCAGGGGCGTCGTAGTCGGCTTTGATAGCAAGGACGGATATCCTGTGGTGGAGTTTCTGAATGGATCACGCTTGCCCATTGGACCACATAAGTGGGAGGTAGACGGCTACCCTGGTGTCTTTCGCACCCAGATCCCTCTTCGTCTCGCGTGGGCCTGCACTATCCACAAGGCCCAAGGGGCCACTCTGGATAGTGCTCTCATTGATGTCGGAGAGAACACCTTTGAATACGGACAGGCGTATGTGGCACTCAGCAGGGTGCGGTCCTTGGAGGGCCTGTATATTCACGACTTTACACCTGGAGCGTTTTCACTTCATCCAAAGGTGGCGGCCTTTTATGGTTGGAAAGAGTGAGCGAATGCTGTTGTGCACACTGTAAAGTTGTTGTTGTATTGAGATAATTTATACCCGTCATTTGAACAATGACAACAGGGTTATTAGTGTCTTTATTGGCACTTGTGATCAATACAACATTCATTTTATTTTTAACAATCAACGCCGCCACACACATACACATTATGAGTTCGCAGCTAGTCGCAATTAGAAGTGGGATATCTTCCACTCTAGTTGCGTAAGCGACCCATAGGACAAGGCTTACAGTATCAAAGATGGTTCTGCCGAGGCTCAGCCCCTCTACAGAACCACACCGCAGCGTATGAAAGAACTGTGCTCCATACGCGATTACTGAAATAGAGGCTGCAGAGTATCCAATTATATCGGTTGACATCCCATTCTAATAGTAGTTGCGGTAAATTTGATACTAGTTGATTTCAATCCGAGTTCCAACAATGAGCCGAATTTCTAAACAAACAGTACGGCAAATGGCTGAGACGACTGAACAATCTACTGCAATTTCTACTGGAAATGTCACAGGAAGCCCTGTTAAACGGGGTCGCGCGGGGTCGGTCACAGTTCCACCACTTTCTTTAAGTCCTCCAGCGTCAACAGAGACCTTCGTGGAGCCTGTTCTGCGTCCCAATCCACATCGTTTCACCCTCTTTCCTATTGCAAAACCCAAGCTCTATGCCAAATACAAGGACAGTCAGAGTGTGATCTGGTTTCCCGAGGAAGTAGATCTGAGCAAGGATATGAAGGACTGGGTCAAGCTGAGCAAGGACGAACAGTATTTCATTCGTAATATTCTGGGGTTCTTTGCGGGATCGGACGGAATTGTGCAGGAGAACTTGTCTACGCGCTTCTCCAATGAAGTGCAGTTGCCAGAGGCCCGGGCCTTCTATGCCATTCAGAATGCAATGGAACAGATCCATTCTGAGACCTATTCGTTGCTAATAGACACTTATATAGATGACAAGGCGCTTAAGGATCAGACCTTTAAGGCCATTCAGACCATTCCTGCGGTGGCCAAGAAGGCCGATTGGGCCAAGAAGTGGATTGAGTCCAAGGAGGAGAACTTTGCGACGCGACTGATTGCCTTTGCTATTGTGGAGGGCGTGTTCTTTAGTGGATCCTTCTGCGCCATCTTCTGGCTCAAGCAGCGCGGTGTAATGCCTGGCCTGACTTTGAGTAATGAGTTCATTGCCCGTGATGAGGGGCTTCATACGGACTTTGCAGTGGCCCTGTATGAGGAGATCGTAGAGAAGGTGCCGAAGGCAAAGGTCCACAAGATTATAAGGGAGGCCGTGAAGATTGAGAAGGAGTTTATTACCAAGTCGCTGCCTTGTGATCTGATCGGAATGAACTCCAAGCTGATGTCGGAATACATTGAGTTCGTGGCCAATCGCCTGTCAACACAACTGGGCTACGGAAAGGTGTATGCGGATGCAAAGAATCCCTTTGACTTTATGGAACAGATTGGCCTACAGGGCAAGGACAACTTCTTTGAGAAGCGCGTGAGCACCTATGCCAAGGCCAATGTGGGGTCTACAGCGGCAGAGCAGGAGTTTGATCTGGACGCGGCATTTTAATTGTTGAAGACGAATAGGGATATGATTCGCTGGCTTCTGATCGCCATCGGCATTCTGTGCGTCTTATTTTTGCTTACGAGACGACAACCACAACTGCAACAACCTGTTCGTATTATTAAGGAAAAGGAACGGGTTGTAATACAAAAGGATGTGCCTGTGATTATGAAAGAACCTGTGCGTGTTAAATATGTGCAGCAACTGGATCCTCTTTTATATGTGGACGATGGAATGTATTACAGGAATCCCGAGACGATTGAAGGGAATCGGCTATGGATTGAACAGAGACCTAAGACAAACGATTTGGAATGGGGGATGCCCTTGTACACGGATAGGTGGTCTGGGGGAATCTATAATGGGTCCTTTAAGACATATACTAGTTAGACCCTTGAATATTGAAAATATATTATTCGGATATCTTCTTTTCAATAAATGGTAAGAGTGTATCAATATTCACTCTTATATTTAACTCATTATCTACAAACGTCATATCCGGAAATCGGGTATAATTTAATTTAAGTATATTAGCAACGTGTAAAAATTGTGTATGAGCATAATTTTCCTTATATGTTTGACCATATTCTCCGAGTTTATAGCTTGGAAATAATTCAATAAATTTTGTTTTTAAATTTGCAAATACAAGAAAGGAAAGTCCGCCGCCATTTGGTGCTAAGATTAATTCAGATGTTGCAAAGAGTTCTACTTTTTCTTTAAATGATAAATCTTCTAATTGCACATATTGAAACTCAAGATATTTTAATCTCTCTATTAATTCATCCTCATTAAGCACATGTCGTTTCTTTACTCCATTGTGTCTTGACACAAATTCTGAATTTTTGCGTGTTATATATATACGTTTACCTGGTTTTATATTAAAATCTGGAAATAATGGTAAAAATAGACTCCGAAGAAAGTGGGGATTTTCTTTGGGGACAAAACATCCACATAGTTCTCCATTAAATGAAACAATATTTATTTTTAATAAATTTGTTTGGTTCAAGGGGACAACATTAATAGTTGACAGATCAAAATCTTTTAGTGTATATATAACGGAAACTTTTTCTTTTAAACAATCAAATATCTGGTAATATAAATTGGCTATTGATGTAGGAAAGACTCCTGTCGTATTCATTGGGTATTCAATATCTTTTTTTGAATTTGTTATTTTAACAATCATTTCCTTATCTATATCGTGTTTATGCTCAATAAGATAAGGAAGATATAGGGTTAGTTTCCCATTATGTTTATTATTGATAATATGTCGGATACCTCCAATTGTATAATACAAAAAATGATAAATAAATACCCAATCCCAATTATTCAGATAAAATATTACTGACATATTCACTATAACAATAGACCAGAAACTCTTTAGATATGAATTGTATCATAAATTTGATCCTTTAATTTAATTTAGTATAAAGTAAATTAACGAATGTCTACCTATGAACAGCAAATCATCCACGGTGTCCCTTTCCTCGTTAGCAACAATTCTGTCTTCTACTACGACCCCCTTGCCCTCCCCTGGTCTGCCAATCCCAAGGAGCCAATCCGAATCGGCACTTTCACAGACGGAACCCTCAGACTTGACGCGGGTTGGGAGGAGCGAGTCCAATCTCGTGTTGATGCCTGGCGCGCAACTATCAGTCCCGTCGGAAGAAACGAAGTTGTCCGTGCTCCAAAGCAAAGTAAGCCTAAGCGATCTCCAAAGTCAGCAGCTAAAAATGCAGGAACGGCAGGAGAGACAGCAACTGTTGCAGGAGGAACAACAGCAACAACAGCAACAACAGCAGCAACAACAGAAACAGTCAATGTCATCATTAATACCGCAACTCCAGAGCAGAATCCTAAACGTGTCCTCAAGCGACGTAAAGTTGTTCAGCCAAATGTTGCGTGAATATCATAATGACATCAAGTGTTGGATAGAACACTAGCTTATAGGTTCTGGGGAAAGAGAGTATTTACACTGTAGAAAGGGGGAGCATTAGGTGTCCCAGGAAGCTGCTGGGTATACTGGGCCTGTATATATTTTAATAGGTCCTGGTGCGATTGAAAGACAGGAGGAGTCCAAGAGCGCTTATTGGCCTGCACCTGAAGGCTCTGCGCATTGAGTGAATTAAACAGTGTCTTATTTTCCGCATTACGACGAATTTGCGATGCATCTCCTCCTTGACGCACATTGAACTGAGGCTGTGTTGCAGGACTCGTGTATTGTCCTGAAATATCTGGATTCTGGTTAAATAAGAACTGTCCCTTTGAGTTCCAAAAACCATAGGTTGTATTTTGCTGATCCGTATAATCCGCACCCGGTTTGTTATGAAGTCCGACAAATCCGGTTTGCTGTGCCATTGGTCTCTACCTTGAGGTCAGAGAATAATCAACCTAAATAAACCGATCGTTATATATGTAATGGCAACGAAACAGAAAGTTCCCCCCATAATTAACTGTAAACCCATTATCAAGAAGGATAATCGCACACTCATATGGCTCCACGATGCGATTCCAGACACGAAAATAAATGTCTATGATGGAATTGTTACAAGTATTGCGGATTATATAAAATGGAATAAAAAAACAAATATTATTGGCGTTGTATTGTTGAAAATAGAAGAGGGCGACTTTGATATCATTCGGAAGAACAAGATCAATGTCTTTATATCAAAGGCTGTTTTTGAAACGCAAAAAAAGGATGATTGGCTCGGACTCGGTATCAGCATTGGACTTTTAGAGGAAATTGCCGATCAATTCCCAATTATTCCTAGTTCCTGGGATGGAAGTTTAGTAGATGCCATCTCATGCATCACTCTTCTTTTTCATTACAATGTCCTCTATATTCCCGAAGGCACTGCATTATCAACTGGAAGGGACTCACAATTTACAAATTATGGTATACGCGTTCGCACCGATTATAAGGCGCCACCCGAGATCTGGTTGATAACCCAGTATTTTATACACAAGGTCACCAAGAGAGCCCGTGAGTTTCGCCAATGCCTCAAGAACAACTATCAGTGCAAATACCTGGATCGTGTGGTCCTTTTGAACGAGTCCGATCTCAAATACGACTGGAGCGGCGCAAAAGGCAGTGAAAAGATCCATCAGGAAATCATTAAGACACGCTTGACCTATAAGGATCTCATCAAATATGTATATGATACCGTGCCACTCGGGACTATTGTTATCTTCGCCAATGCAGACATCTATTGTAATGACTCGCTCAAACAGCTCTACACAGTCAATATGGAAGACAAGCTTTTTGCTCTTCTCCGTTGGGACGAACAGGAGGGTTCCACCGATCTCAAGCTCTTCGGGCCTAGACCCGATTCCCAGGACGCCTGGATCTGCTTGAGCGACGACATCAAGAAACGCACCTGGAACTGGGAGTCCTTTGATTACAAGCTCGGCACTGCCGGATGCGACAATCGCTTTACGAGTGATATGTTCCAGATGAAGTTTCTTATAGCCAATCCCTGTCAGTCCATTCAAACTGTGCACATTCACAAGACAGCCATACGCGATTACAATCCCACGGACATTGTGCCCGCACGAATGTATATGTATGTTCATCCTTGTGCCCTGATGGAACTGGCGCAAGAATCCAAGGGATCTACTGCTCTCTTTTCTTTAAGTCCTCGGCGAGCAGTCATAGGAGTCCGTGGTCTCAGTCCCAAGAAGTTGCAGACCTATTGTATTATGTTGGCGAGGGAGAACCGGTTCAAGTGGAACGAGACGGCTCTGACGCCCCTTTCTTTAAGTCCTCTCACGGTCGCAAAGTGGTCCAATGCCTTCGTGACGAATGCGGGGGTCGTATATGACTATAACCGCATTTATCTGGGCGAAAAGTCCGATGAATTCATTCAGAAGGTGGGACGGGACCTGTGTATTTCCTATGTGAATCCGTGTGAACGAGTTGGGACTATGTTGGCCATTCCTTGCGCCACGGTTGCGCAGATGACAAATCCGGATTTGTATTGTCTTCACTATTTGTCGTATGTGCTGCAGATCTACGAACAGTTGAGTGTGGAGCAGAAGCCGAGCCTCTTCGTTGTTCCGGCGATGATTCAGACGCTCCAGGCATTTATACTTAGAAAGGGACTACAGGGGGCCGTGCCGGCCGTTGCCTGGTCACCGGGTTGCGCCGTTTATGCCCAGGAGATTATTGGATATCTGCCTGAGGTTGCCGAGCTCAGTATCAATGAGATACGAGCTCTCAGAAAGGCGTGGCCGGAGTGGAAACGAGAGGTCGGGACTCGCTGTGTTGTGCTCGTGGATGAGATCTTGACACCGGAGTTTACGGAGGGGGTAGTGAAGGGCCTGTTGCCCGAGGGGTGGTCCGTGACCCAGGTGCTTCGCACGAGTTATGGAATAGAGGCCTATCGGCAGATGGTCGGGGCGGGCCTCTGCATTCTCTATAATCTACCCAAGCAGGAGGAGCATTGGGCCAAACTATGGGCTCTGCCTCTCGGCTGTCCCGTTCTCGAATTTCAGAATGAGCTGAAAGTGGAGGGCGGGTGTCAGCACTTAGCCGCTGCGGCGGAACTGAACTCCTGGTTATTCCCCTTACACAAGGGATCTATTCCAGAAGTCAGGGATCAGGTGGCAGCCGGACTCAAAGAATGGTTTACTTCAAACCCAAGAGGTCTTTCCCCCACTGATATGTTTCTTTCACTTTAGTGGCCGTCATAGGGGTATTATAGCCACGGAAATCAAAGAGATCTCCTTTGAAGAGTTCATCGGGATTGGCAGCATCGCTCGTATCATCGGCCCAATTTGATTTCCCAATATAGTTGAGCGTGGTGCTGCCATTCTGTGGGAGCCAGGAATCGGGTTCGGTCTGCATAAGAACGCCATTGATATAGAAGGTCAGGGTGGGTCTTGAGGCGTCCATATTCGTAGTTGTAATTGTCACGTGGGTCCATTTTTGTAGGGGAAAGGCGCCGGGCACCTGGATATGGAGTTTGCGCTGCTGAGAGTCCCAGATTTCATAGAGAAGATCTGCCGTAGTCGCCTTGAATTGTGGGACAGCTTGTGGCTGGACAGGGGGCAAAGTTTCTCCATAGACTTCAAACTTCGGACATTCAAAGTCATTTACATTCGCGCTCGTGGTCTCCATCAGATTCTGGGGTGTTGTTTCATCCACGGGCTGGGCCCCCGAGGGTTTTGCGGGAACCGTAGAAGTATTATTAAGCACGCAGCCAAGACGGATAGGTTCTTGGCTGGGGAGCTCGTTTCCACGACCAATGATTCCAACAAACACATTGTCCTTGCCGGCCCCGTTGCCGAAGTCAAAGACCTTCGCATTGTTCGTGAACTCCTCAAAGCGGACCCAGAAGCAGACGGCACGGAGATAGCGGAGATCCACTGCATTTCCAAAGCTGAGATTGGGCGTATCCCCGATCTTGAGATACTGCGAGGCCCCGTCAAAGTGCAGGGTGCGCGCAATGGCCGGTTTGGGGGGTTTCTCCTCTACGCCAATTCCTGATGCGCCCAGAATTGTCAGATTCTGGGCATAATCTACCATATCGTCTATGAGACGCAACCAGAACACATTGCCCTGGAAAAATCGTAGGAGCTGATTGATATTATCGGGCGGGTTCGCATCATTTACATCCATCACGGATTCCTTGAACCCGCTGGGTGTAGAGGCCGTGCAAATGGCCTGAAAGGGGGTCTGAAACTCATTGAGCTTCAGAATGCGACAGTAGCCGAGTGTCTTGTAGCTCGTCATATTCATATAGTCATCACGGGTGATTCGGAGGCCCTGTTTTACTGACTGGGTTTTGAAGGTCACCGAAGAGAGTCCCTCTGTACCACCGAGCGCACACGCGAAAAACTTATCATTGTCCCCCCCTCCCGAGGGCTGCACCATACGACAGAAGTCGTGTTTAACACCGAGATTCTGGATGTCCACATAGTCCGCAAAATAACGGGGATCACGAATATATCCGCCCTGTTCTTGCGCAGGATCCAGGCCGATATCCCCGCGCCTAGGTATATGTGTGGACCAGAAGGGACTTTCTCCGACCGCTATCATTGCTGTGGTAAATCCCTCGTTCAAAGCGGCCGGCCAAAAAATTTCTAGAACGGCGACGAGTAGCAAAAGAAATACGCAGACCCAGAGCACCTGGACGATCATCCTGATGATTTAGGGTGTTTTTACCGTGGAACAAATTAGCACATCCTATCAGAGGTATGTTGACCGGAGGAAAACTACTTGGAACCGGTGTATATGGCTGTGTCTATATGCCACCCCTGGAATGCAAACCAGGATCTATGGTGTCCATTCCTAAGAACGAAAAGAGGGGTGGCATCAAACAGGTGGATAAACTCCTATCCATTAAGAATGCAACAACGGAATTTGCCCTGTCCAAACGAATTCAGAAAATTCCCTCGTGGGACACCTATTTTGTCGTGCCTGATACAATGTGTATTCCCGCACCTCTTTCACAGCAGAAAGAGAAGGATATTAATGCGTGCGAAGTGGTGACGAACAAGGAACTGTCCAATCTTCGCATTCTCCGTATGAACTTCGGCGGAGAATCCCTGGATACCTATAAAATCAATGTGAACAAATTCAATTTCAGCAACTTTGTTAAGACCGGTCTGGAAGCCATATCTCTTCTCTTGCTCAATTCCATCTGTCATATGGATCTGCACAGTGGAAATGTGCTGTTAGATGCGAATCAGGCTGCGCATCTAATAGACTGGAATCTGGCCATTGATGTGCTAAACGAGAAGAATCTGGAGGATCGCCTGTATCATTCCTATACCTTGAAACTGACCCAGGAGAGTCCAGATTATCTTTTGATGAATGCCAAGTTCAAGAAAATGACCCAGGAAAGTCCAGAGATTCCTAACACGGATAAGCTTATCCAGGATATGTTGGAACAGAAACCTATTCTGAGGAAACAGAGGGCCGTTCTTGGAATCACGAAAGACGAACAGGAGCGAGGCATTCGCAACTTTATTCGCAAAAGCAAATCCTATCAGTCGGGTGATCTGGAGGCGTGGTTCAAGGCCTTTTGGCCAATGAATGATTCGTGGGCGATCGCATCAATGATTGTTGGTGTGATCGGACGCTTGAGTTTGTGGCCAGAATACCGATTTCCAGCCGAATTTAATGGGCCGAACTCGGTCGGCTACAAGTTGCTTAGGAAAATGTGCAACACGGATCCCTTTGAGCGCTATGATGCCATTCAGGGTCTTCAGGCGCTATATCCAGAGAATGAGATTATTCGGACCTACGCCGGCTCCTGGTTGTCGTCTGCCTCTTCCTAGATCCGCCGCGCTTCAATCGCTTCGTTTGCCGCGTGGGAACACACAGAAAAGAACAGAATTTCTTATAGTCTAGATCCGAATTCTTTTTATAATCCCGATCTGCAAGCTCAGGATTATAGATTGGCCGTTTGCTCGCATCCAGACGCGTGACCTTGGTGCCTCCTGGCTTATGTGACCACATTCCATTGGAATCCTGACGATAGAAATGATAGTCATTAATGGGGTCAATGACGAGTGCTACCTTATAGAATCCATTCTTGCATTTGCGAGTAAAGGTCGTTCGTTCTATATTTGGAATATCCCCTTTTAGTCGCCCAAGAAGATCGGGACATCGCTTGCCCTTCACCTTGGACCATTTGGGATAGCCTGAGGCCCGTCCTGGCTGATGAAACGGCACATCGCAACCGTCCTTATTGCATTTCTCTTTGTCAGGGATATCCACATAATCCAACGCATAGGCGAAACAGTTGTGTGAATCCAGCATTTCAATGCGTTCATTATATTTTTTATGGCCGAATGCAGGTTCATAGCCCGACATTGGTGACTTTATTGGACAAGAGTCCCTGTGTTTTATACAAAAGGCGCTACCTGGTTCTGGTAGTAACTTACACGATGGATCACACTGACAGCGAGGAGCCATTCCTTATTAGACGGACAGATTATTTATCTGGGTATCGGAATGACCGTTTCATTCTTAGGAGTGGGAATATCTTCTGAAATAAGTCCTTGCATTACTTCTTTCACGGTCTGGGGTGGTTTCAGTAGGGGTATCTCCTCATTAATGGAGGGCAGAACAAGGCCATTATTTACTGGCATATTCGGCTTCTGATTTGGATTATGGTTCATAGGATTATGTGCATCATCGTATTTGTAATATTCTTCTTCAATTTGCGAAAGCTTGATTTTTTCCACATAGTGACAAAAGAACCGATATTGATTCTTGTGCGAGGCCTCTTCTCCATTATGAAGAAGATGCCCAGCATAGCGCCCCGTGAGTTCCAGGAACTGCCAGCCCTCGGACCGTAATCGCTCCAGGACAGTGTGCAAATAATGGTATCTCTTATCCACCTTAAATAATACAAGAACAGCATTGGATGTTGTCACAAGAAGGGAAATGGCCCAGGTGAGCCAATAGATCTGGGTCTGATAGGGAACCAGAGAATCCGTATATTGCACGGATAGGAGTGCAGGAACTATCAGTGATCCTACCGTAATTTTCAGGTGTCCAATATGATACAGGAGTGAAAATAGGAAGGCACGACGGCTGAACTCCTGCAATAATTGGATGTAGCGACGGCGGATACTATTCTTAAAATGTTCATCTATATTTGTGGATTGTAGAACGATCTCGTAGCGCTCCTCTTCGGTCTCCTTGCAATAGCCACAGAACCCTTTTCGTGGTATAATGGCAGTTGTTTTTGCGGGTTCTTGTATAGGTATTGGTGTAGATGGCTTTGCCATTTCTTGTTCTTTCTGCTTTTTCATATCTAGTTAGGTATATAAAAAATTGATCTTTGATTAACACTATCGGTAACTAAACAATGTCCAATCACGATCGTATTCTGCCGATTCAGCCGCTTAGCTTCCTGGATCAAGAGAGCACCAAGGAGGCCAGTGATGAAATTGTCATTCCTGAAACAATGATGCATCAATGGATGGATCTCTTTCCTTCTGGGACCTCTATGCTGGCTAAGTTGACGCATCTGGAGACTGAGAAGAGCCGAATAGTGTGTATTGGAAGTTCGGATAAGGCGGACTATGTGTATGCTCCTAATTGGATTCTTCAGCTTCTAGGATATTCATCGGATGGATCGGAACAGCTCGTTTACATTTCACCTTATACGGAACTTGTTCCTCCTGCCACTTCTATTAGTCTTAGACCAATGGATTCGGCCATTTATCATACAGATTTACTGAATGCCCTTGAATCCTATTTAGATCACTTTCATATAATGGAGGCCGGCACAACCATCTGCTTGCCATTAGAGGAACTGGGAGGCTATGAGATAAATATAGTTGTGGAACAGGTAGAACCGGCGACTGTCGTGCGACTGGGTGGCGAGGTCCATTTAGAACTGTTGCCTCCTGAAGGCGGTATTCCTGAACACGAACAGGTGGTGGATGAGATTCCATTTGAGAATGAAACTATTGTTGAAACACCCTCTGTGGATATACCAGTAATTACTGGATCTAGTTCTGCAGAACCAGAACCAATAGAAGTGACAACAACAGCTGCTATAGCAACAGTAACAACAGTCGCAACTGTAGATTACCGAGCCAAAATGCAGGAATCGTGGGCACGCCGTTTTCAGAATCTAAACAAGCCCAGAGATGAATAAGTAAATGGAATTCCCTTACACTCGTATTTGTGGCATTCGCAACTATATACCCCCTTATTTTTCTATTGTAAATGTCCATACACAATTTCTTCTAACACAACAAGCCCATATTACACGAGTTCTTATTCCATCACAATCACTTCTGACTCTTAGGAATACAAAGGTATTGTCCAATGTGCATTCCAATTTGGATGCCGAATGGCTTGGACTTATTTCAGGTATTGAATATGCATTAGAGAATGGAGAGAAAGCTATTGCCTTAGAATATTCCAATTTAGAATTAATGCAGGGTCTTCTTATTCCCGGAACTAAATTTAATAACAATAATGTAGCCTATTATAAACAGCAAATTCTATCAATGACGGATAATATTGAGTGGCTAGGAGGAAGGCCCATTTATTCGCGCCAAAATCGGGCCATAAATCAGCAACTCTATTAGAGATGGCTGCGCCTCCGAATTTTAATCCAGATGCATCACTTTTGCCCGATGTCAAGGGGAGTATTGGCGGTGTTCAAGGCGGTGGAGGTCAAACTACCTTTTTAAAGGATATACTTATCGCACTAAAAGGGTCTACGATTCAATATAAAAATCCAAATGATACGGATCCAAAATCATTTGTAGTAGGGGATATTCCAATAGATTCGCCTGCTGCTGTTGAAGAGACTAAGGAAGGAGAGCCAGCTCTTTCAGCTCGCAAAGATCCTAGAAAATTGGATGCCTTTACTAAAATAAATGATCTTACCTCAATTCCTGGAATACTTTCCTATATAAAACATATTAAAACTGTATTACGATCTGCCGTTGCCAATACGACCGATTACGATAAAATAGATAAATTAGTCTCTCTATTAGACAAAATGGATGGTAATAAATCCAGACTTATTAATGTAGCCTATAGTGCAGCCACTGTCGTAAATAAAAAGAACTTAATTAACGAATATATCCGTATATTGGAAAAGGACGCATAGGTCTAGACCTTCAGACCTGTAATCGCAGGTAAAATCTCTTTCTGATACCGATCCTCAAAGGTCCGAATGGATTCCAAGAAATTAGGACCAGGCATAAATGCAACCGGTCTCTTAGAACGGATAAAGTGGATGGCCTGATCCGTAGTAAAACGGCTATGCAGAATCAGAAACATTGCCAGGCAGCAGGCGCTACGCTGCCTCCCCGCCATACAATGAATAAAAATGCGATCACCTGCCAAATAGTGTTTCATAATTGTGTAGGCAATTTCATAGGACCAGAGACCAGCATTTCGGATCTCTGCCTCCTCCAAATTATCATCTAGAGGCACCCGATACTGATGCTTGGCGATCATTTTGAACGGCAGATCCTTCGTGCAGTTGAAAACCACATCAATATGATTGCCGCGTAGAAAGGTCTCATCTTGGGATGCGTGATAATCCCCTAGCCACATCCGATCTACGATCTCATTGGAGTGTTGATAAGTATCCATTCGCTACTGATATAGACTGGATCTTTTTAGACTGGTATTAGTAGGGATGTTGTTCAATAATACGAAGAAGAAGCACAGATCGCATTTACATTATGGAACAAAGGCAAAAGCAAGGCAGACCATAAAATATCTGAGGACTAGGCCGAGAGGGGAACAGGTCCGAGGCGCCCAAGCAATGTATCATAGAGCCAAGTTTCACGCACAGCAAACAGCGGATATGCGCGAAGCAATGAAGGTCTACGCGGCCTTTTTGAAGGAGATCAAATGAGAATTTGTTTTTCATCGGTCTAAATTTGATCCTTGGTTGACCCCTAGAATAGGTCAACCAAGTATCAATTAACAATAACGAACAATAGTTATCCATAATGTTCACACGACACTTCTATCGTTACGATGAAGTACGAGCAGCACTCCTCTATGCAATTATGAGGGGTCGTCCATTAGAAACGGCCTTCTGGTGTCAGGAATGGCTGGATTCGGGAATGGTAGATGAACTCTGGGCCACCCTCGTAGAGGCCTGGCTATGGTTCTGTCTGGCCTCCAATCCCCACTGGATCACGGATAGGTGTGAGGCAGATCCGCACTTGGCCGCCTATCGTCTCGCTGTCGGCCCCAAGGATAACTCACTATGGGCTGTGCTCTGCATAAATCCTGTAGAGATGCCCGATACTCTGTGTGCCAATGTGCCACCTCGGATAGAATTGACCAAGTCCAATCTGGAACGATATCTGTCCATTGCCCTATATCAACGAAAGGGACTTGCGGCCTGTTGGGCCGCACTAAAACTTGGAATGGGGTCTAAGGAACTCAATTGCGTTTCAGCATTAGTTGAGAGTCTGAAATCCAAACTGCATCCCCTAGTAGGAATTCCTGATTCTGTGATGATCTGTGCGTCTGTTCTGTGGGCCTGCAGTTCGGATATAAAACGAACAGATGTGCCGATGAGTCAAGAAGTGCTGGATTCTATTAGTAAATGGTGCAAGCTGTTTGGTAGAAGAGGGCGGCGTTTGTTCGGCGTGCCCGTGGAATGCCTGTATGGAATCACGGAGAGGGGTTGTATAAGTCAGAAGATGTCCACGATTGATGAATTACGATCAATTCACAAGATTCTAACCGAGGACCGCAAGTTCTCGTCAGATGATGAGATGGAAGAGTTCTATGCCTCCAACTTTCCCGATGATATTCCTGATGAATGGAGCTTGGAAGACCAGGAGAAGAGTCACGGTCCAGGAGTTCTCAGAACGGGGGAGGTGCTCGGCTTTGCAAAACTTGGACGCATCTGGTTTCAGGCAGAGAGTCGGTTCGCCTGGGGATTCTATGAATGGACTGGTGAGGATCGGCTGGAGGAGGGCGGACCTCTGGACTTCCAGGATATCGGTGACAATTTAAAAGTTGGTAATACAGTTATAGTAGACGCGCTTCTAGAACCTGTCAGAAAATTGCTTATCACAGAGTAGGAATGAATATCCGTTATGGTGCAGGATATGTGCCACTATATCCAACAGCACCGCCTGAAGCACCTTGTATCATATGTAATAATACGGCAACGAGTTGGCGCACCTTTCCGTGTTCTTGTAATTATCCGATCCACGAACAGTGTGTGGCGACCTTTCGTAGAATTGGCGGAGTTTGCCCGAAGTGCCACCAGGTCTGGATACCGGTGGACACAGAGACACTAACAGATAATACACTTGGAATGACACGATCCCAGAAGGAATGGATTATTTCACAGGATTCTAGGGGCAATCGGATGATATGTGGTATTTATCGCGGGGATACTTGGAAAACAAAATGCTGCTATTCGTTACTATGTGTTGTTTTAATTGGATTTACTTTTTTATGCACCTATTTGTTAATTAAGGTATATACATAATGAACCTAAACAATATTCTCTATTCTAGAATAGAATGCGTATTCTATTTGCACTTATTGGGCTCTTGTGTTTAGCAACCGGCTCAGGATTTAATGCGACTGAAAATGTATCTATTGCTGCACCTCCTACTACTGGATCTTCTTCTAGTTCCCATTCTGGCTCAGGATCATCAAGTTCCTCTAGTTCTTCAGAATCATCTAGCTCTTCAGGATCCTCCAGCTCAGGATCCTCTAGTGGATCAAGTTCAGCCTCATCAAGCGACTCATCTAGTTCCAATAGCAACACAACCTTTATTGAACTATTTTATGCAAATCAAACAGCGACAGCTACTGCAAAGCCTACTCCTAATGCTACTCATCCACCAGCCCCTCCTTCACCAGCTCCTCATCCACCAGCACCGCATCCACCAGCCCCCCATCCACCAGCCCCGCATCCACCAGCGCCTCATCCACCAGCACCGCATCCACCAGC
>Ga0007809_10000475_pt1 | contig 16808 bp, 19 predicted proteins | sample CryBogCBE02Aug07_FD_60383 | JGI IMG/M metagenome (GOLD analysis project Ga0007809, IMG submission 60383) | Freshwater microbial communities from Crystal Bog, Wisconsin, USA - CBE02Aug07 | ecosystem: Environmental > Aquatic > Freshwater > Lake | place: Crystal Bog, Wisconsin, USA | collected...
CGCCGCCGATGATGGCAATGCGCGAAGTTGTTGCAGCCGATGCGCTCGACGACGGTACCGTCACGGCAGCCAGCGATGACAGGCCCGCACCAGCAAGAAAGTGTCGACGAGAGAGTGACGGTGAGGTCGAGCCGTCAACCTCCGTCATCATCGACTGGAACTGACGAAATAGCGGTGTGCGCGCCACGGAACCTCCTCGAGTACTCGGCGACGACGAGGGTCGTCGATTGCTCATCCTAGGACGAGGCCCTATGCCGAGAGAGGAACTTCCTTCGGCTTATCAATCTTCGTCACGACGAGGAAGATCACGAAGGCCACGATGGCGGAGAGGAAGATGAGGCTGGTCACCGTCGTACCGAGGCCGCAGCCACTCGCGTTCTTGGGCTGTGACAGGAAGTCGCCCAGGGACGCTCCGAGGGGCCGGGTAATGATGTAGGCCGCCCAGAAGGCCGCGATGGCACCAATCAACTTGGCACGGTAGGCGACCCCAACGACTGCCACGGCGCCAACGAAGACCATGAGCGTCGAGAAGTACCCGAGGGCCAGCTTCTCCGAGATGAAGTCACCGGCCGCGGTGCCGAGGGCAAACGTGAAGAGAATGGTCGTCCAGTAGAAGGCCTCGCGGCGGAAATTATCAACCGTGTGAATGGACAGTGTGCCTTCGACGCGCTGCCAGAGCACGAAGGTAGTGGCCAATGCGAGAGTGAAGGCAATCATTGACGAGAGTTGGGAGATGCCCCAGTTGTCCACCATGTTGTCGGTGAGCAGTGTGCCTACAACGCTGATGAGTACGACGGTGACCCAGTACAGCGGCGCGATGTAGCGCTTGACCACAAACTGCGCAACCAAGGCGACCACGAAGGGGATGAGCATGACGAAGAAGGTGTTTTGCTCACCGAGTCCAACGTGATTACACAACCAGTCCGCGAACGTCTCACCAACGGTGGTGGAGAGCACCTTGATTAGCCAAAAGTAGATTGTAATTTCTGGCACTTTGACGAGCGCCGATCGGACGAACGGGGCCGCGTGACGGTTTTGCGTGGTTGACATGCGTTTCAGTGTAAGGAATCGGCCACTCGCACTTGGCAGTTTTGGAGTAACTCTTATCAATTGTTAATGCATGCGCTCAACAGGTTTTCGTCCCCTTCTGAAAGAGTGCCTCGAAGGTGGCAAATCGTAGTGTGGTGGCCCGCCCCGTGGGGGATCGCCACCACACTTGATAGATGTGGTGATCATTTGCCTCGAAGGGTTGCGCCGTGGTGAGGAAGGCGAACGACGTAGTCGCTGGCCCAAGCGTCACCACACCGGGCGTTGCGGTTGGGCCGTAGTCAATGAGGACCTCGAAGGACGCGGGCGCCCCGGTAACGGAGGCACTGAGCCGCAGGGACACCGCGCCCGAAGCGCAGTAACGACCGCCAAGTCCGAGCACTTGGTGAAACGTTGGTGACGTCGTGGAGACGGGAGCGGTTCGCCACGTGGTGGCGAGTCGAGTGGGTTGGCTGGTCGCGGCACCCGTGGTGGGTGCGGCCCCCGCACACTGCGTTCCGCACAGCAGACTGGCGACGAGTGCGACCGTTAGCGCGATGCGTTGCATGCGAACCTCCCGAGGGATGTGATTGCGCAGCCCTCTAGGGCCGACCGTAGCACTGGTGTGAACATGCAGCACACGTCGATGGCCGGCGGTCGGGTGTTTCGGGTCTTAGGATGACGCCGTGCCCTACCTCACTCTCGTGTTGATCGTGGTGGCGGTGAATCTACTGCCAGCCTTTGGCCCGCCGACGTGGACAATTCTGGTGGTCGCTCGGTTGGACTGGCACCTGAACCCCATAGCCCTGGTGGTGCTGGGCGCCGTGTCGGCCAGTGTGGGCCGTTACTTGTTAGCGACCCTGGCTCACCGTTTCAATAGTCACCTCCCGAAGCGGTTGCGAGCTAATCTCGAGGCGGCGCGGACGTTAGTGCAGTCTCGTCGCCTTGGCAGTGTCGCGCTCTTCGCTCTGTTCGTGGTCTCACCACTTCCCTCTGCGCAACTATTTGTCGCCGCCGGGCTTCTTGAACTTCGACTGCGACCGCTCACGGCGGTGTTCTTCGTCGGCCGACTACTCAGCTACTCCTTCTACGTGAGTGCCGCGACGCTGGCCCAGCAGCGGATGGGCCACGTGCTCACGAATGCCTTCGGTTCACCCTGGTCCATTGCCGTGCAAGTGTTGCTCGTCGTCGGCGTCTGTCTGGTGCCATTCGTACACTGGCAGCCACTCACGCAACGGGACCGCAAAGGGTCAGCCCCGTCGTAGTGTGGGCATGCTTAAGGGAATAGGAAAACGCGATGCGCTACATCATTTTCGTCATTGATACGCAAGCAGCACCGGCCAGCAGTACGGAAATGGCTGCCATCGACGCGTTCAATGAGTCCCTGGTCTCGGCGGGTCACTTTGTGCTGGCGGCCGGCATCTCGCAGGTAGGTCTCCTCGTTGACAACCGAGTGGGTCGTGGCAGCGTGGACCAGCACTCCCTCCAGGATGGCGGCGAGGCGTACAGCGGCTTTTGGCTCATTGATGCTCCCGACGATAAAACGGCGGAGCAGTTAGCGCTTGCCGGCTCGAAAGCCTGCAACCGCCAGGTCGAACTTCGGCCCTTCCTTCACTAGTTGTTGGTCGTTGACCCGGGCTCGAACAATACCCACGTTCCTTCGGAAATCACCGTTACTTCACCATCAACTACCGACAGGGCCGACTCGTCATCGAGTGCGTACGTCGCATAACCGCTGCTGCGAGCCCACGCCGCCGCATTCGCCATGGTGTGATCTTCGAACATGGGGTCGGGGTGGCCAACGTGCACCCACGTGGTGAAAGGGACCAGACCTAGCCCATGGTCGGCGTGACGAGCGGCCGACGAGTCGATCGGGAGAACCTCGCGATTGAAGGCCGCGTCGCAGTTTGATGGGGTCACCGCGATTGTTCCCGCGCTGACCCCGACGTAGAGGAGGTTAGGCAGGGTGGGGAGCAGGGCGGCAACACCGGATTCGCGCAGCCAATGAGCAAGGTAGGCAACGTTACCGCCGTATACCAAGAGGGCATCGGCTTCTTCGAGGGCCGGGGCCCAGTGTTCGGGTTTAAGGGAGGGTAGGGCCGTGAGCTCGAGGAGTCCGAGCGACCCCCACTCGAGTTCGGCGAGCGGCGTCGCTACCTGACCACGGACTGCGCGCATGGCTTGGCGACTTCCACCGGAGAAGGGATAGATCGCAGTGGGAACGAAGAGAGCGTGCGAAGACGAGACCGGCTTGCCGAGCAGGTTTTCGAGCGCTCGCCCGATTGAATCGTTGGCGATACCAGCCGACGTCAGCAGTAACTTCATGCCGCCACTGTAGGGCGCCACAATTGGTCGCTACTCCATACTCGGTGTCGACCTCGGGCTCCCTAGAGGTCGTAGGTCCCTTTCACTACGAAGTAGGAGCCTCGGATGGTGCCGGCAAGCTTGGATTTCTGACGGGCGAACTTGAACGCACCGAGCTCGACGGGTACGTCCATGCCCTCCGACAGCTTGAAACCAACGGCACGCTTCGGTGTTTCGCCTTCGAGGCCGTAGAGAAGATTAATGGCGAGGCCGCTTTCGTAGAAGACGTAGGCCCACCGAACATTGTCGACAACGAACATCGAGGTCTCGAGCGGGGGAGAGGCGACGATAATGTCTCGCTCAAGGAGGACCCGCTGCAACAGCGCGACGACTTCCATCGACTAATCGGCTGGTCGCACCACAAATTCGTGGTCGTACTTGTTTTTGAAGTAGCGCGCCTCGTTGGCCCTCAGACCCGCGAGGGCAGTGGCGAACGGACTCGATTCGAGTCCAGCGGTGATTACCGAGGTGAAACTGACGAGTTTTTCCATGAAGTAATCGTCGCACACGAGTGACCGAGGGGCCGACTGCCACCGGGTGGCGGCGGTCGCTTTCCAAAGGGCGAACGTTGAAGATCGCTAAACATACGTACCAACTCAAAATCTTTTGACAACAAGGGCGATTGGGCGACGCAGGCTGGGCATTTCGATGGAGAGGTTCTCAACACCAGTGAGGTACCGCCATGAGTCGTTCTGCCCGTTCGTCCAAGTAGACGGCAAAGGTCGCCGTTTCCACCTCTGGACTACTGTGCGATTTTGAAGTCTTCTTGCCTATTGCGATGCAGGCTGCAGGGCCCAACGGTCCGACGATTCTAGACGGCTACACCTGCACGAAAGTCGGATCCCCGGGCAACGACACCCTGACCGCGACTGCGGGTGACGTGGTCTGTGACATGGGCGGCAATGACACCATTACCGCGAGCGGTTCGGGCCCCGTGTCCTCGGTGGCTTCCGATTCCTCGACCGTGACGGTTGCCGTCAATGAACCCAACGATGGCGCTCGGAAATGATTGGGAGCTCAGGGTCCCGCCTATTCGACGAACGGTCTGACGTTTTGACCTGGCGACCAGTCCGGCGTCGCTGAACCTACACGGCGCATTGGCTATCGCTGTCGGTGACCAACTGACGATTGCGTCGACATCGGGGAATTTGAACTGCGAGCCCGTGGCGACATTCGTGCACGATTTCGGTAATTGGTCAAGTTTCTGGTCGGCGTCGTCGGGTGGTCACAATGGAGCTTGACGCTCGAAGGTTGAGCCCCGTCCATCACGGGGCAATCACCTAACGTAGGTGCGTGGCCAGATTCGGACGACTCCATCCTGCGTGGCTCATCGTCGGTACGACCTTTGCGACGCTCTTGGTGGTGGCCGGCTTTCGTTCGGCCCCTTCGGTCCTCATTATGCCCCTCGAGATGGCTTTTGGCTGGAGCCGCACGCAAGTCTCGCTTGCGGTGTCGATCAATGTATTGGTCTATGGGTTGATTTCTCCGTTTGCGGCAGCTCTGATGCAGCGGTTCGGTATTCGTCGCGTGGTTATGTCTGCCCTGGTGGTGATTGCACTGGGGGCGCTCGCGACGACGCAGATTCGCGCGCCGTGGCAGCTCGATCTGCTGTGGGGCGTCATCGTAGGTGGCGGTACCGGGTCGATGGCTCTGGTGTTTTCGGCGACAGTAGCTTCGCGCTGGTTTGTGCAGCGTCGCGGTCTAGTGGTCGGACTCCTCTCGGCCGCAACGTCGACCGGGCAGCTTATTTTTCTTCCCGTCTTTGCCTACTTGGCCAACCACCATGGATGGCGCTCAGTCTCTATTTTTGTCGGGGTCTTTGCGCTGGTCATGGTGCCAGTGGTTGCGCTGTTTCTTCACGAAAGCCCCGCGGCTCGAGGTGGCGTCCCCTACGGAGCCCCCGACAACTGGTTGGCACCCGTCCCGACGACTGGTAACGCTGCTCGGTTGGCGCTAACGACGCTCAAGGAGGCGAGTCGCCAACGGACTTTCTGGATTTTGGCCGGAACGTTCTTCGTCTGTGGGTTTTCGACGAATGGACTCATTGGCACGCACTTCATCCCCGCCTGCATGGACGCCGGCATGCCTATGCAAATTGCCGCGAACCTGCTCGCTCTTATCGGCGTATTCGACATTATGGGGACGTTGTTTTCCGGGTGGCTCAGTGACCGCATGTCTCCCAAGCGGCTGCTCTTCGCCTTTTACGGGCTGCGAGGTCTTTCACTCTTTCTGCTTCCGTCAATTCTGTTCCCCCACGTCCACCCAATCACCATGGTCTTCACCGTTTTTTACGGTCTCGACTGGATCGCCACGGTGCCGCCAACACTGGCCCTGTGTCGAACGGTGCTTGACGAATCGCGAGGCACCATTATTTATGGATGGGTGTTCGCCGCGCACCAAATTGGGGCCGCAGTGGCGGCCACGTTGGCAGGATATCTTCGCGTTCGCCTGGGTGACTATTCAGCCGCCTTCTATGGGGCCGCACTGCTCTGTATCGTCGCGGCTGTCGCGGTCTTGTCGATACACGAAGAGAAGCCCGCACGGTTGCTTGAGCCAATCGCCGCCTAATTCCCCCAGTCCGACACTGATGGATCAAAGCTCCGGATAGAAGCAATAACGCGCTGCACGGCCTTCCCACTGCTGGCGTTTCGTCCAAATTTCAGCGCTGTTATTTCAAATCCGGTATCGACTCATTCCGAGCACATTCTCAGGTACGAAGAAACCTCCCCCACGGCAAAGTCGGTTGGTGAAGGAGTAAGGCGAACGGCCATACATCACAACGAACTTCTACCCGTGGTTTCTCCTAGGCGCCAACCGCTGGCGGCACTTTGGTTGACGCTTCATTGGGGTGAGCCTCGTTAGCAAGCTTCTGCCTTCCTGGTCTTGCCCCCTCCACGTCCAGCTACGGAGTGTGTCGCCGGAGAGGTGGCGTTTACGACCGAAGAAGTTCTGGCCCACCTAGCCACATTGATGCCCACGTTAACCTCGCGGTCGAGCGTGAGACTACAGGTCTGATAGCGATACGTCTGGTTCATCGCCAAGTACTTCTTCATAGTCCTCGCAATCACGTTCGCTGCTGGCCTTCAATTTGCCAGTGAAGGGACTGCCTGGCCTAAGCCGGGTCAACCGAGTGCGCCGACCGCGGGTGCGGCAACCGCTGACATTACCGGAGCCACGATTTCGTGGACAGTTGCCATCACCGTGACCTAACCCCGCAAGGCTACGCCGCACCATGTTTTTCAAGAGCCGCGCCGACTCAGTCGGCGCGGCTCTTGCATTCATCGACGTTATGGGCCACTTTCCGAGGAACGGTAGGGTAGCGACGTGCATGCTCTCGTCATTTTTGCGGCCAATTGCGAGCGGACAGCGTCGTTTTACGCAGCCCTTCTGGGTGGCAGCCCAACGGGGGACGACACCTTTTTTACCGTCCACTCAGACTCGGCTGAGGTACACGTACTACGCATTCCTCCTGAATTCCTTACGGGCGAGCCGGCCTCGGTGCCACCGTTGCCTCGCGCTGATGTGGCCCTCAAGCCCTCCTTTGAGGTGGCCTCACTGCCTCAGGCGCTGGCGCGGGTTGAACAGCACGGGGGAGTGAGCACTGATCGACGCTTCAGTGACGAAAACTGCGAGTACGTTGACGTCATTGACAATGAGGGAAACGTCATTCAACTGCGATCCAGCCGTTCATAGGCGAAAAGAAATGGCGTGGGTCGTTACGACCGCGCACACGAGGCGTGGCGGGCGCCACGCCAGCTAAGGGACGGAAGTTCGACCGTTGAACGTGGTCGGCGCATGAAAATTGGGTATTTGGTGCCCTTTGCCTTAAGGGCCGCCATTCCTTCCACCACAACGAGCTGCGATGCTCAAACTATGAGGCGCACGTTGGACTTTCACGAGCAGTCGTGGAGATCAGTACCCCGTAGACCGAGACGCGACCAAAACTCTGACCGTGCCTCTGACGCGCCACTTCGATGTTGCCGTGCTGACGATTCTGAAACGAAGCACATCGCTGTTCCGTTTCGACAGGGGCTCATCCTGTGACATTTCCTGGGGGCAGGAGGCCGGCAAGAGATGTGGGGAGTGGTGGTGGTGAATCTGATCGCAATCAAGATTAACTAGAGGCTAAATCCTGACCATTCTTGACACATTCCGACCTCTCGTGGTAGGAATTGCACCGTGCAGAACTGCACAAAGTGCTTATGCGCTTGTCACCGGGGGGTAACCTTGCTTAGGAATAAATTCATTGGCGGCCTGGCCGCCATGGCACTGACGTTGGGGGCAATTGCCGTCCCAACGATTTCGAGTGCTTCAGGCACGACTGCAGTTATTGCGTTGGACGGTACGTTCACCGGTTTCAATAACTTCACGTCGGCGAACAACAGCTTCTACTTGGGTCAGGTTTTGAACCAGATCTGGCCTTCGCCATTCATCATGGACCAGAGCGCCAAGTTCGTCTTGGACAAGGACATCGTCTCCAGCGCTACTTCGGCATTGGTCGGTGGCAAGCAGGTTGTTACCTACACCATCAACCCCAAGGCCGTGTGGTCTGACGGTACGCCGTTGACTGCCGACGACTTCATCTACATGTTCCAGGCTTCTTCGGGTGACCCCCAGTACACCGACGTTGGTGGCGCTCCCTACGACACCGCCGGAAGCTCTGGCTACAACCAGATCGAGTCCGTTGTTGGTTCGAACCCCAATCCGACCGTGACCACGACTACCGACTCCAAGGGACACAAGCACACCGTAACGTCGCAGACGCCTTGCGCCGCTGGCTCGAACGCCAACCGCAACGCCGGTCTCTGCCCCAACGGTAAGACGGTAACGGTCACCTTCATGGCCGGTCAGCCCTACCCAGAGTGGCCTGGCTTGTTCGGTCTGTTGCCTGCGCACATTGCGCGCGTCGTTGGCTGGAACACCGGTATGGACGACCCCTCAAAGGCTACGCAGAACATTGTGTCGGCCGGACCATACGTTCTGAGCAACGTGGACCAGGCGAACAACACCTACACCGAGACCAAGAACCCTCGTTGGTGGGGTAAGGCCGCGAACATCGACACCTTGGTGTTCACGAACCTTGCTGACGACACCCAGGGCATCGCTGGCCTTGCTGCTGGTGACTTCCGCGTCTTCCAGCCCACGACCGTTAGCCGTACGATGATCGACCAGGCGACTAGCCAGGGTGGTATTTCCAGCTCGGTTATCCCGGCCTACACCTTCGAGCACCTCGACTTCAACTTGGCCCACAGCCAGTGGATTGCTAAGTCCGATGTCCGTAAGGCCATTGCCCTGGCGATCAACCGCAAGGCCATCATCGCCGCAACGGTCGGTCAGGTCAACACAAAGACGAAGCCGCTGGACAACTTCATCTTCATGGCCAACCAGAACGGCTACAAGGCTGACGGTGCTGCGTACGACAATGGTGGTTCAAACGCCTCTATTGCTACGGCCATCGGCCTGCTGAACGGCGTCAGTGGTCTTACCTACCGCACGTCGGACAAGCTTGTCCACGTCGACGCCACTGGCGCCCCGTTGACCTTCACGTTGCAGGAGAAGGGCTCTTCGGTTCGCGCCGCTGAAGCACAGATCGTGCAGGCTGACTTGGCCAAGATCGGTATTACCGTCAACATCGTGGTCCGTAGCAACTCAACGTTGCCTGACGGTAACTTCGACATGGTGATTTTCGGATGGGCCGGTTCGCCGCTGCTTTCGGGCTTCGTGAACATTTACGGTTGCACCGTGGCTAACGGTGCTTGCGCGCCAAACAACTCGAACTATGGCAACTATGTCAACGCGGCGGCGTCGGACGACATGAACAACGCCAACATGCAGACGACCATTGCTGAAGAAGTTGCTGGCTACCAGGCCGCTGACCTCAAGCTGTGGCAGAACCTGCCCGGCATTCCGTTCTACCAGAGCTCGGAAGCAGCCTTCTGGAGCGGTGTGGGTGGAGTCAAGAACAACCCAACTCAGGCTGGTATTGACTGGAACGCACAGACCTGGACGCTGAACTAATTCAGCGCTTCAGCAGTGTGAAAAAGCGGGGGGCGAAAGCCCCCCGCTTTTTCAATGTTTGGCTTAACTTTCGGTAATCATTGTGCTACATTCACGAAGTGCTGAAATACATTCTCCGTCGTCTTGCGTCGAGTCTGCTGGTTCTCTGGGTTGCCACGATTGGTGTCTTCTTGATGGTGGCATTCTCGGGCGACCCACTCTTCAATTTGAAGATGAACCCGACGACGCCCCCAAAAACCATTCTCATTCGAGAGCACCAGCTGTTTCTCGATCGGCCGCTGCCGTGGCGCTACTGGCACTGGTTTGACGGCGTTCTGCACGGGAACCTGGGTCTCGACATGTCGAACGTTCCCGTGGGGCCACAGCTGCTGCAACACATGAGTGTGACGCTGCGTATGGTGGTCCTGGCCTTCTTCTTGGCGGTCGTCATCGCCGTGTCGTTGGGAGTCCTGGCGGCACTTCGTCGAGGCGGCATCATTGACCGTGGCATCACTTTTGCCACCTTTTTCTTCTTGGCCACACCTGTGTTTGTCACGGGTCTGTTCCTGAAGTTCTACGTTGCCATTCCCCTGGACAAGTACTTCGGTACGCAGGTGTTGTCCACTTCGGGTGCAGTGAGTCCGTACGCGTCGGGCTCGTTCATCCACCGCCTCCCTGACTACTTTGCCCACATGACATTGCCGACAATTACCCTGATTCTTGCGGTGTTCTCGTCGTGGACGATTTACCAGCGCTCGTCGATTCTCGAGACTATGAATCTGGACCATGTGATGTTGGCCCGATCGAAGGGAATTAAGCCCCGCCGCGTGTTGATGCGTCACATTCTGCGCAATGCCCTGATTCCCGTTACGACCGTGCTGGCCCTCGACTTTGCCGGACTCTTGGGTGGGGCCGTGATCACCGAGACCGTGTACTCCTGGAACGGCCTCGGTCGATGGTTCCTCCAAGGAGCGAGCAACCAAGACCTGAATATCACGCTGGCCTACCTGCTTTTCACGGCCACGCTCGTTATCTTGTTCAACCTCTTGGCGGACATTGCGTACGGCATTCTTGACCCACGCATTCGGTACCGCTGAGCAGACTTTCGTTAGGACTGTATGAGTATTCTTCGTAAAAAAGGCCGTAACGGCGAACGCATTGAGACCCAGTGGAGCATCGCCATGCGGCGGTTCCGCAAGGACAAGATGGCGATGACGGGTATCGCGGTCTTCCTGTTCATTTTGATCTTCGCCTTGGTTCAGACCACCGTTGACCCGACTGGCTGGAAGACACTGAGCACCGACTTCTATCAGTCGCCGTCGTGGCACCACCCCTTTGGTACCTCCGACACGGGTCTCGACCTATTCTCGGCCTGTCTCAAGGGTGCGCTGCAGGACCTCATCGTGGCCTTGATTGTGTCCTCCATGTCGATGGTCATCGGCACCGCGGTGGGGGCAATTGCTGGCTATTTTGGTGGACTGCTTGACGCGGTCCTCATGCGATTTGTCGACCTTCTCCTAGTGGTCCCACTGCTGACCATTTTGATTGTTATGTCAAACCTGTTCCAGAACGCCAGCAACAGCCCGCTGCTGATCGCCCTCTTGATTGGTTTCTTGTCGTGGACGTATATTTCGCGTCTCGTTCGCGCCGAGTTCTTGGCGTTGCGTGAGCGACCCTTCGTCGAGGCTTCCATCGCCCTCGGTGCGAGTAGCTGGCGCGTCATTACCCGCCACTTGATTCCGAATGCCATTGGTACCATCATGGTCAACACCACGCTGACGGTGTCGGGTGCCATTCTGCTCGAATCGACGCTGTCCTACCTGGGCTTGGGCATTGTCCCACCGGCCGTCTCGCTGGGTATGTTGGTGCAGGAGGGGCAGGGCGCAGCAACAACGAGCCCATGGCAGTTCCTCTTCCCCGCCGGCCTCCTGCTCATTATCGTCCTGTGTGTCTTCGCCATTGGCGACGGTCTGCAGTCCGCCTTCGACCCTCGTAACGCTCGCAGAAAGAAGTAGTCATGGCGCAGTCCGTTGTCAGCGTAAAGAATCTGGAAGTCTCCTTCCGCACCGAAGCCGGTATGGTCAACGCGGTCCGTGGCCTCTCCTTTGAGTTGGGGGAGCAAGAAGTACTCGGCATCGTGGGCGAATCGGGATCGGGAAAGTCGGTGACGTCACTGGCGCTCATTGGCCTGCTGCCCAAGTCGGCCGTAGTGACCGGTTCCGTGAAGATCGACGGCGAGGAGATCGTCGGCCGAAGCGAAAAAGAGATGTACAAGCTTCGCGGTTCCAAGGTCTCCATGATTTTCCAGGACCCCATGACCTCGCTGAACCCCGTGTACACCATTGGGTGGCAGATCATTGAGGCCGTCCGGGCCCACGGTGACCTGAGCAAGGAAGAAGCGAAGGCGCGGGCCATTGAATTGTTGAAGCTGTCCGGCATCCCTCGCCCCGAGCAGGCTATGGAAAGCTACCCGCACGAGTTTTCCGGTGGTATGCGCCAGCGCGCCGTGATTGCCATCGCTATGGCCAACAACCCTCGAGTTATGCTGGCCGACGAGCCCACGACCGCATTGGACGTAACCGTTCAAGCACAGGTGTTGCAGTCACTCCAGTCAGCGCTCGAAGCGACCAAGTCAGCGCTGGTTCTGGTAACCCACGACCTCGGCGTCGTGGCGGGTGTTGCCAATCGGGTCATCGTTATGTACGCCGGTCGCGTGGTGGAGTTCGCCGACGTTGACGACCTGTTCTACTCACCGGCTATGCCCTATACCCACGGGCTGCTGGGATCAATTCCGAGTCACACCGACGACAGCAACGAACGGCTTCGTCAGATTCCGGGCTCACCGCCCACGATGATTAATCACGCGGGCGGCTGCCCCTTCGCTCCGCGATGCCCCCTCGCGCAGGACATCTGCCGTACCACGGAGCCGTCGTTGGAGCAGGTCAAGTCGACCACCTCTACCACGGTGCACCTTTCGGCGTGCCACTTCCGCGACGACGTAGCGACGATGCCCATTGCGTCCATGTTCTCGAGTCGCGTCGACACCCTCGAAGGAGTAGACAGTGACAACTAACGACACCACCACACCCGTCCTGCAGGTGCGCGATTTGGTCGTGCACTTCGAGAAGAAGTCTTCGTTGCCCTTCGCGAAAGCCACCTCGATTGTTCACGCCGTCTGCGGCAGCTCGTTCGACCTCTTGCCCGGTGAAACGCTGAGCTTGGTGGGAGAGTCCGGTTGCGGTAAGACGACGACCGGTCGCGCCATTCTGCAGTTGGCGACACCGACCTCGGGTTCGATTCGTTTCGAGGGCCGTGAGCTCATCGGTCTCGACAAGGCCGACCTGAAGAGTGTTCGTCAGAATCTTCAAATCGTTTTCCAGGACCCGTACGGTTCGCTCGACCCGAAGATGACGGTCGGTTCATCTATTGCGGAACCGCTTCACATTCACGGTCGCTGGACCGACGAAGAGGGTCCGGAGCTCGTCGCCGAAGCTATGCGCAACGTAGGACTCGACCCCAAGTTCTCGAGTCGATTCCCGAACGAGTTCTCTGGTGGTCAGCGTCAGCGCATCGGCATCGCCCGTGCGCTCATTCTGAATCCCAAGGTACTGATCCTGGACGAACCGGTCTCGGCGTTGGACGTGTCGGTGCAGGCCGGTGTTATCAACCTGCTCGCCGACTTGCAGGAAAAGTTCGGTATCTCGTACCTGATGATTGCCCACGACCTTTCCGTCGTGCGCCACGTGTCGGACCGCGTGGCCGTGATGTACCTCGGTCGCATCGTGGAAATCGCCAGCAAGGTTGATATCTACACCGCACCACAGCACCCCTACACCCAAGCGCTGCTGTCAGCTGCGCCCATGGCCGACCCCAAGGCCGAGCGTAAGCGCAAGCGGATCATCCTCGAAGGCGACGTACCGAGCCCAGCGAACCCTCCGTCGGGCTGTCGCTTCCGTACCCGCTGCCCCAAGGCACAGGACATTTGTGCGACCGAAACGCCGGAACTGGTCGACCGCGGCGACAATCATGCCGTCGCGTGCCACTTCCCGGAGGCCGTGCAAATTATCTAGCCTTCGTCGGCTTTCGGAGCATCCTTAGTGGTGGCGAACTTGCCATGGGATCTGACAGTACCCGAGGCGGCGTTGCGATGCCTTGAGGTTGATGATCTTTGGTTTGTAGAGTCGGCGACGGTGGCGCCGGCTTGCTGCACGATTCGTGACGTGGGGAACATTGACGTTGCTCCTCGACTCGTCCTGAACGCGCCCGGAGCCGATAATCAGTGCCCGAACAACTCAGAGCTCTGCGGCTTCTTTCCCCAGTAACAAGTGGCCCACCGTACTAATTCGGCAGCCATACTCTCAATCGATCGGATGACTATCCGCGACACCTGCTGCGTCGAAGCAATGTGGCTACTCTCGCGACCTTTGAGAGGGTCGGTTGATTCGGTTCCCTCGTGGAAGGATATGTGTGTATAGTATGCGTATGGCAAGGGTAAATGTCTATATTCCCGATGAACTCGCAGAACGGGCTCGGGGTGTCGGGCTGAATGTATCTGCTTTAACACAGCGTGCAATCATGTCTGCCCTCGCGGCCCATTCGACTGACACATGGTTGCTTTCTCTCGGGGCAAGGACGCCCGACGCACTTTCGCACGAGGATGCCTTGGCCGCACTTGACGCCGATCGCGACATGGCGACAACTCATCATGGTTGAGGTCGTTATTGACGCTTCCGCCGTGGTCGACCTGCTTCTCGGAAATCAACTTGGTGAATCGGTGGCTAGTCGAATTTCTGGTACTGGCCTTCATGCCCCAGCGCACCTGGACGCTGAGTGTCTTTCGGCTCTCGGGCGACTCAATCGAGCGGGTGCGGTGTCGGAGACGTCCGTCGCACGAATGGTGACGTTCCTCGAGCTCGCGCCAATAGTGCGCCATCCACTCGATGATTTGCTCGCTGGCGCGTGGACGCGACGCGGCAATCTCCGTTTGGCGGATGCGCTCTACGTGCAGTTAGCCCATACGCTGGACCTCACACTCGTGACGACCGATACGCGGTTACGACCAGTCGAGCGTGTAGACGTAATCTCGTCAAACGAGCGCTCCTGATTCGGACTAAGAGGTCCGATTCTGACGTAATACTTTGTGGAGGTAATGGGACTATGTTCGAACCCCTCGTGGGGCCAGAAACTCAGTAGTCTCAGGGGTTTCTGACCAGGCCCATCTGCTTGTCTCAACCATCGCCCCCAGGGTTCACCATGGCTCGAGAAGAAATGGGACGAAGTTCGAACCCCTGCACGAATCTGCCACGATTTGATAGTGCGGTTGAGCCGTCGGAGGCGCGAGACCCCTGTCTCCAAATCAAATGGCACAGGGCTTTAGTGGCTCTTCGGACTTGAGGGGGCTTGACTTCATCTGACGAGGAGAGCGATGCGCTGACGTAGCCTCCGAACATGCAACGTCGTGAAGTCGATGACCCCTCGGTGATGTTGTCCATCCTGTTTGGAATCGAAGGCGCCGAGGTCTTGTCATTCGTTGAAGACGATGAGTCCGAAGAAGGAGCGTTCGCGATCCTCATTGCGGTTCCTCGTGTCAAGACGCGGTGTCCGGCGTGCGGTTGCGCTGTGGACGAACTTGATCCCATCGACGTCGAGCTTCCGCCGACAACAGCGGGTGTGGCCCATGTGTTGATCGTCTGGCGTCGTCGTCAGTGGAACTGCACGAACTCAACGTGTCGCCAACAGGTCATTGACGAAGAGAGCGAGGACGTCGATCGCTTTGTCGAACGCGTTGCTCCTCGCCGTCGCCCGCAGAAGCTCCCTCTCTTTAGAGCGGAGTGACGCTGTGGAGAAGCGACCAGTCGGGCTTGCCCGCATAGAGCAGCGCCCTGATCCGGTAGTTGCGGAAGCTGGTGAAACCAAAGGCCACGCGCTTGACCCGTTTGATGAGATTGTTCATTGCTTCGGTCGGGCCGTTCGTGATGTGGCAGGCGTGCCAGGCCGTGATCTCGATGCGCCAGCGCTTGAGCGTTCGACCGAGCGATCTGACTTCTAGGGGTCGCATGGTGTCGGTCAAGTCATCGACTAAGGCGTCAATCCATTCGAGTGCGAGCGCTTGATCTTGGTGCTGGTAGAGCTCTCGGACTGCTTCTTTGGCCTCCCATGCAACCGCCACATCTCCTCTTGGGTCGCCCGCCTTGAGGAGGCCCTGGAGCTTCTCTTCTCCTTTGGGTCCAAGACGCTCATGGGCCATGGTCAAGATTCTGCGGGCTCGATAGAGCGGGTCATCTTTGCGACCTCGATGCCCGAGTGTCTCGTTTTGGACCCGGCGACGGGTCTCATCGACTCGCTCGTTGGCGAGTTTGATCACATGGAACTTGTCGGCGACCAAGGTGGCGTCAGGGAGGCACGCGCCAAAGACGGCCTTGTAGGCGCTCGAGAGGTCGAGGGTCGCGTAACGGACGCCGTCGCGCCACTCCTTGCTCTGGCGCATGATCCATCGCTTGGGCTCGTCGCCCCCTCTGCCTTGCACGAGGTCGAGGAGCTGACCAGAGCCCACGTCGACAATGGAGGTGACGAAGGTCATCGTGCGATAGGGAGCGGCTCGAACAAAGGCGGTCTCGTCGAGACCGAGGGCTTCGACCTCACAGAAGCGGCGAGGGTGCTCGAGGAGCACCGCGCCATAGGACATCACGGTGTCGTTGATCGTGTGCCAGTCGCAGCCAAGCTCGTTCGCCACCTCGTTGACAGTTCGACCACGGCGTCCAACATCTTCGGTGACACGCAGTGCTGCCCGTCTGGTGAGCTTCATCCGAGGGTGAGCAATGCGGCTGTCTTGCTCGGTCCAACTCCCTTTTGGACAATCACGATCAGCGCAGCGCCATCTCCGCTTGTGCCAGTGCAGCGACGCAGCCTTGCCGCCGAACGCCAGATCGACAAGCACAACCTCTCGCCACCCCTTCAGTTGCGCCACCACGCCACAGGTGGAGCACCCCGATTGGTCCAAGAGCGATTCAACGTGCAGCTCGACACGTTCGTCGCTCGAGTGCACACCAATGACCTTGATCTCAGGAAGACCGACCAAGCGATCGAGCATCTTTTGCGGGTCAATCTCGATGTGGCCAGGACGTTTGCGCTTGGGAGGCATCCGGTCACGTTCGCAGCCTGACTTCGCTGGCCGAGGGATGCAGTTCCCCCCTCAGATCCGAAGGACCGAGTTAGTTCGCTCGACAGGCGTTTCTGTTGGCGATAGAGTCAGCAGTGAGCCGAGAGAGTTGATCGAAGCTCGAACGGGGGGTGAAGAGAGATCTTTGCCATAGTCGAAACTCCGAATACTCGTACCTCATTCGTGAATACCAGCGTCATCCCCTAGACCGAGCAGTGAACATCCGACGCGAAATGAAGCTTGCCAAATTCGATGCTGCGTG
>Ga0007809_10000482_pt1 | contig 16733 bp, 14 predicted proteins | sample CryBogCBE02Aug07_FD_60383 | JGI IMG/M metagenome (GOLD analysis project Ga0007809, IMG submission 60383) | Freshwater microbial communities from Crystal Bog, Wisconsin, USA - CBE02Aug07 | ecosystem: Environmental > Aquatic > Freshwater > Lake | place: Crystal Bog, Wisconsin, USA | collected...
ACAATGCGTCTGCAAGTAATGTAATTTTAGAATTTGACACTACAGCAGGAGCAGCAGGGGTTGGCGCAGGAGTGGGAGCTGCGATAGGAGCAGGCATTTCCTTTGCAACTGGTTTAGGTCCACCACACTCAGCTGTAGCTGTAGCAGGAGTCCAAAAATTATTATTCCAACACAAACTAGAGTCAGCACCAGAACGAACATGGAGGTTACCTCCAGCTTGCCAATTGTTGTCTACAGTTTGTGAGTGAACAAAACTACTCGTTAAAAGTAATGCCGCAGTAGCTAAAATAATCTGACTAATTTTTTTCATTTTTTCCTCTTTAAATCAGTGAATGTTGCTTTGGTGGAACTTAAACTTACTTTTATAAGTATATCAGCCATCAATTAATCCTGACAAAAAATTCTTAAGATATGTGTTGTTATTTAATGAAATTAAAAAATTATTCACCATAATTTCGCATGATAAAATAGTCGAATGGAACAAGCCGCTAAAGAAACACTACCCGTATCACTAGAAGACGAAATGCGGCGGTCCTATTTGGACTACGCAATGAGCGTAATCGTAGGTCGCGCCCTGCCGGATGCCCGTGATGGACTCAAACCAGTGCACCGCCGCGTCCTTTTTGCTATGCATGAGCTCAATAATGATTGGAACCGTGCGTACAAAAAATCAGCCCGTATTGTAGGTGATGTAATTGGTAAGTACCACCCTCATGGCGACTCTGCCGTTTATGACACGATTGTCCGGATGGCACAAGATTTCTCGCTTCGTTATATGTTAGTTGATGGTCAAGGTAACTTTGGCTCTGTTGACGGTGATAATGCGGCTGCCATGCGTTATACCGAGATACGTCTTGCCAAGATCGCCCATGAATTATTAGCCGATATTGATAAAGATACCGTAGATTTTGGCCCAAATTATGATGGTAGTGAGCACGAACCGCTTATTTTGCCTGCCAAAATCCCCAATTTGCTCATTAATGGCTCATCTGGAATTGCCGTTGGTATGGCAACCAACATCCCTCCGCACAATTTAGATGAGATTATTTCTGCTTGTATCTTTTTACTTGAAAATCCTGATTGCACTATTGATGATTTAATTGAACATGTCCCAGCCCCAGATTTTCCGACGGGTGGAACAATTTATGGGATCCAAGGAGTCAGAGAGGGTTATCGCACTGGGCGTGGCAGGGTGATTATGCGTGCTAAAACCCATTTCGAAGATATGGAAAAAGGTCAGCGTCAATCGATTATTGTTGATGAGTTGCCATACCAAGTGAATAAGAAAAATTTACTTGAGCGCATTGCCGAACTGGTGATTGATAAAAAAGTTGAAGGTATTTCGGATATCCGTGATGAGTCCGATAAATCAGGTATGCGGGTAGTCATTGAATTGAAACGTGGCGAAGTACCTGAAGTGGTTTTGAATAACCTCTATAAAAATACACAGTTACAAGACAATTTTGGCATGAATATGGTGGCTTTGGTAGATAACCAACCCCGTTTGCTAAATTTGAAGCAGATGTTGGAATGTTTTTTAAGACATCGTCGTGAAGTGGTAACACGTAGAACCATTTTTGAATTACGTAAAGCACGCGACCGTGGTCATGTGCTTGAAGGATTAGCTGTCGCATTGGCCAATATCGATGAATTTATTGCTTTGATCAAAGCGGCACCGACTCCACCTGAAGCCAAACGTGAGTTGGTATCACGTGCATGGGACTCAAGTGTTGTCCGTGAAATGTTGACTCGAGCCTCCGCAGAGACTTCCGGCGGTTTAGAGGCCTACCGCCCCGATCGTTTACCTGCAAACTTGGGCTTACAAGTTGATGGTCTTTACCGCTTATCAGAAGATCAAGCGCAAGAAATCTTGCAGATGCGTTTACAGCGCTTAACTGGCCTTGAGCAAGAGAAAATAGTAGAAGAATACAAGGAGGTCATGTCTGAGATTTCTGATCTGTTGGATTTGCTCTCTAAACCGGAGCGTGTCACTGGAGTGATTCGAGAAGAGTTGTTGGCTGCAAAAAAAGAGTTTGGCCAAGAGGGTTCTGATCGTCGAGGGCGTCGTTCAATGATTGAGATGAATGCCACCGAACTGTTCACAGAAGATTTAATTACTCCGCAAGATTTAGTTGTAACTTTATCAAATACGGGCTACATTAAAAGCCAACCGCTCACTGAATACAAAGCTCAAAAAAGAGGTGGACGCGGCAAAGCGGCAACAAGTACCAAAGATGAAGATTGGATTGCTACCTTATTCGTAGCCAATACCCACGATACTATATTGTGCTTCTCAGATCGTGGTCGGATGTATTGGTTAAAGGTTTGGGAAGTCCCCCAGGGCAGTCGAACCGCTCGAGGAAAACCAATCATTAACATGTTCCCATTGATTGAAGGCGAAAAAATCACAACGATCCTACCAATTAAAGGGTACTTAGAGAATCAATATGTGTTCATGGCAACCCGTTTTGGGGTGGTGAAAAAGTCACGTTTAAGTGATTTCTCAAACCCTCGCAAGGGTGGCATTATTGCTGTAGATTTGGATGAAGGCGATATCTTAGTTGGTGCTGAGATAACGACTGGGATGCAAGATGTGATGCTTTTTTCTGATGGCGGTAAGGCCGTTCGTTTTGATGAAAATGATGTCAGACCGATGGGACGGACAGCTCGCGGAGTTAGGGGAATGAATTTGGCTGCAGGGCAGACTGTTATCGCTATGCTCGTTGCCCCGAATGAAGAGGATGCTGCTTTATTATTGGCCAATGAAAATGCCTTGCCTAGTGTTCTCACTGCAACCGAAAATGGTTTTGGTAAACGCACATCTTTAGCCGAATATACCCGCCATGGACGTGGGACAAAAGGCATGATTGCCATTCAAACGACTGACAGAAATGGCAAGTTAGTAGCGGCCTCATTGGTTTCCGAAGCTGATCAAATCATGTTGATCACAACAGGTGGCATTCTGGTGCGTACACGCGTTTCTGAAATTCGTGAAATGGGCCGATCAACCCAAGGTGTAACACTCATTAGCGTGGATGCTGGGACGGTGTTATCTGGTCTGCAAAGAATTGCAGAAAGCGATGATGATGAATCCGAAGATGCAATTCAAGACTTGGATGAAGGCTCCTCAGAATCAAGCGCAGAGTAAGCGTCAATGACTTCAAATCGCTGGGTATAGATATGTTTGAGCATCGAATATTTAATTTTGCACCAGGTCCGGCGACTCTCCCTGAGGAGGTGCTTGCGCAAGCAGGGCCTGATTTGTTATCGTGGCAAGGTCTGGGAGCAGGCGTTCTTGAGGTAAGTCATCGCGGTCCTGCTTTTATGCAATGCTATTTCGATGCAATCCAACATCTCCGAGATTTAATGTCCATACCGCAAAATTATAAAATTTTGTTTTTGCATGGTGGAGCAATTGGTCAAAATGCAGCCATTCCGCTGAACTTAATGCGTCTTGGTAAATCAGGCCCACAGGCTGATTTCATTATTTCTGGGTTATGGACCCAAAAATCAAGACTTGAGGCTAGTAAATTCGGTACTGCTCGCATTGCAGCTTCAAGCGATCAAAATCAGTTTCGACAAATCCCTGAACGAGACACCTGGGATTTATCCCCAGATTCTGCCTATGTCCATCTGTGTGATAACGAAACAGTTGGGGGTGTTGAGTTTCCTGATGCCCCTCATGTTGGTCAGATTCCGTTAGTGGCTGATTTTTCAAGTAGTATCTTATCCAAATCGATTGATGTCAGTCAATATGGTGTCATATTTGCTGGAGCCCAAAAAAACATTGGAGCTGCTGGATTAACAATTGTGATTGTCCGAGAAGATTTACTTGGTTATGCAATGCCCACTACTCCATCCATTTGGGATTGGCAAATCCAAGCACAAAATGACTCGATGATCAACACACCTTGTACCTTTGCCATTTACATTGCTGGTGAAGTTTTTAAATGGTTAAAAAAGCAAGGCGGTATTCCACACATTGAAAAAGTGAATCGTCAAAAAGCTCAAATTTTATATACCTTGTTAGATAACAGCTCGCTTTATGTTAACCATGTTGACCCACGTCATCGATCCAAAATGAACATTCCCTTTTTTCTTAAAGATGAATCGCTCAATGAGCGTTTTATTTCTCAGGCGGCAGCCGCTGGACTGATAGGACTTAAGGGTCACAAGAGCGTTGGCGGTATGCGCGCTAGCATTTATAATGCAATGAGTCTAGCTGGGATACAAAGCCTAGCGGAATTTATGCAAGAGTTCGAAAGGCTCGCTTAATGACAACTTCCAAAGAATCCGAGTCGTTACGTTTGGCTCCTTTGCGTGAAAAGATTGATGGGTTGGATCAGAGTATTCTTGATTTACTCAGTCAAAGAGCACAAGTTGCTTTAGAGGTAGGGCACGTCAAGCAGGAGTTCGGTTCATTGGTCTTTCGCCCTGAACGGGAACAGCAAGTGATTAACCAACTGACCAAAAAAAACCCTGGACCGTTAAGTAATCAGGGTATTGAATATATTTGGCGAGAGATCATGTCAGCTTGTCGCTCTATCGAAGCTAAAACCCGTGTTGCATTTCTTGGGCCTACCGGGACTTTCTCCGAAACTGCTACCTTTCAATTTTTTGGCCATTCAGTAGAATGTTCTCCCCAAGTGAACTTAGATGATGTTTTTCGAGCAGTTGAATCCCATCAAAGTGGCTTTGGCGTCGTCCCTATCGAAAATTCTTCCGAGGGTGCAATTTCTAGAACCTTAGATTTATTGTTGCGTTCAAACTTAAAAATCTGTGGAGAAATATCGATTCCTGTTGAACATACCTTGATGAGCCAGAGTGGCACATTAGATGGCATTACCCATATTTATGCGCATCCGCAGGCTTTGGCGCAATGTCAAGTCTTGCTATTCCTATACTGATCCGGCCACCACCGAGAAGCTGTCAGCAGTAACGCACAAGCTGCAGTAGATGCTACTCAAGCGCCCCATATTGCAGCGATTGCAAGCATTTCAGCTGCTACGGCTTATGGACTATTACCGATTGAACAAGGTATTCAAGATGACTCCCATAATCAAACTCGATTCGTGGTGATTGGTACTCAAGCTACTGGGCCAACTGGAAACGATCAAACGTCGTTGATTGTGAGTTTAAATAACGAAGCCGGTGCAGTTTATCGAATGTTAGAGCCCTTTGCTAAGCATGGCGTATCGATGACGCGTTTTGAGTCAAGACCTGCCCGAACCGGTGCGTGGGAATATCACTTTTACATTGATCTGAAAGGGCATCAAGAGGATTTGAGCGTTGCTGCGGCTTTGCTTGATCTGCAAAAACTCACCACCTTTTATAAATGTCTTGGCTCTTACTCAAAAAGTTCCCATCATGTCACAAATGGATAAACCTGTTTTAGGACTTGCGCAAGTCCATCGCATTGCACCTTATGTTGGCGGTCGACCCATCAGCGAAGTGGCGCGCGAGTATGGCTTACTGGAAAGGCAAATCATTAAACTCGCTTCAAATGAAAATCCACTTGGTATGCCTGAATCGGCAAAAGTTGCGATGCAAGCCGTGATGCATGATCTGTCCCGATACCCTGATTCTAATGGCTTTGATCTGAAAAATGCATTAGCAAGAAAGAATCGTATTCCCCCTGAATGGATTACTTTAGGGAATGGTAGCAATGATATTTTAGAACTGGTTACCCGCGCTGTTGCGCAATTGGGGGACGAGATTGTTTTCTCCCAACATGCCTTTGCCGTATATCCATTAGCAACACAAGCAGTCGGTGCAACTGCTGTTGAGGTAAAAGCGACCGCTGCGGATTTGGGGCATGATTTACCTGCGATGCTTGCAGCAATTACTGCACGGACAAAACTTATCTTTGTAGCTAATCCCAACAATCCAACAGGGAGTTTTTTAACGGGAACTCAGATAAACAACTTTCTGAAACAGGTCCCATCCCATGTGGTAGTCGTATTAGATGAAGCTTATAACGAATATTTAAAGCCTGAGCAGCAATACGATGCCATCGAAATGGTAAAACATTTCCCGAATTTAGTTGTCTCTCGAAGTTTTTCAAAAGCTTATGGTCTGGCTGGGCTGCGTTTAGGTTATGGGATCTCTCAGCCGTGCTTGACTGATCTGTGCAATCGGATCCGTCAACCTTTTAACGTCAATTCTTTAGCCCAAGCTGCAGCTATCGCAGCTCTGCAAGACGACGCTTTTTTAGCGAAAGGTGCGGCACTGAATGCTCAGGGTTATAGCCAATTTACCAGGGCTTTCGAGCAGCTGAAATTGCATTTTTTACCATCTAGCGGTAATTTTGTTCTCGTCAAAGTCGGTGATACTCCTGATGCTGGAGCTCGGATCAATTTGGCACTTTTAAAGCAAGGAGTGATTGTTCGTCCTGTGGCGAACTATGGTTTGCCTGAATGGTTGCGGATCTCGATTGGTCTTGAACATGAGAACCAAGCATGTATTCATGCTTTAACGCATGCCTTGGAAAATGCCTAGACTGAGATTGACGTCATGAGACAAGCTCATCCCATGTTTGCGACCGTTGGTATTATGGGCGTTGGTTTAATTGGAGGTTCATTGGGACTCACGATTCAAGCCCATGGTTTGGCAACACGCGTGCTTGGTTCAGGTCGATCAGTTGAAAGTTTAAAAACAGCCCAAGAGCTGGGATTGATTGACGAGATTGTCAGTGAAGAAGAGCTGGCAACAAGGGCTGACTTGATCATTGTGTGTGTCCCAGTGGCACAGTCGCTCGCTCTTTTTAGTAAGATTGCTAAACATCTTCAACCTCATGCTTTGGTCATTGATGTTGGAAGTACCAAGCTTGATGTGATTGCCAGTGCGAAGCAAGCTTTCGGGGAAAAAGTCGGACAAATGATTGCCTGTCATCCGATTGCTGGTGGGGCACAACACGGTCCTCGTGCAGCCAAAGAAGACTTGTTTGATAAAAAACAATTGATTATTTGCCCAATATTAGAAAACGCCTCAAAGGATATCTCGAAAATTGAACAGTTTTGGCAATTGCTTGGCGCACATGTTTTCAAGATGCCTGCGTTGATGCACGATCACCTATTTGCTGCAGTTTCTCATCTGCCACATCTTTTATCGTATGCGATGATGTTACAAATTGCTCAAAGTCCAGATGCAGATAAAAAGTTTGTGCATGCTGGTGCAGGATTTAGAGACTTCACGCGGATTGCCGGATCTAGCCCAGAAATGTGGACAGACATTGCGGTGGCTAATCAAGTTGCAATTTTGGCTGAGTTGGATGGCTTTTTAAAAATCATTGAACAAATGAAACATGCTTTAAAAACCAAAGATACAGAAAAACTGCAACGGATGTTTCAACTCGCCAGTCAATCCAGAAACAATTGGCAAGTTGAGTCCACTTTAACGAGTCCAATTCATGAGTAAGCGATCTCACTCTGCACCTATTCTTATTCATCCAGTTCAATTTGCTAAAGGTGAGATCCGCTTACCAGGATCAAAAAGTATCTCAAATCGGGTCTTATTATTGAGTAGCCTCGCCCATGGCTCAACCCAACTCTATGGATTACTCGACGCGGATGACACGCAAGTGATGCGTACTGCGTTGGTAAGCCTTGGGGTGTCGATGCGACAGTTTGAGAAGGATAGTCAAACTGTGCTTGAGATTGAAGGTGGTCATGGTGCTTTTGTCAATCATCAAGCAGACTTATTCATGGGTAATGCCGGAACAGCCATCAGACCGTTGACAGCAGCTCTTGCGGTGCTTGGGGGAGATTACTATTTGCATGGTGTACCGCGGATGCATGAACGACCAATTGCCGATTTGGTTGATGGTTTGCTTGCAATTGGTGCTCGGATTACGTATGCAGGGCAAGTAGGATACCCCCCAATTCGTATTGAAACGGGGTTAATTGATACTACTCAAGTGGTTCGTGTACGTGGTGATGTATCCAGTCAGTTTTTGACTGCGCTTTTAATGGCTTTACCACTGTCACGTTCAAAGGTCCCTATTCAAATCGAAGTACTAGGTGAATTAATCTCTAGACCCTACATTGAGATTACATTGCGCTTAATGCATCAATTTGGGGTTGAGGTGATTCAAACCAATCCACAAATGTTTCAAATCCCCGCATTGATGGATGATCAGGGGCCTTATTTTTCCCCTAGAGAGTTATGGGTTGAAGGGGATGCGTCAACGGCATCGTACTTTTTAGCTCTTGGGGCTCTTGGTCATGGTCCCATTATTGTCAGGGGTGTTGGGCGCGACAGTATCCAAGGCGATGTTGCCTTTGCCCAAGCCCTTTCAATGATGGGGGCTAATGTAAGCATGGGTAAGGATTGGATTGAAGTGCGCGGAGTAGATACGGATACTGGACAATTACGTGGCATTGAGATCGACTGTACTGAAATTCCTGATGCAGCAATGACGCTTGCAGTACTTGGAATGTTTGCAACTGGTACTACCAAACTGACAGGAATAGCAAGTTGGCGTGTCAAAGAAACAGATCGGATTGCTGCGATGGTCTGTGAGTTGCAAAAGTTTGGTGCCAAGGTGGAATCTGGGGACAGTTTTCTTAGCGTTCAAGCGCCGAGTCCTTGGCTTGTCCCTGATCAAGGGGTCAATACTTACGATGACCACCGCATGGCAATGTGTTTTTCTCTAGCGGCCTTTGGTCCCAATTCCTTTTTAATCAACGATCCGGATTGTGTTTCTAAAACATTTCCAAGCTATTTTGATGTATTCACCCAATTGGTTCTTGAATGATTCCAGTTATTGCAATTGATGGACCTACTGCTTCAGGTAAAGGTACAGTTGCCCAACGTGTCGCCCGAGAACTTGGTTTTCACTATCTTGATAGTGGTGCACTTTATCGAATTGTTGGTTTGGCGAGTCAAAAACAATCAATCGACTTAACGGACCATGATGGTTTAGGGGAGTTCACTAGAGGGTTAAAAATAGTTTTTGATCAAGACCGGGTGCTACTTGGAAATGAAGATGTCAGTGAGGCGATTCGCTCTGAAGAGATGGGGCAACGCGCCTCAACTGTAGGAGCAATTCCTTCGGTTCGACACGCATTGCTAAGTTTGCAAAAAAGTTTTTTATTAGCTCCAGGTTTGGTCGCTGATGGGCGTGATATGGGTTCTGTGATCTTCCCTGAGGCAGTTTTAAAGGTATTTTTGACCGCAAAAGTAGAAATCCGTGCGGAAAGAAGATATAAACAATTGATTGCGAAAGGCATTTCTGCTAACATAGAAAACCTTACGCGAGATTTGATTGAGCGTGATCAGCGCGACACTCAACGTACTGATGCGCCTCTGGTTCGGTGTGAGGGGGCGCTTTTACTTGATACCACTGATCAATCGGTGGATCAGGCAACGCATCAGATACTCGAGTGGTATCAAATGGTTTTAAGAAATATGTCGTAATTGTATGATGCGTTAAATGTTGTTTTTTGTTCCTTTTTGATTCCCGGCGCGCCTATATGGTTCTTAAATGCGTCACAAGAAGGTTTTTAACCTAACCCGTTGGTTTTGCCAACAGATAAGTAAACATGTCAGAATCCTTTGCAGCTCTATTTGAAGAATCTTTAGCCCGTTCGAATATGAAATCTGGGCAAGTCATTTCCGCAGAAGTTGTGCGAATTGACCATAATTTTGTTGTTGTCAATGCAGGCTTGAAGTCTGAGGCCTTTATTCCCGTTGAGGAATTCCACAATGACCAGGGTGAGATTGATGTTCAACCCGGTGATTTTGTATCCGTTGCAATTGATGCACTTGAAAACGGGTATGGCGATACCATTTTGTCACGTGATAAAGCGAAACGTCTGGCATCTTGGATGAATCTTGAAAAAGCCCTCGAGCAGGGTGAAATTGTTACTGGTGCTGTCACTGGTAAGGTTAAAGGCGGTCTAACTGTGATGGTAAATGGTATCCGCGCATTTTTGCCTGGATCCCTTTTAGATACGCGACCAATAAAAGATACTTCACCGTTTGAAGGTAAGACGATGGAGTTTAAGGTGATCAAACTTGATCGTAAAAGAAATAACGTTGTTTTGTCACGTCGTGCTGTAGTTGAGGCAAGTCAAGGCGAAGAGCGCTTAAAACTCATTGAAAACCTCAAAGAGGGTACTGTCGTTCAAGGTGTGATTAAGAACATTACTGACTACGGAGCATTCGTCGATTTGGGAGGTATTGATGGTTTGTTACACATTACCGACTTAGCATGGCGTCGTGTGCGTCACCCTAGTGAAGTGTTAACGGTTGGTCAAGAAGTGACTGCCAAAATCCTCCGTTACGATCAAGACAAAAATCGTGTTTCACTCGGAATTAAACAATTAGGTGATGATCCTTGGGTTGGAATTGCAAGACGCTATCCACCAAACTCACGTTTGTTCGGAAAAGTAACGAACTTGACTGACTACGGAGCGTTTGTAGAGATTGAGTCTGGTATTGAAGGTTTAGTGCACGTTTCAGAAATGGATTGGACAAATAAGAACATCGCTCCGGGTAAAGCAGTCCAACTTGGTTTAGATGTTGAAGTCATGGTTTTAGATATTGATGAAGATAAGCGTCGCATCAGCTTAGGTATGAAGCAATGCAAAACCAATCCATGGGATGAGTTTGCTCGAAATCATAATAAAGGCGATAAGATTTCTGGGGCAATCAAGTCAATTACTGATTTTGGAGTATTCATTGGACTTGACGGTGGAATTGATGGTTTAGTTCACCTCTCTGATATTTCGTGGAACGAAGCTGGTGAAGATGCGGTCAAGAAATTTAAAAAGGGTGATGAGATTGACACCGTCGTACTTGCGATTGATGTTGAGAAAGAGCGCATTTCTTTGGGCATCAAACAATTGTCAGGTGATCCGTTCAATAATTACACCTCTGAATATGACAAAGGTGCTTTGGTAAAAGGCGTTGTAAAGACGGTTGATGCCAAAGGTGCTGTCGTTGAACTTGCTCCTGAAGTTGAAGCCTATTTACGCGCATCTGAGATTTCAACTGATCGTGTAGAAGATGCTCGTTTGGCTTTAAAAGAGGGCGATTCTGTAACTGCAATGATTATTAATGTGGATCGTAAATCCAGAAGCATTAATCTCTCGATTAAAGCAAAAGATAACGCCGATCAACAAGAGGTCATGTCGAAAATGCAGAATGAAGCAAGCACTGGAACAACGAACCTTGGTGCGTTATTAAAAGCTAAATTAGATAATCAAGGCTAATGAGGTATGTGCCGCCACGTTTGTGGCGGCATTTTTTTGTTAAGGAATGTGCGCGCGATGATGAAGCAAAACTTACCATCACAGACAGAGACACTTGTAGACTCTTCGATTACTCGGTCTGAGTTAGTTGAATTATTATCAGAACAGTTTCCACAATTATTACCAAAAGACGTTGAACTTGCCGTTAAAACACTTCTTGATACGATGACTCAAGCCCTGGCAGCAGGTAAGCGTATCGAATTACGTGGTGTTGGTAGTTTTGTTTTACACCATCGTCCCGCTCGGGTTGGTCGTAATCCCAAGTCCGGTGAGCAGGTGATGATTCCTGAAAAAAAAGTACCACACTTTAAGCCGGGTAAAGAACTCCGAGAACGAGTTGATTACAAAGCAAATCCAGATCTGCCGAAAATTGATTAAGCAATGATGATGCTATTGCTGCTCCTGCGGCGTATTGGCCTAATTGCAGTTCGTGTTGTTCTATTTATTCTGCTATTAATGATTGCACTGACCAATACTGGTGAGGTAGAGTTTTATTGGTTTGTGAATCAGGCATTCAAAATTCCCCTCAATTTTTTACTTTTTGGTGCATTTTTATCTGGACTGCTAGTCTGTGGGATCGCGCTTCTTTTTTCGAGAAGGAGCAAATAGTTGCAAATGAACCCTTACTTGTTACTCCTCATTCCGATTTTTTTTGGGATGGGGTGGTTGGCAGCACGCTGGGAGAGACGACTGCAACAAGAGGAAGATGATGCAGAGCAAGCGAGAAAAGAACGCTCTACATTTCGGGGGATTAACCTACTTCTCAGTGAACAGCATGATAAAGCGATTGATGCCCTTGTTGAAGTTGCGAAACTGGATCCTGAAACGACTGAGTTACATTTTGCATTGGGAAGTCTGTTTCGACGCCGTGGCGAGACGGAGCGTGCCATCAGAGTCCACCAACATTTATGTGGCCGTGATGATATTCCAGCAAATGATCAAGCCCACGCAGCATACGAGTTAGGGCGGGACTTTCTCCGTGCTGGGATGCTCGACCGTGCGGAAGCCAGTTTGAATACGGTTCTCGCTGGTAAATATAATTTGCCAGCTAAAATTTCACTTCTAGAGATGTATCAAATTGAAAAAGATTGGCGCAAGGCCATCATCGCAGCAACTGAGCTAGAGTCGATTGAGCACATTAGTTATCAACAGCAAATTGCCCATTTTTGTTGTGAAATTGCCCAAGAGGCAATACGCGCTAAAGATGCAGAGGCATGCAAAGAAGCCCTTGAGCGCGCCTTGCAGGCAGTTCCAAACCATATACGAGCAACAATTCTGAAAGGTGAGTTAGCAATTGCTAATCAGATGCCTTTAGATGCAATTCAAATTTGGCAACAGATTGAGAGTAAAACGCCTGCATATCTACATTTAATTGCTGATAAATGGATGCAATGCTTTATTACATTGGATAGAGAGGCAGAAGGTTTAGCAATTTTAAAGAAACATCTCCCAGATCAAGGAGGAGGTGAATTATTGGATTTTGTATTTAAATATGTATTACGTATTGAAGGATTGGTCAAAGCGGACCAGCTCATGCATCAAGTAATGTTGGACACTCCCAGTCTTACTGCGATGACGAAGCGTTTAGAAGTCGAATTGTTGATGGCACAGAATCAGGGTCAAGCCTATGAAATGGCCCAGTCACAAGCTGCCTTGGATTTACTCAAACAACGCACGAGTAGTCTCGCGCGCTATACCTGCAGTAATTGTGGGTTTAGGGCGAGACGTTTTTATTGGCAGTGCCCAGGTTGCAATCATTGGGATGTTTATTCGCCAAAGCGAAGTGAGGGCTTTGGGACGTTGTAATATATTCATGTTCTTGAGAAGCCTTAAAAAAAATTAAAGAAAGAGAAATTGGTGAAGGTCACAATTATTGGTAGTGGATACGTTGGTTTGGTTACGGGAGCGTGCTTAGCTGAACTTGGTAATCAGGTTTTTTGTTTGGACCTTGATCCTAAAAAAATTGAGATATTGAATCAGGGTGGGGTCCCGATTTACGAACCTGGACTAAGCGAAATGATTGCCCGTAATCGTGAAGCCGGTCGCATCGTTTTTTCTACCGATGTTCAAGCTAGCGTTGAACATGGCGAAATTCAGTTTATTGCCGTTGGTACGCCACCAGATGAAGATGGTTCAGCAGACCTGCAATATGTTTTGGCAGCAGCTAGAAATATTGCGAAGTACATGACATCATTTAAAGTCATTATTGACAAATCAACTGTTCCTGTTGGTACGGCTCAGGCGGTTTCACAAGTGGTCAATGCAGAACTTCATGCCAGAAAACTTAGTGAAGTTGCCTTTTCTGTAGTTTCAAATCCTGAGTTTTTGAAAGAGGGTGCGGCAGTTGAAGACTTTATGCGACCAGATCGGATTGTTGTAGGCACGGATGACAATCCTCATGGTCGGTATGCTAAAGAACAAGTTCGGAAGTTGTACTCACCATTTAATCGCCATCATGAACGCACATTTTATATGGATGTGAAAAGTGCTGAGTTGACTAAATATGCCGCAAACGCAATGCTTGCGACACGGATTTCTTTCATGAATGAACTCGCCAACTTAGCCGATAAGGTTGGGGCAGATATTGAATCGGTTCGTCAAGGAATTGGCTCAGACTCAAGAATTGGTTATGGTTTTTTATATGCTGGAACTGGTTATGGCGGTTCGTGTTTTCCGAAAGATGTGCAAGCATTGGCTCGTACAGCGCAAAATCACCAATTAGATTTGCGGATTCTTCAGGCGGTTGAAGAGGTCAATGAGGCTCAGAAAAGCATTTTGGTTAAGAAAATTTTGCATCATTTTGGCGAGAATCTCCATGGACTTCGTTTTGCTTTGTGGGGTTTAGCATTTAAGCCTAATACCGATGATATGCGTGAGGCACCGAGTCGGGTCATTATTCATGAGTTAATCACCAGAGGCGCAACGATTGTTGCGCATGATCCAGTAGCCACGCATGAAGCATGGCGCGCTTTAAAAATGGATTTTATAGAGCGTCCTGAGTTGCTGGCAAACTTTCAAACGGTGGCAAAACCAAACGATGTCTTAGAAGGTGCGGACGCCTTGATTATTGTTACAGAGTGGAAGGCGTTTCGAAGTCCAGATTTCGACTTATTGAAACAAAAGCTCAAACAACCTTTGATTTTTGATGGGAGAAATTTATTTGAACCCAGCATACTCTCTGAATTTGGCTTTGTTTACCATGGTATTGGTCGTCATAATTAATGGAATGATATGAGCGACAGAAACTATATTGAACAGTCTGCCAAGCTTACGCCAGAAGACATTACTCTTTTTCACACAACAAACATACTCGTTGTTGGTGATGTCATGCTTGATCGATATTGGTTTGGTGACACCGAACGGATTTCACCCGAAGCGCCGGTTCCAGTTGTGGCAATTAAAACAGTAGATGAACGTTTAGGGGGTGCAGCAAACGTAGCACGTAATGGTGCTTCTTTAGGTGCGCAGATTTCCCTCCTAGGGGTCATCGGGGATGATGAGCCAGGTCGTCAGGTCCTATCGATGTTAAAAAAACAAAAGATTCACTCTTTGCTACAAATAGATCCAACTTTACCGACGATTGTCAAACTTCGGGTTGTGGCACGGCAGCAGCAATTAATTCGTCTTGATTTTGAAGAGGAGCCAAAACTTAATACCCTCATGTCGAAGTATCGTATTTTTGAAGAAGCTTTACCCGAAGCGAAAGCAGTCATCTTTTCTGATTACGGAAAGGGCGCGCTCAAGCACATCACTAAGATGATCGAACTGGCTAAAGCCTCGGGTAAGATCGTTCTCGTTGACCCTAAGGGAAGTGACTATACCAAATATACTGGCGCGACAGTAATTACACCAAATCGCAGTGAACTTCGTCAAGTCATTGGACAGTGGTCGAGTGAGGCTGATTTGGCAAATAAAACACAATCTTTAAGAGAATCCCTTGGTTTAGAAGCAATTCTGCTAACCCGCTCAGAAGAGGGGATGACTTTATTTCGTAAAGATTCAATTACCCATGTCCAAGCGCAAGCAAGGGAGGTCTTTGATGTCTCGGGGGCAGGTGATACCGTCATTAGTAGTTTGGCGGTTGCCTTAGCTGCTGGTTGGGATTGGCAGTCTGCGATGGCATTGGCGAATCGTGCTGGAGGGATTGTGGTTGGTAAATTAGGTACGGCTACCGTATCTTGGGAGGAGTTGTTATGAGATATATCGTTACAGGCGCAGCAGGTTTTATTGGCGCAAACTTAATTCACGCCCTTAATTCAAGAGGGGAGACTGACATCATTGCAGTTGATAATTTAAAGGATTCCTCTAAATTTATCAATTTGGCGGATCTAGAAATTTCAGATTATTTGGATATTACAGAGTTTTTACCATTACTCTCCCGTAACGAACTCGGAAAAATTGCCTGTATTTTTCATGAAGGAGCGTGCTCTGACACGATGGAGTCCGATGGGCACTTCATGATGCAGAACAATTATCGCTTCACTGTTGACCTACTTGATCAGTGCACTGCCCAAAATATTCCGCTCATTTATGCTTCTTCTGCTGCGACTTATGGAGGCTCGGAATTTTTTTCCGAAATACGTGCATGTGAAAAGCCTCTTAATATTTATGGGTACTCTAAATTATTGACGGATCAGGTAGTTCGGCAACGGATGCAGAAGGGGATGCTGAAGTCTCAAGTCGTTGGATTACGCTACTTTAATGTCTATGGTCCTCGGGAGTCTCATAAGGGGCGGATGGCATCTGTTGCTTTTCATCATTTTCATCAATACCAAGCAAATGGAAATGTCAAACTTTTTGGAGCTTACGACGGCTATACCGCAGGTCAGCAAATGCGTGACTTTGTATTTATTGACGATGTGGTGAAGGTGAATTTATTCTTTCTTGATCATCCAGATAAAAGTGGTATTTTTAATTTAGGATCTGGCCGTGCTCAAGCATTTAATGACGTTGCTTTAAGTGTGATTAATTCTTTGGATCAGATACAGGTCGGTGTGCCCTATCAAACGCAATCTTTACCGGATGTTATTCGCTCCAATAAACTCGAATATATCGACTTTCCAGAGATACTAAAGGGTAAGTATCAGTCCTATACACAAGCCAATTTAGAACAACTCAGACAAGCTGGATATGCGGGTCATTTTCTTACCGTTGAAGAAGGGGTAAGTAAGTATGTCAGGTGGTTGTCCGATCATTCTGATTTCCAGAAACACTCTTAAATCCGTCAACTACCCGTTTTGCGATTCGTTATTCTGCCTACGTACAAAATCATTTGTACGTTTTTTAAAAGGAGAGTGTATGAAGTTAAAGCAACTACAAACTGGAAAGTGGTTACGCCAAGCGGTGATTGCGACTGGCTTAGGCTTAGCAATGTTGGTGCAATTACCAAGTTATGCAGCGAGTGTTAATTCGGCCTCTATGGAACTTTTACAGACAGTCAATGGGATTGGTCCCGCACGAGCGAAAGCTATTATTGAA
>Ga0007809_10000489_pt1 | contig 16658 bp, 14 predicted proteins | sample CryBogCBE02Aug07_FD_60383 | JGI IMG/M metagenome (GOLD analysis project Ga0007809, IMG submission 60383) | Freshwater microbial communities from Crystal Bog, Wisconsin, USA - CBE02Aug07 | ecosystem: Environmental > Aquatic > Freshwater > Lake | place: Crystal Bog, Wisconsin, USA | collected...
GTTACCTTTTTGTTACCTTTGGGTCAAATAGCTAGTTCTTCTCTGTAAAAACTACGTATTCGAACCCTGTATCGCGCACCATTTTTTGATCATGGCCACCTATCTCTACGAGACGATCCCCGCAAAACCGGGTGAGGAGCCGCAGACCTTCGAGGTGCAGCAGAGCATGAAGGACGCACCGCTCACGAAACATCCCGAGACCGGGGCGCCTGTCCGGCGCGTGATCACCGGCGGGTTCGGATTTGTCTCCAAGGGGGGATCCTCTCCGGCTCCCCAGCGTCCCCCGACCTCCGTCGGCGGCTGCGGGTCAGGCTGCGGCTGCCACCACTAATACTGCCCCAAGGCCGGAAGCTTACTGCTCCACCTTGCGAAGCGTCTCTTCGTCGTGTGTGGAGAGATCGGCCCTGCGGAACTGCGGGTCGTCCGGCAGGCACATCTGGAAGGTGGTGTGGGATTCCCAGAGTGCCTCTCCCTCCTTGATCGAGAGGCCCATGACATGGCCTCCCTTGGTCTTGTTATCGCTGAGGAAGTGAAAGTGATAGCCGGGGACATTGATTCCCCGGATGTAGGGAGGGCAGCGGAAACCGAGAAGCGTCCCGGTGAGGTTGCGGTATTCAAAGATCTGCTCCGACTTGGCCACCTCGGCCAGCGGGCGGTAGGGGGGATGCTGGCGGGAGATGCTCCGCACCTTCACGAGCGGGAATGTTCCGTGGATCCGGATCGACCAGAAGAAATTCCGGGAGCCAAGGTGGCTGTCGAGCCACTTTTGGAGCGCGGAGAACGAGGAGAGCTTCGGCGTCCGTGCCCGGTGCTTCCCCTTGAAGAAGGAGACCGTGGCGAAAGAGGTCTTCATCGAATCAGGAATGACATGAACTTTCCCGTCGCTGGTGATCTGGTAAAAAATGCCGTCGAGGGCGAGCATTTCCCCGTCGAGGTGATTCACGGTGCCGATGCCGAAATCGCCGTATTTCCGGACGCGTGCGAAGGTCGCAGGTCCGTCATAGATCCCCTGCATCAGGGCATCGATGGTGGAGAATTGGGAGACGGTGTCCTCGGAATGCATGATCCGGATGGTGAACGCCTGCAGGGCGATGCCAAGCAGAAGAATCAGGCGATGCCGGGTCACCGGCCCGATCGGGAAAACACCAGATCCCGCTCTCCGGAGGCGAGTTCCCGCCACGCACCCGGGGGAAGTTCTCCGAGTTCCAGATCACCGATGGCCGCGCGAAGGAGGCGCAGGGTGGGGTGGCCGATCGCGGCGGTCATCCGCCGCACCTGCCGGTTTTTTCCTTCGGATAGTTCCATCGCGATCCAGCAGTCGGGGACATTTTTACGGACCCGGATCGGCGGATTGCGCGGCGGCACCTCGGGGCGGGGATCCAGCAGCCATGCCTTGCACGGGCGCGTTTTGTAATCCTGGACAGTCATGCCTGCCGAGAGTTGAGCTAGAGCTTCGGGTGCCGGGATCCGCTCGACCTGGACCCAGTAGGTGCGGCAATGACCCTTCTTCGGATCGAGCAGGCGGGTGTTGAGCCCCGGTTCGTCACTCAACAGGAGAAGCCCCTCGGAGTCGGCATCAAGACGCCCGACCGGGTAGACACCCCTCGGAAAACCGAACTCCGCCAGTGTCCGATGGGGTGAACCATCCGGTGTGAACTGCGACAGAACGCCGTAGGGTTTATTGAAGGATAGGATCACCCGTTCAGGATTGCTTCGATCTGCTCGAGTTCGGGGGCGTCGAAGGAAGTGTGTGCGGCGGCGGCAACGCAGTCCTCGAGTTGGCTGATCTTGCTGGCGCCGACGAGGGCGGTTGTGACCCGTGGATCGCGGAGAGTCCAGGCAAGCGCGAGTTGGGCGATGGATTGGCCGCGGCGCGCGGCGATCTCCCCAAGCTTTGTGACCTTTGCGATCTTCTCCGGCGTGACCCCCTCGGCCTTGAGGAATCCGTGGGGTTTGCCCGCGCGGGCATCTTTGGGAATGCCCCGAAGGTAGCGGTCGGTGAGCAGTCCCTGGGCCAAGGGAGAGAAGGGGATGCATCCAGCCCCCTCGCGTTCGAGGACTGCGAGGAGCCCCTGCTCCAGCTTGCGGTCGAACATGTTGTAGAGGGGTTGATGGATGAGCAGGGGGGTTCCCATTTCCCGGAGTATCGCTGATGCCCTTACGGTCGCATCGGCGCCGTAATTGGAGATGCCTGCATAGAGCGCCTTGCCGGAACGAACGGCATGGGCCAAAGCCCCCATCGTCTCCTCCAGCGGGGTCTCGGGATCGTGCCGATGGCTGTAGAAGATATCGACATATTCGAGACCCATTCGCCTGAGTGACTGGTCGAGCGAGGCGAGGAGATGCTTCCGCGATCCGTATTCACCGTAGGGCCCCCTCCACATGGAGAAGCCCGCCTTGGTGGAGATGATCAGTTCGTCGCGATGGGGAGCGAGATCGGAGGCTAGCATCTTTCCGAAGTTGCTTTCCGCGGAGCCAGGGGGCGGCCCGTAGTTGTTCGCCAGATCAAAATGGGTAACACCGAGGTCGAAGGCACGCAGGACGATCTCGCGGGCCGCTTCAAAGGAGTCGACTTCCCCGAAATTGTGCCAGAGGCCGAGGGAGATGCGGGGAAGCAGGAGACCCGACTTTCCGCAACGGGCGTAAAAATCGGGGCGGGCGTAGCGGTCGGGGTCGGCGAGATAAGGCATGGGCGTGAAGCGTATGGGTGCCAGATTTCAATCGCGATGCTGTCACATTTCAAGGACGGGGACGGAATCCTTCCCGCGGCTATCTTCAAAAAACCCTGCCTCTGGAACGCCATTTGCTTGCGGGGAGGGAACCCATCACCGACATTATACGGTCCGCCTCGGACTCCGCCGGGGCGGACAAGACTCCTTTATTCCTGAACGCAACCAGACAAGCCATGAACCATTCCCTGCCCCACCATCAGAGCGGCACCTCGCTCTATGATCCGGCTTTCGAGAAAGACGCCTGCGGCGTCGGCATGGTTGCAAGGATCAGCGGCGAGCGCTCCAACGGGATCCTCCGCATCGGTCTCCGCTCGATCTGCAACCTGATGCACCGCGGCGCCTTGGACGCTGATGCACGCACCGGTGATGGCGCCGGCATCTCGACCCAGATCCCCTACAAGCTCTTCAGGCCCGTCATCGAGTCCTGGGGCAAGTCCCTCTACAGCGACACTGACCTCGGCGTCGGCGTGATGTATCTTCCGAAGGAGAACGAGTACGCGAAGGCGCGCGCCAAGGCGATCACCGAGGAGGTGATCGCGAAGCGCGGGCTCTATCTCTTCGGATGGCGCGAGGTGCCGGTCAACAGGCAGATTCTGGGCACCAAGGCCCTCATGACCCTGCCCGACATCGAGCAGGTCCTTGTCGGCCGCGTGGAAGGCATGTCGGATGACGACTACGAGCGCCGCCTTTTCCTCGCCCGCAACGAGATTGAGGACCGGGCGGCCGCCGACAGGATCGAGGGATTCTACATCCCCTCCTTCTCCCACCGCCTGATTGTCTACAAGGGACTGCTGGTCTCCTCCTCGCTGGAGAAATTCTTCCCGGATCTCTCCGATCCGGGTTACGAGACCGCGCTCTGCGTCTACCACCAGCGCTACAGCACCAACACCTTCCCGACCTGGCCGCTCGCTCATCCCTTCCGCATGATGGCGCACAACGGCGAGATCAATACCGTCCGTGGCAATCGGAACTGGACCCAGGCTCGCGAGGCGGAGCTGAAGGCCGACTTCTGGGGTGAGGACATCGCGTTGCTCCATCCGATCATCCAGCCGGGCGGCTCCGATTCCGCCAGCCTCGACAACGTGCTCGAGGTGCTGACCATGTCTGGCCGCTCCCTTCTGCACTCGATGACCATGCTGGTGCCTCCGGCCTGGCGCGGCGACAAGGAGATTTCGCCCGAACTGGGCGCCTTCTACGAGTACCATACCTGCCTTTGCGAGCCGTGGGACGGCCCGGCGGCCCTGGTCTTCACGGACGGCATCACGATCGGTGCCTGCCTCGACAGGAACGGGTTGCGTCCCGCTCGCTACCAGATCACCGACGACGGGATCTTCAGCCTCGGCTCCGAGATGGGCGTCGACGGGCTCGATCAGGACACGATCGTCGAGAAGGGCCGGCTCGCCCCCGGCGAGATGATCGCCATCGACACCGCTGCGGGCACGCTGCTGCGCGACCGCGAGATCAAGCAGTCCATCGCCACCCGCCACAACTACCGCAAGATGGTGGACGACCATTTCGTCCGTATCGCGCAGGTGAAGGCGGACGGCATCAAGGCCCCCGAGGGTGAAATCGACATCCTCGGGCTGACCCAGCGCCAAATCTCCTTCGGCTACACCGGCGAGGAACTCGACATGATCCTCAAGCCGATGATCAAGGACGGCGCCGAGGCCGTCGGCTCGATGGGCGACGACACGCCGCTAGCGGTGCTCTCGCTGCGCCCCCGGCTGCTCTACACCTACTTCAGCCAGCTTTTCGCGCAGGTGACCAACCCCCCGATCGATCCGATCCGCGAGCGCCTCGTCATGTCGCTCTTCACGACGCTCGGTTGGAGGCGCAACCTTCTCTCCGAGACGCCGGAGCACGCCTCCCAGATCTCGATCGACTCGCCGATCCTCTTCAACGAGGAGCTGGAGGCCGTCCGCAACGTCGGTGGCGAGCACAAGGCGACCACCATTTCCACCCTCTGGAAGGCCTCCGCCGGCGCCGCCGGCCTGGCTCCGGTGATCCGCGCCCTCTGCCAGGCCGCGGAGAAGGCCGTCGACGAGGGAACGCGCGTTCTCATCCTTAGCGACAAGGGCGTCGACATCGACCACCTCGCCATCCCGGCCCTGCTGGCCGTGGGTGCCGTCCATCACCACCTGCGTCGGTCCGGCAAGCGCATGCGCGCGAGCATCGTCTGCGAGACGGGAGAGGCGCGCGACGTCCACCAGTTCGCCTGCCTCATCGGCTACGGCTGCAGCGCGATCAACCCTTACCTGGCCTTCGAGACCATCCGCGAGATGATCGAGAAGGGATCAGTGGAGACCGATTACGCCACAGCCCTTCTGAACTACAAGAAGGCGCTCCAGAGCGGCCTGCTGAAGATCATGTCCAAGATGGGGATCTCCGTCATCGGCAGCTACCGCGGCGCCCAGATCTTCGAGGCGACCGGCATCTCGTCAAAGCTCATCGAGGAGTGCTTCAGCGGCACCCCCTCGCAGATCGAGGGTATCGGATTCGAGGAGATTGCCCGAGAGAGCCTCGTCCGTCACGAGATGGCCTATGCCCCCGTCCCGGTCGAGGAGGGCAAGGAACCCGCCGCCCCCCAGCTCGGCGACCCCGGCTACTACCGTATCCGCCGCGGCGGCGAACTCCACGCCGTCACCCCGCCGGTCATCAAGAATTTTCACAGCTTCGTCCGCACGAACAAGCCGGAGGATTACAAGGCCTATGTCGACGCGGTGCTGGCCTCCACGCCCCACTCGCCCCGTAACCTGCTCGAGTTCGTCCCGCTTCCGTCCGGTTCCGTGCCGATCGACGAGGTCGAGCCTATCGAGGAGATCCGCCGCCGCTTCACCACGGCCGGCATGTCGCTCGGGGCGCTGAGCCCCGAGGCCCACGAGACCCTCGCCATCGCCATGAACCGCATCGGCGGCAAGTCCAACAGCGGCGAGGGCGGCGAGGATCCCCGACGCTTCAAGCGCCAGGAGAACGGCGACTGGGCCAACAGCGCCATCAAGCAGATCGCCTCCGGCCGCTTCGGCGTCCATGCCGCCTATCTGGCCAGTGCCAAGGAGATCGAGATCAAGATGGCCCAGGGCGCCAAGCCCGGCGAGGGCGGCCAACTTCCCGGCCACAAGGTCAGCGTCTACATCGCCAAGCTCCGCAATGCGGTTGCCGGCGTCACCCTGATCTCGCCGCCCCCCCACCATGACATCTACTCGATCGAGGATCTGGCACAGCTCATCTACGATCTCAAGCAGGTCAATCCGCGCGCGCGCGTCACCGTGAAGCTCGTCGCCGAGGCCGGCGTCGGGACCGTTGCGGCTGGCGTTGCCAAGGCGCACGCCGACATCATCCTGGTCAGCGGCCACGAGGGCGGAACCGGGGCCTCCCCGCTCAGCTCCGTGAAGCATGCCGGCGGAACCTGGGAACTCGGCGTTGCCGAGACCCACCAGATCCTCCTGCTCAACGGGCTCCGCAACCGCGTGACGCTCCGCACCGACGGCGGCATGCGCACCGGCGAGGACATCGTCCACGCCACGCTCCTCGGCGCCGAGGAGTACAACTTCGGCACGATGGCCCTCATCGCGATGGGGTGTGTCTATGTCCGCCAGTGCCATCTCAACAACTGCCCCGTCGGCGTCGCCACGCTCGACGATCGCCTCCGCGGCAAGTTCAAGGGCAAACCCGAGAATGTCGTGAACTTCTTCAACGCGGTCGCCCAGGAGGTCCGCGAGATCATGGCCCGCCTCGGGTTCCGCACGATCGACCAGATGGTCGGCCGCACCCAGTGCCTGCGCCAGAAGCACATCCCCGATCACCCGAAGGCCAACACCCTCGACCTTTCGAGGCTGCTCAAGGACGTTGTGAAGGACGATCCGACCGCCGTGCGCCACGCCACGCGCGACCGCAACGACCCCGAGCACGACCAACCGCTCGACGACATCATCCTTCAGGACGCCGAGGAGGCGATCCGCGACGGCAAGCCGGTGAAGCTCTCCTACAAGGTGGACAACACCAACCGTTCGATCGCGACGAAGGTCTCCGGAGAGATCGCCTACCAGTACGGCGAGGAGGGTCTCCCCGCCGGCACCGTGGAGCTGAACCTCACCGGGACCGCCGGACAGAGCTTCGGCGCGTTCCTCGCCCCGGGTGTGAAACTCGTCCTCACGGGCGAGGGTAACGACTATGTCGGCAAAAGCATGAGCGGCGGCGAGATCGTCGTCCGTCCGCTGCCCGGCCACCGCTTCGCACCCGAGAAGAACAGCATCATCGGCAACACCGTCATGTACGGGGCCATCGCGGGCCACCTCTTCGCCAACGGCCGCGCAGGGGAGCGCTTCTGCGTCCGCAACTCGGGTGGCACAGCCGTCGTCGAGGGGATTGGCGACCACGGCTGCGAGTACATGACCGGCGGCACCGTCGTGGTCCTCGGCTCCACGGGCAAGAATTTCGGCGCCGGCATGACCGGCGGACAGGCCTTCGTCCTCGACGAGGAGGAAAAATTCCTCGGACGCTACAACGACCAACTCGTCGGCGCGGCGCGCATCAGCGCCCCGGAGGATAAATCCCTGCTCAAGGAACTGGTCGAGAAGCACCTCGCCAAGACCGGCAGTCCGCAGGCAAAGCGCCTGCTCGCCGATTGGAAGGGGGCGCTCGCCAAATTCTGGAAGGTCACCCCGCACGTCCCGGCCGCCAAGCCGATCGAGAGCGACAAGGCCGACGAGGCCAAGACCATCATCACGGAAGCCATCACCGCCTCGCCGAAAGCGTAGGAATGGAGAGGAATTAATCAGGAACTCAGGAACTCACGAAAACAACAGGGTTCCTGGGGTGCCTTTCCGATCAGGTAGCAGGCTGCTCGATGGCGATTGATTTCATCCCGGACCGTCGGACGACCCCTTCGCGCCTCCTCCTTCCCGAGCTCCTGAATTCCGCATTCAAGCCCTGCGGCATTTTCCTTCCTTTCTTCTTTTTTGCTGTGCAGGGCCCGCTTCTTGCTAGGCTGACAGCATGAAGAAAGATGACCAGCTGGCGCCCAGGATCGTCCAACAGCTGGCCGTTTTCCTAGAGAACAAGCCGGGGGCGCTGGCCGCGGTCTGTGATGCCCTGGCGGTGGCCAAGATCAACATCTACGGACTCACCGTCTCCGACACGACCGACCACGCGGTGGTCCGCATGGTGGTCAGCAACACCGACCGGGCTATAGCGATCTTCGACGCCCACGGGACGCTGGTGGTCGAGAGCGAGGTTCTCATGATCGAGAACGACAACAAGCCGGGGAGCCTCTCACGGATCGCCAACGCGCTCTCGTCCAAAAAGATCAACATAGAGTACGGCTACCTCGCCTCGATGCCCGCGGCGAAGAGGGGACTCCTGATCCTTCGAGTCACCGACGTGCGGAAGGCCGTGACGGTCCTCAAGAAGCTCGACGCGGAGCGGAAACCTACTTCCTGAGCAGGTCGCGGATCTCCGTCAGTAGTTCCTCGCTCTTGGTCGGCGCCGCTGCGGCTGCCTCGGTTCGGCGGAGTGTATTGATCGTCTTCACCAAGGCGAAGATGCAGGCCGAGATGATGATGAACTCGATCACCGTGTTGATGAAGTTCCCGTAGGCGAGGATCGGCGCCCCGTCCTGTTTGGCGGCGGCCAAGGTGGCGTAATGCTTGCCGTTCAGGGGAAGGTAGAGGTCCTGGAAGTTGATCCCCTTCATGAGCAGGCCGATCGGCGGCATGATCACGTCCTGCACAAGCGCCGTCACGATCTTGCCGAAGGCGGCGCCCATGATGACGCCCACAGCAAGGTCGATGACATTGCCGCGGCTGATAAATTCACGGAACTCATTGATGAATTTTCCGGAGGTTTGGACGACTTTCTTGGGTTGGGGAACGGGGATCATGGCGAAAAGCTGAAGCGTGAAGACCGAAGGCTGAAAGAAAAAAATCAACACTCCCCGTTTATTTCGAGGGAGCATGCTGGATCAGCTCCACCTCGTAGCCCTCGGGGGCGTCGATGAAGGCGATCACCGACCCCGAGGAAGTCCGGTGCGGTCCGTCGCTGAGAGGGTAACCCTTGGCCGCGGCCTCCTTGGCGAAGGATTCCAGGTCGGTCACCTCGAAGGCGAGATGGGTCAGGTCGGGGCCGACCACGACGGGACCGCTTCCCTCGAACTGGCAGATCTCGATCTCCTCGTCGCTTCCGGGGGCCTTCAGGAAGACGAGTTTGGATCCCCGTCCGCTTTCGCTCCGGCGTGTTTCGGTGAGGCCCAGCACGTCCCGGTAGAACGAGACGGTCTTTTCGAGGTCCTGAACGCGGTAACGGGTGTGGAGGAGCCGGGTAATCATGGGCGGATCTTGAGCGTTTTGACCGCCGTCAGGGAAGAAGGAACTCCGCCCGATCCTCCTTGTCTCCGGCGTCATTCTTTTCCAACCTTGACCCGATGTCGTTTCTGCAAAACGTCTACGCCAAGCTCCGCCGTCACCCGAAACGCATTGTGTTTCCCGACGGAACGGATCCGCGGGTTATCCGGGCGGCCCGGATGTTCAACGACAGGGGGTTGGGAGTGGCCGTGCTCATCGGACACCGCGCCGAGATTCACCAGATCGCCAACGCCAACGCGATCCCGCTTGAGAAAATCGCCATCGTGGACCCCTCCACCTCCTCGGAGATGCCGAGGTTCCTTGTCATGGCGGCACGCCTCGAGCGCTACAAGGGGATGAGAGAGGGGGATCTCCGCGATCTCCTTGTCACCCCGAACTATTTTGCCTCGATGATGCTGCAGCACGGCCTGGTGGACGGCCTGGTGGGCGGTGTCGGTGCCTACGCGTCCGCCCTGTTCCGTCCCCTTCTCCAGCTCATCAAGCCGCTGGAGCACGCGCCCGTGATTTCGAGCGCGATGATCGTCGAGTTGCCACGGCAGGAATATGGCGACGAAGGGGTTCTCTTCTTCGCCGACTGCGGCGTGGTGCCCGAGCCGACGGTCGACCAACTCGCTTCCATCGGCGTGCAGACAGGACTGCTTGCCAGACAGGTCTTCGGGAAGACCCCCCGCATCGCGTACCTAAGCTTTTCCACGCACGGGAGTTCCGCCCATCCCTCCGCGGTGAAGATGGCGGCCGCCGCGGCGCAGGCCAAGGAGCTGGCCCTGCGAGTCGGCGGTCATGACGCGCTGGATTTCCCGATGGAAATCGACGGGGAGCTCCAGGCGGACACGGCGCTGGTTTCAGCGGTTGCGAAGATCAAGGTCCCCGAGAACCTCGTGGCCGGGAAGGCCAATGTCCTGATCTTCCCCGATCTCAATTCCGGCAACATTGCCATCAAGCTCGTCCAGCATCTCGCCGGCGCTCGCGTCTACGGCCACATTGTCAACGGACTCTCCCGTCCCGCCGCCCGCATCTCGCGCGGCACGCTCAGCGAGGACATCGCCGCGGTGGCCGCCATCGTGGGGCTCAAGGCCATCGAGTACCGCAAGCTCTACCCCCTGGGCGAGGATTCCTGACCGGTTGCCTCCGCCGCGTTCCGAGGAAAGGGGGAAGAGGAGATCAGGCTTGTCTCCGGTGCCGCATGGGCCTCATCCTACGCGAACTATGGCCCACACCCTTCCTCCTCTTTCCTACGCATTCGGCGCGCTCGAGCCCCACATCGACGCCCGCACGATGGAGATCCACCACGACAAGCACCATGCGGCTTACGTGAACAACCTCAACAACGCGCTCAAGGAGCACGCCGATCTCGCCGCCAAGCCCGTCAACGAGCTCATCGCCGATCTGAATGCGGTGCCCGAGCCGATCCGCAACGCCGTCCGCAACAACGGCGGCGGTCATTCCAACCACACCTTCTTCTGGGAACTCATGACCCCGGGCGGCGCCTCCGCCCCCGTTGGCAAACTCGCCGAAGCCATTGCCGCGGCCTTCGGCGGCGTCGATGAATTCAAGGCCAAGTTCGAGGCCACCGGAGTCGGCCGCTTCGGCAGCGGATGGGCCTGGCTCATCGTCAATAAGCAGGGTGGACTCGAGATTGTTTCCACGCCCAACCAAGACAGCCCCCTCATGGAGGGTAACAAGCCCGTCATTGGCAACGACGTCTGGGAGCACGCCTACTACCTCAACTACCAGAACCGCCGCCCCGATTACCTCAAGGCTTGGTGGAATGTGGTCAATTGGGACAAGGCCGAGGCCAACTATCGGGCCGCCATCTAGCCGCAAGCGCTTTCCCCCCAAAAAAAGCCCCGTTCCGAAAGGTGCGGGGCTTTTTCTTTAGTGATGAATGATGAAGGACTGCCGCCGCTAAACACGTGCCGAATGCATTTCCGAACAGTCTAACAGTCTACAGCCCAACAGCCTTGCAGGCATTCCCTCGCCGCCCGATCCGCTTCAATGAGTTGGTCGAGTGTCGGGTGTTCCGTGAAGGGGACCGCATCCATCGCCCTCGCCACGCTTTCCCAGATGCCGGGGAACGAAAGCCGCCCTGCCAGAAAAGCATCCACGGCGGCCTCGTTGGCGGCATTGAGCACCGCGGGCATCGTGCCGCCCGCCGTTCCGGCGCGGCGTGCCAGACCGAGTGCTGGGAAAAGATCGGTCCGCGGTGTCTCGAATTCCAGTTTCCCAAGCGCCGTGAGGTCGAGAGGGGCGCAGGGGCCGGCGACACGCTCGGGGTAGGTGAGCGCGTACTGGATCGGGAGCGCCATGTCGGTCGATCCCAACTGGGCCAGGATCGATCCGTCCACGAACTCGACCATCGAGTGGACTATGCTCTGGGGATGAATCACCACATCGATCTTCTCCATCGGGATGCCGAAGAGCCAACGCGCCTCGATCATTTCCAGCCCCTTGTTGAAGAGGGTGGCCGAATCGATTGAGATCTTGCGACCCATCGACCAGGTGGGGTGCCGGAGGGCCTGCTCCGGGGTGACCGAGGCGAGTTCTTCGGGTGTTGCTTTGCGGAAAGGGCCTCCGGAACAGGTCAGGATGAGGCGCTTCACTTCAAAGGGATCCTTCCCCTCGAGGCATTGGAAGATCGCGTTGTGCTCGCTATCGACCGGCAGGACGCGGCCGCCCATCCGCTCGGCCGTTGCCATCACCTGCTCGCCTGCCATGACCAGGATCTCCTTGCTGGCCACGGCCAGATCCTTGTCATTCTCCAGGGCATGGAGAGCCGGTTTCAGGCCGGTGGTGCCGACGATGGCCACCAGCACGAGGTCGGCCTCCGGCAAGGCGGCGAGCGTCATGAGTCCCTCCTCGCCGTGCAGGACAGGACGACCCAGTTCGGAGGAGAGACTGCCTGCGGATGCCTCGTCGCCGGCACAGACGGCCGCAGAGGGAAACTCACGGGCCAACTCCAGCAGCTTGCCTGAGTTGCTGTGTCCCGAGATGCCGACGATCTCGAGGCGGTCGGGCATCGCGCGCGCGACCCTCATCGCGCTTTCGCCGATTGAGCCCGTGGCCCCCAGGATCACGACGCGGCGCTTCATCGCGGATGAGGGAAGAACTGGAGCAGGAAGTAGAAGAGCGGTGCGGTGAAGAGGAGGCTGTCGATGAGGTCGAGTCCGCCGCCGATTCCGGGGAGGGCATGGCCGGAGTCCTTGGTGTGGACGGAGCGCTTGAGCAGCGATTCGGCGAGATCACCCGCAACTCCCGCCACGGCAAGAATCAGCGAGAGGAGACAAGCGACGGGCAGGGTGAAGTGGAAGACCGGAATGCAACCCCCGAGGAACCAAGCGATGGCCGCTCCGGTCATCACCCCCAGCAGGACGCCGCCGAGGATTCCTTCCCAGGTCTTCTTGGGGCTGATGTTAGGGAAGAAGGGGGTTCGCCCAAAGAGGCTCCCACTCAGGAAGGCCCCGACATCCGTGAACTTGGTCACCGCCACGACGAAGAGCACCAGATATTGGCCGGTGGGGTGGCCGTCCGCCGTCCGCGGGGTAAGGTAGAAGAGCTTCGCCAGAAAGAGGAACAGCCAGGGGATGTAGACGACGCCGAGCAGGGTGAAGGCGATCGCCTCGGCCGTGTCGCGCCCGGGATTGTTGCGGCCGAACTCCCGCAAGAACAGAAGCGGCACAAAGAGCGCCAGCACGGCCATTTCGGCCGGGTAGATCATCCAGTCCGTGACTTCCCTCGACGTAAGAAGCCAGAAATTCAGTCCGATCAGCACCACGGCGGCGCCCATGCCGAATCCCCGGTGATGGCTGATGCCCCCCGACTTCAGCAGGGCAAAGTATTCCCAGAGCGAACCCAGGGCGGGCACGGTGATCAGCGCCGCGAAAAGAACCTCCGAACGGAGCAGGAAGGTCGCGATCACGGCCGTCCAGAGTCCGACCGTGCTGAAGGTGCGGGGAAGGAGGGAGGGGGGTAGGGTGCGCATGCCGAAGTCGTCCAAGGTAAAAACCACCCTCCGAAAGGCAAGCCGCCGTTTTCCGGTTGCGGAGATAACAGGCCGGGGGCTGTGTTGGCTTCGCGGTGACAGCCCGCCGCGGGGATGCGCCCGCAAAGCCGCCTCGCCCGCGGCCAATTCTTTCCGCAACGGCCCCATTGCGTTTTTTTAACGCTTCCCTAAGGTTTTGGGCACCCCCCTCGCAGGGGGAGCACACCCAAGAACCAACCACACGACACCGAGACATACCATGGCCAAAGAAGACTCCTCCACCGACAAGGCAGCCGACAAGGCGGCCGCCGCCCGCTCCAAGAACCTCGATCTCGCCATCCAGGCGATCGCCAAGGACTACGGTGACGGCGCGATCATGCGCCTCGGCGAGGCCGCCGCGGTGAACATCGCCTCGATCCCGACCGGGAATCTTCTCATCGACCGCGCGCTCGGCGTCGGCGGGTTCCCGAAGGGGCGCATCGTCGAGATCTACGGTCCCGAATCCTCGGGCAAGACGACCCTCACCCTCACCGTCGTCGCCCAGGCGCAGAAGCGCGGCGGCGTCGCCGCCTTCATTGACGTCGAGCACGCGCTCGATCCCGGCTATGCCCGCAAGCTCGGGGTGAATCTTGAGGAACTCCTCGTCTCCCAGCCCAGTTCGGGCGAGGAGGCGCTCCGCATCTGCGAGACACTCGTGCGATCCAACGCCGTCGATGTGATCGTCCTCGACTCGGTCGCCGCGCTCGTCACCAAGTCCGAACTCGAGGGTGAGATCGGCGATTCGGTCGTCGGTGCGCAGGCCCGTCTCATGAGCGCCGCCATGAGGAAGCTCACCGCCCTCATCTCCAAGGCCGACACCTGCTGCATCTTCACCAATCAGATCCGCGAGAAGATCGGCGTCATGTTCGGCAATCCCGAGACGACGCCCGGTGGCAAGGCTCTGAAGTTCTATGCCAGCGTGCGCTGCGACATCCGCCGCATCGGTGCCATCAAGCAGACCGACGGCACCGTGACCGGAAGCCGCACCCGCGTGAAGGTCGTGAAGAACAAGGTCGCCCCTCCCTTCACCGAGGCCGAGTTCGACATCATGTACAACGAGGGGATCTCCTCCACGGGATCGCTCCTCGACCTCGCTCTCGAGAAGAACATCTTCGAGAAGAGGGGTTCCTGGATCGGCTATAAGGGCGAGAACATCGCCCAGGGCCGCGACGCGGCGAAAGATCTCCTCAAGAGTGATCCGAAGCTTTACGCCGAGGTGGAGGAGGCCGTGAAGGCCGCCCTCGAGGCCGAGGCCGCCTCTCCCGGCAAGAAGTAGCCAAAATCATATTTGGAACTCAGGAATTCAGGAAAAGACCTGAGCAAACCGGAAAAATACAGGCCTCGCTCAGCGAACAGCGGGTGGGTTTTTTTTCTGCCATTCAAGGACTTTTGATTTCATTCAGTTCCTGCTTTCCTGAGTTTCATATTATCTTTCCGCCACCCTCTTCTGTCTTGCCGCATCAGGCTGATTTCGGGATAGTTTACTCTTTCCGCGCCGGATTTCCCGGAGCGGGGACCGGCCCATGGCTCGTACGCTTTCTCTACCTTCCAAACCGAAAAAACCCGCTTCCAAGAAGGCGGCCCGCCCTGTCGTCACCAAGAAAGTGACCAAAGCTCCTGTGAAGTCCTCCAAGCCTTCGCAAAAAGCTCCGGTGAAGAAACCGGTCCTCAAGAAGGCTGTTTCGGCAAAGAAGACTGCGCCTCTTCCAAAAGCCCCTTCCAAGGCGACCAAATCCGCCGCAACGGTTTCCGAAGCATTGACCGACTGGTCCAAGGATCCGATCAATGTCCGCCTGAAGCCTGCCGAGAAGGTCGGCTTCCTCCGCGAGATGCTCCGCATCCGCCGCTTCGAGCAGCAGGCCCTCAAGCACTACAACAACGGTGCGATGGGCGGGTTTCTTCATCTCTACATCGGCCAGGAGTCGGTCGCCGTCGGTACCGCCTCGCTGATGAACGGCCAGGACGAGATTATCACCGCCTACCGCGACCACGGCCATGCCCTGGCCGTCGGTATGGAAATGAACCCCTGCATGGCCGAACTCTTCGGCAAGGGGACCGGGTGCTCCAAGGGGAAGGGGGGGTCGATGCACTTCTTCGCCCCCGACAAGCACTACTGGGGCGGCCACGGCATCGTCGGCGGCCAGACTCCCCTCGGCATGGGGCTTGCTTTCGCGCTGAAATACAAGGGGATCAAGGGATGCGCCGTTGCCTTCCTCGGTGACGGTGCCGTGAACCAGGGTGTCTTCAGCGAGTGCCTGAACATGGCCGCGCTTTTCGAACTGCCCGTCGTCTTCGTCATCGAGAACAACGGCTACTCCATGGGCACCAGCCTCGCCCGCTCCTCCGCGATCCGGAACTCCCTGGCTTCCCGCGCCGAGGGCTTCGACGTCGACTGGTCGCTCTGTGGCGGCTTCGACCTCTACGAGCTCCGTGCCAACCTCGGCACCGTGATGGAAAAGGCCCGGACGAAGTTCCGACCCCATGTCCTCGAGGTCTCGACCTACCGCTACTACGGCCACTCCGTCGCTGACGCGAATGCCAAGAAGTACCGCTCTCCCGAGGAGATCGAGCGCTACAAGACCGAGTTCGACCCGATCACTCTCTGGGAGAAGCAACTCCTCAGGGAGAAGGTGATCACCGAGGCCGGCATCGAGAAGATCGACGCCGAGGCCAAGGCCGAGGCCGCCGCCGCCGCCGAGTTCGCGATTGCGAGCCCTTGGCCCACCGAGGAGAGCATCTTCGAGGACATCTACCACGAGGTCGACCATGGGACCGAGGCAGGCCGGACCGGCCGCCACTTCTTCAGCGAGTAGCCCCAGCCCTTTCAGCCATGCCCGTCATCACCTACCGCCAGGCCCTGAACGACGCCTTCGCCGAGGAGCTTGCCCGCGACGAGAACGTCTTCCTCATGGGTGAGGAGGTCGCGCAGTACAACGGCGCCTACAAGGTCACCGAGGGACTCTGGCAGAAATTCGGGTCGAAGCGCGTCATCGACACGCCGATCAGCGAGGCCGCCTTCCTCGGCATGGGTGTCGGTGCCGCGATGATGGGACTGCGTCCCGTGGTCGAGCTGATGTTCTGGAGCTTCGCCTACGTCGGTCTCGACCAGATCATCAATAACGCCGGCTGCATCCGCTACATGTCGGGTGGACTCATCAATGTCCCGATGGTCATCCGCGGCCCCGCCAACGGCGGCACCAATGTCGGCGCGACCCACTCCCACACCCCGGAGAACTTCCTGGCGAACACTCCCGGCCTCAAGGTCGTCTGCCCCGCGACGCCGTATGATGCGAAGGGACTCATGATTTCCTCCATCCGTGACAACGACACCGTCTGCTTCATGGAGAACACCCTCCTCTACGGTGACCTCGGCGAGGTTCCAGATGGTGCCTACACCATTCCTCTCGGCGTTGCCGAGGTGAAGCGCGAGGGCATTGATGTTTCGCTGATCGCCCATGGTCGCGCGGTGCTGACCTCGCTGGCCGCCGCCGAGATCCTTTCCGCCGAGCACGGCATCGAGGCCGAGGTCGTCGACCTCCGCTCCATCCG
>Ga0007809_10000492_pt1 | contig 16651 bp, 11 predicted proteins | sample CryBogCBE02Aug07_FD_60383 | JGI IMG/M metagenome (GOLD analysis project Ga0007809, IMG submission 60383) | Freshwater microbial communities from Crystal Bog, Wisconsin, USA - CBE02Aug07 | ecosystem: Environmental > Aquatic > Freshwater > Lake | place: Crystal Bog, Wisconsin, USA | collected...
TATTCACACAAACGCAAGTTGTTGGGCCAGAGAATCATGGGGCTCCAATTAATGAATATGATCTTCGTGAGCGGACTCAATCAATTGGTTTTAGCTATTTGCTTGGTAAATTAGGGAATGCCCAGCTAGGACCGCTTTATTTAGGTCGTTTAGGCGTTGCATCGATCGCCTTTGGTATTGTCGCCTTTGTAATTGTTGGCTTCAATATGCTGGCGCAAGTTCATTGGAACCCGATCCAAATGGTACGCCAATTATTTTGGCTTTCGCTTGATCCACCATCACCGAAGTACGGACTGCGTTTAGCGCCATTGAGCGAAGGTGGTTGGTGGAATATTTGTGGATTATTTTTAACTGTCTCCATCTTGCTTTGGTGGATGAGAACCTATCGTCGTGCCAAAGCACTCGGTTTGGGTACGCATGTACCTTGGGCTTTTGCTGCTGCAATTTGGTTGTTTTTGGTTTTAGGACTTTTTCGTCCGGTGCTGATGGGGAGTTGGAGTGAGGGCGTGCCATTTGGGATCTTCCCGCATCTCGATTGGACAGCAGCTATCTCTATACGTTACGGAAATTTATTCTATAACCCGTTCCACATGTTGTCGATTTTTTTCCTATATGGATCGGTATTATTATTTGGAATGCATGGAGCCACGATTTTAGCGGTGGGTCGTTATGGTGGTGAGCGAGAGATTGAACAAATTGTTGATCGCGGTACTGCCTCCGAACGTGCTGCTTTGTTTTGGCGTTGGACGATGGGCTTCAATGCCACGATGGAATCGATTCACCGCTGGGCTTGGTGGTTTGCCGTTTTGTGTCCAGTCAGTGGCGGCATAGGCATTTTATTGACTGGCACTTTTGTGGATAACTGGTATTTATGGGCAATGCACCATGGTATGGTACCTGCCTACCCGACCACATCTGTAGTTGATCCCGCGTTGGCAACTCCAGCCTTTGCACCAACCGTTGAAGGGTTGAAATAATGAACAAACGATCGATATCACTGGCTTTATTATGTGTGCTTGCCTTGCTCGTGTCAGGTTGCGAACGACCATCTGTTCAGAGAGCACAAAACGGCTTTCGGGGAACAGCCATGGTCAATGTCCAAAATCCCCGGATCAATGCAGAAAAAGAGCAAGCCAATCAACTGCCTCCTTCAACCGGGCTGGCTTCTGCAGATGGTCCAAAAGCCTCTGAAGTGTATAAAAATGTCAAGGTATTGGGAAACTTAAGCCAAGCACAATTTACAACTTTTATGGTGAGCATGACCAGTTGGGTGGCACCGCAACAGGGTTGTGCGTATTGTCATAACGTGGCTAATTTTGCTGAAGATGCCCTGTACACGAAAACGGTTGCAAGACGCATGATTCAAATGAATCAGAACATTAACGCGAATTGGAAAGCGCACGTGCAAGGAACTGGGGTGACTTGCTATACCTGTCACCGGGGCAACAATATCCCACAAAATGTCTGGTTTAAAGATGCTCCACAAAAGATTAGTGGTCCAGCTTTGGGTCAGCGCAATGGTCAAAACGAGCCAGCGATGAGTGTCGGGTATGCATCTTTAACCAATGAGCCTTTTTCACTGTATTTATTGGAAAACCATCCAGCACGCGTGCAAGGCAAACAAGGCTTACCATATGGCAATCTGAAGACTACTCAGGATACTGAAAATGTATACGGCATCATGATGCATTTTTCTAAATCGCTCGGTGTGAATTGTACGTATTGCCATAACTCTCGGGCTTTTTCAGATTGGTCACAAAGCACACCCCAACGTGCACTTGCTTGGCATGCTATTCAAATGGTAAAAGATATTAACAACACGTACATGAATCCGTTGACAGGCGTATTTCCAGAACATCGTTTGGGAGCCACGGGTGATGTTGCTAAGGCCAACTGTATTACCTGCCATCAAGGGGTGAATAAGCCGTTATACGGCAAGAGTATGCTTGGTGATTTTCCATATCTTGCTCAGCAGTATTCTGAAAAAAAATTGACTGAGGCAATCGTTGCTGAGAAGTAGCATACCGGTGTAGTAGCGCTGTTTTAATGGCGCCTGCGGGCGCCATTTTTTTAAAAAGGTGATGCGGTGGATACGCAAGTTGATCGATTTAAAATACCATGTATCGCTGATCTTGATCGAAGTCAAGCAGACCATTCGCGAGCAATCGTAATTGGAACGGGTTTTGGCGGTTTAGCTGCGGCAATTCGATTGGCAGTCAAAGGCTACGAGGTGACGGTCCTTGAAAAATTGGACTCGCCAGGTGGTCGGGCCTATGTGCATCGTCGCAACGGTTATATCTTTGATGCGGGACCTACCATTATTACCGCACCTTTCTTGTTAGAAGAGTTGTGGACTTTATGTGGTAAGAACATGCGTGATGATATTGATCTGCGTTTGATGGATCCTTTTTATCAAGTTCGATTTAATGATGGGCGCATCTTTAATTACACTGGTGACCCAGAAAAAATGCGGGCTGAAGTCGCAAAATTTTCCCCAAACGATGTACCTGGATATGAAAAGTTTTTGCAAGAGGCTGAAAAGTGTTACAAATTAGGCTTCGAAGATTTGAGCGCAGTTGCTTTCACTCATATAAAAGACCTATTAAAGGCTGTCCCCAGTATGTTTAAGATGAAAGCGTGGGAGAGTATATACCAGCTGGTAGCACGCTACTTTAAAGACCCCCAATTACGGCAAGTGATGAGTTTTCATCCACTATTAATTGGTGGCAATCCCTTTTCGGTTACGGCGGTCTATGCCTTAATTAATTCGTTAGAGCGAAAGTGGGGCGTACATTCTGTGATGGGTGGTACGGGTGAATTAATACGTGGCTTAGTAAAGTTACTGGAAGGCTTGGGCGTTCAGATACGCTATAACAGTCAAGTTCAGCGAATTAACATTCAAGAAAATAAAGTGACAGGAGTCACTTTGGCAGATGGACAAATACTTTATGCCAACCATGTTGTTTCTAATGCAGACTCCGCATGGACTTATCGTTATTTAGTTGAAGAAAAGTATCGCAAGCATTGGACGAATAAAAAAATTGAAAATGGTAGTTACTCGATGAGTTTATTTGTTTGGTATTTTGGTGTTAAAAAGCAATACCACGATATACCTCACCATATGATGTTATTGGGAGACCGATATGAATCCTTACTCACGGATATCTTTAAAAAACATCATTTAGCTAAAGACTTTAGCTTATATTTACATCGACCAACTGCAACTGACCCATCGATGGCTCCAGCGGGGCATGATACCTTTTATGTGTTGTCGCCTGTGCCCCATCTTGATAGTGGCGTCAATTGGGAAGAAGAGATGGAGTCCTATCGCCAGTCAATCCAAACTTACTTAGAGCAGACGGTCTTGCCAAAATTAGGTGAATATCTTACGGAATCGTTTTGTATGACACCACAAGATTTTAAAGATCGGTTATTGTCATTTAAAGGAGCGGCCTTTGGTCTAGAACCATTGTTGTTACAAAGCGCCTGGTTTAGACCACATAATCTCAGCGAAGATGTAGAGGGTTTATATATGGTTGGGGCCAGTACCCACCCAGGTGCAGGCATTCCGGGGGTTTTATCTTCAGCGAAAGCTTTAGAAAGTGTCATGCCAACCATTGTCACGAAGGGCTCACATGTCTTCTAATCTATTTATCAAACCAAGTCTATTTTTTCAAAATTATCATCTGATGGCACAGGGGTCTCGTTCCTTCCAAAATGATACAGTCCAATGCGAAGAGCTGATGCGTGGCGGATCAAAGTCTTTTTTTGCGGCATCTCGAGTCCTGCCTAAGCGGGTGCGACAGCCTGCCATCGCGCTCTACGCTTTCTGTCGATTGATGGATGATCTAGTTGATGAGGGCGCAGAAGATATTGGGGTGATGCAAACCTTACACGAACGATTAGATCGCATCTATGCAGGTAACCCGGTTGCTGTACCAGCTGATCGGGCATTAACTGAAGTGGTTGCTCGATATCACATTCCAAAGATATTACTTGAAGCATTATTGGAGGGCTTTGCGTGGGATAAGATGGGGCGTCATTATGACACTATTGAAGATCTCTACGCGTATGCAGCACGCGTTGCAGGAACGGTTGGCGCCATGATGGCACTGCTTATGGGCGTGCGTCATTCCATCGCATTAGCGCGCGCATGCGAATTAGGTTTGGCGATGCAATTGACGAATATCGCAAGGGATGTTGGTGAAGACGCTCGCAATGGCAGACTTTACTTACCGCGTGATTGGTTACGCCAAGAGAATATCGAGCCACAGGAATGGTTAGACCATCCCGTTTTTAATCAAAAAATCGCACGTATTGTGCAACGGTTGTTACACACTGCGGATAACTTGTATTTGCGTTCGGAGGAAGGTATTGCAGAGTTGCCGAGAGATTGTCGCGCCGCTATTTATGGTGCGCGATTGGTGTATGCGCAAATTGGTCGTCAAATTGAAAAGCAGGGTCTAGATTCAGTATCCCAACGTGCCATCGTCCCTAGTCGCCAGAAAAAATTATTGATGTTTAAAGCTCTTTATGCAACGTTACATACAAGCTCAAACAAAAAAAATATTGAGCCAATTGCTCAGATTCAATATTTAATCGACGCAGTTCCTGTTGACGTGCAACCAGAGCAAGCAATTGGACGGATAGAAGAACGGGTTGTGCGTGTCATCAATATCCTAGAAAAAGCGGAAAGACACCGGCTCGCAAAATGCCAGTTGGCCTATCCTTCTAGGTGAGTCGAGGCATGCGCCAAGGTAGCATCAGTTGAACGATATTTGACGAAAATCGCGGAACATGAAGTGTTTCATGCATGCACGTTAAATTTTCACCTCGCCATTGGCTGTTTAAAATGGATCGACTGTAAAAAGGGGTATCTTCGAGATTTTGAATCACCTTAGGCGGGTCACCATCCGAGCGGATTTGGCGCCTGATCTGCCAAAATGTTTTCGGCAGATCATGTCGCTTACCGACAGGAAACTCAGAAACGGAGCCATTGGCATGAAACTGAAGTGCCAGTATGTGTTCATGGCCGTTTTTTTCTCGGACATCATAAATCACGGCGGTGCTTTGATCTTTTAATAAAGCCCGCGCCCAATCCCAGTCCAAAAAAGGTTTGGCGATTGGTTCGTCGCCTTCATTCGAATCAAGGTAGGCATGCCCCTGCCATTGAAGTTGTGGTTCGCTAAACGCAACTTCTATCCGCGCAGTCGGTGCCAGTGGCCCCCACCGATGTTGATGCCCTTGATCAAGTGGAACAGAGTAATGAAACAGTTGTTCTGGATGGACTGTAACTTTACCAATGACTTTTTGTCCAAAGGGTACGGCCCTTTCTTGAATGGTGATTTCTAATGATTGACCGTTCCAATGCAGCTCACTGGGACCAATTTGAAAATAGCTAGCCTCGCGATGGACAAAGCGTCGTCCACGTTCGGTCATCGTCCACCGCTTTTTTCCAGGACTGTACAGTGCAACATTCAAACAACAGTAATTGTTCGGATCGGCCAATTGCTTGCGATTAGCCCAGGCATAGTACGGGGAAAAGACACTGCCAACAAAAGCGATGATCGTAATGCCATGTTGCCCATCGTCACTTATTCCATCGACGTACCACCAGAGATAACCGCCAGGTGGGACTATTTGGTCAAAGGCAGGTGCGCCATGAGCGTTGCGGCCGCCAGTCGTCCTGATAGGGATGCCATCGGTACCCCTGGACCCGGATGGACGCTGCCCCCTGCTAAAAAAAGGTTCTTGATGTTGGAGATTGAATTTGGGCGTTGAAAAGAACTCATCCATCCGTGAGTTGCCATCCCATATAGGGCGCCCTTGCTGGCTGGAAAAAGCTGATGAAAATCTTGCGGGGTAGTGCGCACCATTTCCCAAGACGCTGGGTTGATGGGCAAACCACTTGCTCCAAGAAGTGAAAAGACCTGATGTTGACATGCTTCTATCTCCTGATGAGCTAGCGGGCGATCCCCAATTGCGGGGGCGTTCACGAGCATCAATATTTTTTCTTTGGGGGTTAAGACGGGCTCTGTGTGCGTCCGACTTTGGGCACACAGATAGACAGTCGGTTTACTGGGGAGTCTTTTGTGTTCGAATATATCGGTGAATTCGCTGGTGTAGTCTTGATCAAAAAACACATTATGATGACTCAGGGGTAATTGATTAGCTGGAATACTGGCGGACCAAGTCACTGCAGAAAGAGATGGGACCGTGGGCATGGCTGGCGTTGCCAATTCGGATTCTTGACCTAAGAGTCCAGCAGAAAAGGCAGCAATATCACCATTGAAAATGATGCCATCCGCTGGGATGATTTCGCCAGAGGCAAGCTCTACATACGAAACTTTTTGATCGATAAGACCAATTTTTTTAACGTGTTCCCCGCAGCGGATGCAGGCGCCTCTCATTTGAGCTAACTGAGCGATCGTTTTCGGGAGTTGTGTCATCCCTCCTTCAATGATCCATACCCCTGACATTTCCACATGCGCAATGAGCATCAGTGTGGCCGGTGCTAAAAAAGGGGAGGATCCACAATAGGTTGCATATCGTCCAAACAACTGTTGTAACCTTGGGTCAGGAAAAAATTTTTCCAAAGATTGCCATAAGTTTTTGAATGGTCCAATCCCCATCAATGTTCTCGTACCGGAAATACCGAGTTGGCTCATCATGCTTGTAAAACTTGGTCTTTGAGCCCTAATATAAGAAGGCTCAAGAGCGTCATACACTTTTTTACTCACCCGACAAAATTCTAAAAACAGTTCAGCTTGTTTTTTTCCGGAAAATTCACGGATTGCTTGGGCGCTCAGATCTTTGTCGGCAAATAAATCGAGTTGTTCCTTGCCCCAAAAATGCCGCGCTAAAACGGGCATTGGTTTGGTGGTGATATGTTGATGAAAATCCTCATCACATTCCTTAAAGAGTTCTTCAAAGACCCAGCGCATGGTGAAAACGGTTGGTCCAGAGTCCACTTCGAAGTCATCGACTGGTAAGGTGCGAATCTTGCCGCCGAGATATGGGGCTTGCTCCAAAAGGGTAACGTCATAACCTTGATGAGCAAGCTTTAGACAAGCACACAGTCCGGCAATGCCACCACCGATAATGACAATCTTTCTTTTAGCCATAGTGCCGACCTCGCCAGACACCTTGGGGATTGATTGGTATAAAACGAGAGAACATCGATTCAGAAAAAAACTGTCCCGCATAAGCGGTTTGAATTGCTTGCAAATGCGCTCCACTGCGTGCATAACTCTCCATGGCTTGCGTCGATTCCCACATCGTAAAGGTTGCTTGCCGAAGATAGGGTGCCTCACCCAAGCCTGCGGCAAGAAGACAACCAGGAGCTTGTGTGAGCGAGTCTTGAGCAGGAGGTGCTTTTCTCCAAAAAGATGGTGCTTTCATCCATTTAATAGAGGCCCGTGTGATGCCTGCAATGGGTCCTGAGACAGGTATTGGTTGTGAAACGTGAAGCGTCTGATGTGACCAAGAACCTCTTGAAGAATACGTTTGCAGCATGACTGAGAAAAACTCACTGGCATGCTGCTTATAATTTTCAATAATGGGGGAAGAGCAAATAAAAGATTGGGCGTTCTCAAATGAATCAAAAACACAAAGCAAACCTTGTTTCTGAAAACTTGGCATTAAGTCAAAACCACCATGCTTACCACATCCCAGCACTTTGACAAATCTTAAACCTGGTATTTTTTGAAACGGATATTTCCCAATCACTAAACGTGAAATACCCCAAGGGATTGAGTTTGGTTGGTAGTTCACCAGACTCAATACCAAGGTTTCTTGCATCATTGCCTTAAATTAAAAATCTTCAGATCCACTCGGCTCGCTAATCCCAAAGCGACGCATTTTGATATAAAGGCTTTGGCGTGATAGACCTAACATTTCTGAAGCAGAAACGCGATTATTCATCGTCAATTCAAGAGCGGACATAATGCACATTTTTTCGATCATATCCGTTGTCTCGCTGACGATATCTTTGAGTGGAACACGTCCGACCAGTTCGGTGAGTTTCGTGGCAGTTTGCTTGAGGTCGCCCGTCGCGAGTCCTCGTTGCGACACCCGTTGACTGATTTGTCGAATACTAAACCCGATATATGACTCCAGTTCAGTAACTACTTTGACGGCAGATACCTCTACCTCAATACCGGTTGAACCACCACTGGGAATAATGTTGGTAATGTAATGCTTAATGGAATTTTTATCTTTTAAATTATTGAGGATGACCCGTAAATCGATACTGGCTCTGCCAAGCCAATTATCAATCGGCTCATCAACTAGTTCTTGAATATTTTCAACCTGTGCCATCTCTGCAAAGGTTTGATTGCAGGTGTGTATCTTGCCATCCAGATCGGTGATCACAAACCCATCGGATGAAAATTGAATGGCATTGATTAGGCGTTCATTATTTGGATTGAGTTTAAAGTCTTGGGTGATCTCTGACAAAGGCGTGAGATTAATTAAAAAGACAGTTTGATTTTCTTCTCTTAAGAAGTTCACTGTCATTTCAGCACGAAGATTGTTTTTAACCAGCTTTACCCCTGCTTTTTTTGGGGAGTTGATATTTCTGGAAGCGTTAAGTAATTCTTGTAATTGACTGAAATCATTCATATCAATATATTCAGCTAAAGATCGCCCAATCATTCGTCGGCCTTTATCCACCATTAAATTCTGGGCGACAGTGTTTGCTTCAATGATTTTGAAAGTACTGCCATCAATAATCATGTGAGCATTGATGCTCAAATCAAACAATTGGCGATAGCGTGCTTCAGCAAATCGCAGCCTGAGGTAATCTGTTTCGATGGCTTGCTGTGCTTCAACTAAGCGCTGCTGTAAATTTGCAAGATTACGTAAATCACGTCCAATCCCTAAAATTTTATGATCTTTTGTGAAATGCAAGACCGACACCATTAAAGGTAAATCAGGATTATTTGGCACGGATAAATTGATTTGCCGCCATTTTTGCGCATCTGCGGATTGTGTTGGGGATAACAGCGACTCTATTTTTTTACGGCTCTCGAGCGTAGAGCTTTCTATCCAAGATTTGCCAATTAAATGCTTTAAATAATTCAGGCCTGGGGTTTGGGTATTGAGGACATTTTCAATGATCCCATGTTGATCCATCACGAAAACAGTATCAGCCACATGACTCGCTATTTCAGCAGCGGCTGCTGCGTCAATCGACATAATCGAGTTGGAGACAGGGTTATGAAATTCGTTCATTCAATTTTAGTTATGTCAACATAGATAAACAGCCATTGTAACGATTTCTATACACGGGATTCATTAATTCATCCCTAAATTCTTTTTTTGAACCACTGCAATTTCTGCAAGGCGGATGGCTTCATTTGCATCTGCAGATTTGATTTCGACATCAAGGTCTGCAAACAGTTCTGGATGTGAGGCATAGAGTGGACCACCCACCATGAAGGTGACATGTGGGTTCATCGAGCGTGAACGTAACGAAGCGATTAAATGATTCAGTCCAATTAATTGATCGCTATAACCAATCGAAATACCGATGACATCAAACCACTGAGAAAAGATCAGGTTATTCGTTTCTTCTGTTGATAGGTTGGGTTCTCCCCAAACTCTCCAGCCAGCTTTTCGAAAAAACTCTGCAACAATAAATAAACCTAGAGTATGCTGGGATTTAGGCGCTGGAATTAGCAGTGCATTTAAATTTTCAATCGGTAGACTATTTTTTAATTGGAACTCTTGAGTCAGGCCATATAAAATATGCTGTAAGCGCCACAGGCCAATGGTTACATCGGTAAAGCTACATACATCCTGCTCCCATAATACGCCGAGCTTTCGCGCTGTCAGGGGGATCAAGTCCAGATAAATAGAGTCAATTGCCACCTGCTTACCGATCAATTTGTTGATGAATTCCATGCAGGATTCTTGGCTGCCATTGATCGCCAACCCAATTAAGAGATCAACTTCTGGATCCATGATTTTGCGCTGACCGGGAACCGCCAATGCCTCCAGCGGGGAGTTTGCTTGATGGCTTACTAGTAGTCTTGGAATGATCTCTTGATCAAGCATTCGGATCAAAATATCAACGGGCTCTTTATGGGGAAGATTTTTATTTGAGTCATTGTCAAGACAGTTGTCTTCTTGTTCAAAGCTGGAATTCGAGTTATGCCTCATGACTTTCTCCGTGAGAGTCCGTGTTAATTGGTTTGAAGGCTTAACCATACTACTCTCCGAGTTATTAAACATTAGGGCAAATACCGTAAAACAAAATTTACACCTATTTTTAATCTATGTCTAATTTATATTACATAATTTAGGGAAATCCCTATGTTGTGTAAATTATTTTAAGCGTAAACTTTGGTTTACAGTTGCGAAATGAGGATCGGTAGGCCAAGCAAATGACTCAGAAAAGTACGTTTCTTTATACACCAGAACAACGGATCAAACGGGATCAATCCGTCTGGACGATCGTTCAAGGTGTATTGGCGCCTTTACAGTTTTTGGTCTTTTTAGTAAGCGTGACCCTTGTGATGCGTTTTTTAATTACGGGTAAGGGTTATGAAATCGCAAACTTTTCCATCCTTGTAAAAACATGCTTTTTGCTAATCATCATGCTGACGGGCTGTATTTGGGAAAAAGTTGTGTTTGATACCTACCTTTTTGCTCACGCCTTTTTTTGGGAAGATGTTTTCAGTATGCTCGTGATTTTTTTACATTTAAGTTATGTGTATTGCTTATTTAATCTGACATTAAGTCAAGAATCGATGATGATCTTGGCGCTCTGTGCTTATGGCGCGTATTTCATTAATGCGGCGCAATTTGTCTGGAAATTACGCATTGCCAGAAAAGAATATGAAACAACATTGAAGAATGAAGCCCCGCTACGAAATGAGTTTTTTGAACAAGGGTATGTATCTTGAACGCTGTTATCCCAATCAATGCAATATCAGCTCCAAGTTGCGCAACACCGCCAGAGGTTCTGCGTGAAAGAGGGCAGCGTGAGGTATTTTGTGGTTTGACAGGAATTATTTGGATGCATCGCAAAATACAAGATGCCTTCTTCCTGGTGGTCGGATCAAGAACCTGTGCGCATTTGATCCAATCGGCTGCTGGGGTGATGATTTTTGCTGAGCCACGATTTGCCACAGCAATTATTGATGACCGTGACCTAGCTGGTCTGGCAGATGCAAATGAAGAGCTGGATAAAGTTGTACAACGTTTATTAGCTAGGCGTCCCGATATTAAGTTGTTATTTTTAGTTGGCTCATGTCCATCAGAGGTGATTAAATTGGATTTGCACCGAGCCGCTGGACGCTTAGATAAGTTGTACGCACCACAAGTACGCATCTTGAATTACTCTGGAAGCGGCATAGAAACAACCTTCACCCAAGGCGAAGATGCATGTTTGCAGGCTTTGGTGCCTGAGTTGCCGACAACAACTGAAAAAAACATGCTGATTGTTGGGTGTTTACCGGATATTGTTGAGGACCAATTCATACGGCTTTTCCAAGAGATGGGAATTGCGCAGGTGCGTTTTTTCCCACCGAGAAATTCCAAGACATTACCTGCAATTGGGCAAAATACCAGCTTTGTATTGGCACAGCCATTTTTGGGAGATACCGCGAGGTCTCTGCAAGCTAGGGGAGCACAGCTTCTGACTTCACCTTTTCCTTTTGGCGTGGAAGGTACATCAACATGGCTATGGACCATTGCAAGTGCAATGGGTGTTGAAAAATCAGTATTTGAGGCTGTTACAGAGCCCAAAAAAGCCCGCGCTCTCAAGGCACTGATACCCCTCAAAGAGACTTTACAAAACAAAAAGATTTTCTTTTTTCCGGACTCCCAACTCGAAATTCCATTAGCGCGATTTTTAAATCATGAATTAGGGATGCAACTGACCGAAGTGGGGACGCCTTATTTGAATAAACTCATTCTTGAGAAAGAAATCAACGTGTTACCTAGGCAGGTACAACTCTCTGAAGGGCAAGACGTTGAAAAGCAATTAGATCGTTTAAAAATTGCAGCACCAGATTTGGTGGTCTGCGGGCTGGGATTGGCAAATCCTCTTGAGTCGGAAGGTTACACCACAAAATGGGCAATCGAACTCGTCTTTAGTCCAATTCATGGCTATGATCAGGCCGCTGATCTTGCCGAACTGTTTGCCAGACCTTTGCGCCGCAAAGCGCTCCTTCAATATAGTCCGGAGGCTCTGTGCAGTTAACTCTATGGACCTATGAAGGACCACCCCATGTAGGGGCGATGCGCGTTGCAACCGCAATGAAGCATTTGCACTATGTTTTACATGCTCCACAGGGTGATACTTATGCGGATTTGTTATTTACGATGATTGAGCGTTTGCCAAAAAGGCCCCCAGTCACTTACACCACTTTTCAGGCGCGTGATCTGGGTGGAGATACGGCAAATTTATTTAAAAATGCTGCGAAAGAATCATTTGAGCGTTTTCAGCCACAAGCAATGATTGTTGGTGCATCTTGTACAGCCGAGTTAATTCAAGATGACCCAGGCGGTTTGAGCAAGGCATTAAATCTTCCTATCCCCGTCATACCCCTTGAATTGCCATCCTATCAAAAGAAAGAAAACTGGGGAGCTGCAGAAACGTTTTACCAAATCGTGCGACACCTTACCGTTCAGGATACACAAAGGCCAGCTGCAGTACATATCCAAGAACGTGCAGCAAAGCGTCTTGCTGGCAAAAAACCAAGTTGCAATATTTTGGGACCTACCGCACTTGGCTTTCGCCATCGCGACGATATCAAAGAAGTAAGTAAGATGCTGGAAATGCTAGGTATCGAGATTAACGTTATAGCGCCACAAAGTGCAAGTCCAGCAGACATTACCCGTATTGCCCAAGCTGATTTTAATGTGGTGATGTACCCGGAAATTGCGCAAACCACAGCTTCTTGGTTACAAAGAATGTATGGACAAGCGTATACGAAAGTTGTGCCAATTGGCGTCAATGCCAGTATTGATTTTATGAAAGAAGTAGCGCAATTAGCTGGTGTTGAATCAACTCAAGTCTTGCAAACGATTCAAGCAAATGCTTCATGGTATGCCCGGTCTGTTGACTCTACGTATTTGACAGGTAAACGGGTGTTTATATTCGGCGATGCAACACATGTGATTGCTGCGGCACGGATGGCCCGTGATGAGATGGGTTTTGCCGTGGTCGGCATGGGAACGTATTCGAGAGAATTTGCAAAAGAAGTACGTGAGGCTGCAAAGTCATATGGACTGGAAGCCATTATTACCGACGACTATTTAGAAGTTGAAGAAAAAGTCGCTGAACTCGTCCCAGAACTGGTACTTGGAACACAAATGGAACGTCATATCGCTAAGCGCCTTGGCGTGCCTTGCGCCGTGATTTCTGCCCCAATGCACGTACAAGATTTCCCTGCTCGGTACGCACCGCAAATGGGGTTTGAAGGGGCAAATGTTCTGTTTGATACTTGGGTACATCCACTCATGATGGGTTTAGAAGAGCATCTCATCATGATGTTTCGTGAAGATTTTGAGTTTCATCCAGAGCATGCAGCATCGCATTTGGGACATACTGCTGGAGCTTCAAGCCCAACCCGGCAAGTCCCGCAGGCTCCTGCTTATTTTGAAGTGGACGGATTAGAGAGCTCCCAAGAGCTACTTACAGAAAATGAATTGTGCAAAAGTGATGCACAACCAATCACAACCCCAACATCGACTAAGGAGACCGTTTGGTCGGCAGATGCCTTAAAGGAACTAGGCAAAATTCCATTCTTTGTGCGCGGTAAAGCTCGCCGAAATACCGAGAAATTTGCGCTTGAGCATGGCCTGCAACACATCACTTTGGAGATGCTTTACGATGCAAAAGCCTATTACAGTCGTTAATCGAACTCCGCTTAAATTTGTCTTGGTGACGATGGACACCCATTTGTTGAGTGCGAGTGAAAAAGCACACTACGCATTACAACGTGAGATGCCAAACTTGGAATTTAAAATCCACGCGGCTTCAAATTGGTCAAAAGATACAGAAAAACTTGAGGAATGTAGAAAAGACATTGCTGAGGCAGACATCATTGTTGCGACGATGTTATTTCTTGAGGACCATTTTTTACCAATTCTGGAGGACTTAAAGGCTCGTCGTGACCATTGTGATGCGATCATTTGTGCAATGTCAGCTGCAGAAGTGGTGCCGCTGACCAAAATTGGCGACTTTGATATGAGTAAACCAGCGAGTGGTCCACTTGCCTTACTCAAAAAAATGCGGGGTTCAAAGGAAAAAAACGCGACGGGTGGGGCAGCGCAAATGAAGATGTTGCGGCGCTTACCTAAAATTTTGAAATATATACCCGGAACTGCCCAAGATGTGCGTGCTTATTTTCTGACATTGCAATATTGGTTAGGTGGCTCCGAAGAAAATATGTACCATATGGTGCGGTTCTTGATTCAAAGGTATGCGGCAGGACCAAGAGTTTCTCTCAGAAACTTGAAAAGCAAAATCGTTGAGCCGGTTATCTATCCAGAAGCAGGCGTATACCATCCTCGCCTAAAAGGGCGTATCAGTGAAAACGTCCATCTGATTCCGAAGCTTGTTCCCGATGGCAAAGCTAAAGGCAAGATTGGTATTCTCTTGTTAAGGTCTTATGTTCTAGCGGGGAATACGCTGCACTATGATGCAGTCTTTGCAGCCCTTGAGGCACGTGGTTATCAGGTGGTACCTATTTTTGCCGCAGGTTTGGATGCCCGGCCAGCGATTGATCAATTTCTGATAAAAAATGGTAAATGCACTGTTGACGCAATGATATCGTTGACAGGTTTTTCCTTGGTCGGAGGGCCCGCATACAACGATGCAAAGTCTGCTGAAGAAGTCTTAGGAAAATTAGATATCCCTTATATTGCGGCACATCCCGTAGAGTTTCAAAATTTAGCTGATTGGGGAAGTTCGGAGCGTGGCTTGTTACCCGTAGAGGCAACCTTAATGGTTGCCATTCCGGAACTCGACGGCGCAACCAATCCAATGGTCTATGGTGGGAAATCAGGCGCACCTGGTACAACCTGCACTGGTTGTCATCGGCATTGCACTTTCACTGAAATCAATAACACGAATGACATGTTCACTTGTGTTGAACGTGTCGATATGATGGCTGCCAGAATAGATAAACTGATTTCCCTCAAAAAATCTACCCACCACGACCGAAAAGTTGCGATCGTCATTTTCAATTTCCCACCGAATGCTGGCAGGGTTGGCACTGCTGCGCACTTAGGTGTTTTTGAATCTGTCTTTGCGACAATGGGGCGTATGGTGCAGGAGGGGTATCAAGTAGAAATGCCTCAGAGTGTGGATGCTTTACGCGATGCGATCCTACATGGCAATGCCCAGCAGTTCAACACCGATGCAAACGTCCATTACAAAATACCTGTGAATGATCATATTCGTCGTGAAACATGGTTAAAAGAAATTGAAAAACAATGGGGCCCTGCTCCCGGAAAACACTTAACGGATGGTTTAGGAATTTATATTTTAGGCAAACAGTTCGGCAACATTTTAGTGACTGTTCAGCCCGGGTTTGGTTATGAAGGTGATCCAATGCGTTTGTTGTACGAAAAAGGCTTTGCCCCAACGCATGCTTTCTCTGCCTTCTATCGTTATCTCCGAGAAGATTTCGGTGCCCACGCTGCCCTGCACTTTGGTACCCATGGCGCATTGGAATTTATGCCTGGTAAACAGACTGGTTTATCTGGAAATTGTTGGCCTGATCGTTTGATTAAAGATTTACCAAACATCTACTTGTACGCCTCGAATAACCCATCCGAGGGGGCCATCGCCAAGCGCCGTTCAGGTGCGACCTTAATTAGTTATTTAACGCCACCGATTGCACAAGCAGGACTGTATAAAGGACTTGCAGACTTAAAGGCAGCGGTTGAGCGTTACCGTTTGTTACCAGAAAATGAGCATGATACGGCAAATGTATTAGAGCGCAAACAACTCAGTGAACTCATTTTGACGCAAGCTACAGATATTGAGGTCATTCCCACAACAACGTCTTGGACGGATTTATCACAAAAGCAAATCAGCGCTGAAATCCTTAAGTTGAGTGAGGAGTTATTGGAATATGAGTATGCATTGATCCCTGAAGGCTTACATGTGATTGGTAAGAAAAAATCGATGAATGCTACTCTTGACATGCTCAAGAGCATGGCGCAATTAAGTGTAGAAACGACCTTAGAAGATGCCGTATTTGTTGATATCGCAAAGGGTGTTTCGCCTGCAGAAATGATTTTGGCCCATCAATTAGGAAAAATTGAAAACATCCATAAAATCATGACGGACTTGCAAACAGCCTGCCAACTCATGCAAATGGATAGTGAGCTCGATGGCCTCATGAAAGCTTTAGATGGTCGTTATATCCGACCAGCTCCAGGCGGAGATGTGTTGCATAATTTGGAAGTTTTGCCAACAGGCCGTAATTTACACGGTTTCGACCCCTTCAGAATTCCCAGTCAGTACGCAGTCAAAGACGGCGCACAACAGGCACAGCGTATTTTGGATCGACACTTGGCCGATGCGCAAGCCTTACCCGAGTCAATTGCTTTGGTTTTATGGGGTACCGATAATTTAAAAACGGAAGGAGCGCCAATTGCACAGGTGCTTGCTTTGCTAGGTGCG
>Ga0007809_10000501_pt1 | contig 16468 bp, 34 predicted proteins | sample CryBogCBE02Aug07_FD_60383 | JGI IMG/M metagenome (GOLD analysis project Ga0007809, IMG submission 60383) | Freshwater microbial communities from Crystal Bog, Wisconsin, USA - CBE02Aug07 | ecosystem: Environmental > Aquatic > Freshwater > Lake | place: Crystal Bog, Wisconsin, USA | collected...
TGCGCCCCACCCCACCTTGTCTTACGAAGCCATATAGGGTAGATTTTTCTAGGCTCCCCTCGGTTTTTGTCAAGCTCAAAAATCCAATGTCGTCTAATAGGAGCGGCTTGGGTAAAATGATATCTTTTCCCAGTAGGGTCTGGTGGAAATGTCAAGCGTATTGTTACGCATCAGGCAAAAGAAAATCCCTCCCAACCTTTCGGCTAGGAGGGACTGACTTGACAGTTAAGGACTAGGCGACTAGGAGAACCTGCTCTCCCCTTGCCTTCATGAGTTGGCGAGAGGTATCGTCGGTCAGGACGTTGAACCACTCCCTCTTGCTGTCAGCGGCGGAGCCGAACTCGGAAGAGACGAACTGCTTCCAAGGATCATCACCTCCGCTCGACTCGTGCGTGAAGTAGTCAGTGGCTCCATTGAACAGGTCAGCCATCGTGCGACCGTTGTTCCCTGCTCCATGACGATAGAGGCTGACAACCTTATCGACCATATTCATCGTGCGAGTGGAAACCTTGGCTTCCTTTTCAAACGATGCGGGAGTGAGAATCCCTGCTGTGATTTTCCTCGCTGTCTCCTCCTCACAGTCGATGCTGTCGAGGGAATCCATCGCCGCTTGGAACTCTGCCACGACTCCACAGTGGCGGTCGATAGCCTCTGCCATTCCGCCCAGACGATCAGCGGCGAACTTGGTATGCTTGATGGTGAAGCGGAAATCTCCCTTCTCCGCCAAGGCTACGTTGAGCGTGTTCTGACAGACCACAACGGTCAGCCCAGAGTTACCGATCACGCTCATGAGACCTCCATGCCCCCACATGATGTTGAGAACATTCTTTGTGAGGCGACCAGCGGCGACGATATCATCCGACAGCTTGATGCTGACGAATGCCTTTGCACGATTGCAGACTGTCCCCAAGGAGACGATCTCGTAACGGGTTCCTAGCAGAGCATCGCTGATCATGTCGAGCATCTGCTCGTTGGTGATCATACCATAGGAGGAGGAAACCGGATTGCCAATGGGGAGACCATCATCAAGAGAGATGATCTGCTTGGCTTCGGTTTCGATCACCTTGTCACCAAGTGTGTAGGAGAGAGGAACCGTGACCATAGGGTAACGGATGCCGCAATCCTCCTTGAGGGAGAGCTTCTCCTTCACGACCGTCAGCTTGTGCCATGCTACCTCCACGCCTTCCTGCGTGTCCCTGTCCATTATCATATGTGCCATGTGGTGTTGTTGCCCGTTTTATTCTGTTGGCTCTTCAGGTTGGATTTACTGTACAGGAATTACTGAATAGTTCAAACAAATTCGTGCAGGAAAAAACTTTTTCTTTTTCGGTGTTGACAAAGGGAGAGAACTCTGAGCGAGAAAAGAAATCATTTTACCCAAATGTATTTGCGGCGAAGCGCAAGGGATTTTGGAAGGGTGGGAGATTTGGGTAAAATAAAAAGATTCAGAAACTTTTACCCTAGTACGAAGGCAAAGAAAAACCCCTGCCCAATTAAGGACAGGGGAATTTCTAGATGGATTAACTCCAAGAGAGGGAATCAATCTGGGCAACGATATCGTCGTGGACGAGGTTGCCTAGCTGATCTTCCAGAATGTTACCGATAGCGGACTGATCGCTAGTGGAGCCGCACCACAGGAAATCCTCGCCAGCGTCCTTGGGAGCAAAGGCACGGATGGAGTTCATAGCCGCACCAGTGAGGCGACCGTATCCAAAGACTTGGAAGTCATGGAGTTTGGCGAGGTTAGGCTCCAGCTGGCGAAGCTGATACTGGTCGTAGGAGTCATACGACTTGGTGCGCTCCTCAAACTGGTTGAGGATTTCGGTAGTTCCAATGGGAACACCAATGAGGCGTTCGATGACATTGGAGGGAGCGTTGACGTAGAGACGAGTTGCCATAGTGGTGATACTGCGAGAAGGAGGTTGTGCCTTCTGGAGAAAACTCTATAGAAAATAATCTATAGATCAAGAAAATTCGTATAGGAAAAAACCTTGGGTAAAATAAAATGATTCAGTATTCTCTACCCAAGGTGGGGAAAGAAAAATCCCCCTGACCTCACCACAAGATCAGGGGGATGGTTTTTTCTATGGCAATTAACTATTGAATGGGGTGGCTCTCTGCCAAGATGGTTGAGGCTGGATCTGAAGGAACATTGCTTGCCAAGGAAGCGTTGGATCTTTCTTCAGCTTGTTGAGATAGGTTGTGTAGCAGGATGCGAGAGTCAAAAAGAATGCAAAGGCAAGGAAGAGATTGATCCTTGTCGTGTATTTACGCATGAGGAAGATATTCATTTTCTGTTGTTGAAGTTGTCGGCGTAGTCTTGGAAGCAGATTTGACCCGTGAGATAGGCTCCCATGATCAAGGCATCGTTGTAGTTGTATCCCATGCCCATTGCCTCATCAAGGTGAGTTTGGGTAGAATAATATGTTGCATCGGTTGTGGCTTTCGTGAGATTGCCATTGAGGAGATTTTCGATGACTGATCTAGGAGTCAGAGTTGTCATTGTTTCTGTTGTCGGCGGTGAGAATAAATTCTATCTGGTTTTAACATCCTGTAAGTCACGAGCGATTTGGTCACGCAAGGCAATCAGGTCATTGAGGCGAGAATCTTCCATTACTTTGAATCAGTAGGGATTGTCTTGTTGAAGGCTTCCTGCACCTTGTTCTGGTAGTAGGTGAAGTCTTGGAAGGGAGCATGGGCATAGGAATCGTCCTCCCAATGGAAGGAGACATTCCCCCAAGATGATGCTTCAAAGAAAGCGGCATGATGCACGATTGCTTGATGTTGCCAGTAGAGGCTAGTGGCGAGGCAATCAATGGCACAAAGAAGGGTGATGAGGAGTGCGACGATGAGCGTGGAGTGGATGCGGTCTTTCATGATGTTGGGTAGAATGATATGTTTTATCGGTGTTTTGTTTTTTTTTTGAAGGTTGAAGAGAGGGAGTCGGGGGGTGACTCCCTCTCTTCGGTTGGGGGGAAATTAGAGGATGATATCCTTTACATTCTCCGCTTTGATTGTAAAGCACAAAGGCTCTTCCTCCTTGGGCTTGGGGAGTTCAGAGGCGAGAACCAGAGGCTCAATCACGCTCTTGTCAACGCTCACTCCGTTGAGGAAATACTCAACATGAGGGGTGAACTTGATACCAGAAGCAGGGTAGAACCGAGCGTAATCTGCTCCCTTGTGGGTAATGTGAAGGGGATACTCTGACCACTCACCCCAAGGCAGACCAGCGTTTTCGGAAGGGAGAGTTCCTTCCTCACGACCTTCCTTGACAACTCCCATGTTGTCGTATTCAACGCCACCACGAATGACCAGCTTGGTGATCTTCTCGATCTTGTTGCCAGCATGGGGCTTTTTGGTCTTGAGGGTCTTGGTGATAACAGCCGAGAGGTTCGACCCCTTGCGGCTCTTGACGATTTGCTTGATGATTTCGATGTTCATACTATCAATAAGGGATTTCCGCCCTTTCCGATTTGCACCTTCGGTTTAGAGGTCATAGCCGTTTTTGACTATGGATCAAGTAGATCATATTCCTCCTCATTGGTCAACTGCTATTTTTAGGGGTAGGTGATTTTTATTTTTCCCTATTGACAAAATCAAAAAAGTCTGAAGGAAAAAAGATTTCATTTTACCCAAACTTTTTGGAGCATACGCCCAAGGCATTGGAACCTTGGGTAAAATAATTTCTTTCAAATAATTCTCCCCAAGGTATGAATACAAAAAAAATCCCCTTGACTTGCAAGGGGATTTTTGATTGGGGGATTTTTAGGAGGTGACCTTCCTCATGATCTCTTCGATGTCAGCGATTCCCTGCTGGACATCTTTGCGAGGGGAATACTTCTTGCCAGTATACTGGGAGAGGCAGGAGAGGAGGTACTTGGCATTGGCTCCTCTGGTGATGACCATGCCGTGTTGGAGTGCCTTCAATCCCATCTTGATGGTAGCCAGACGGAAGGTGTCGATCTGGGCTGGGGTGGTGAGGGCGAAACCCTCGTCGGTGTTGTGTGGTACTTTGCTCATAGGACAACCAGTAGATCAAATCCCTAGCAACTAATCAAGAAAAAAGAATTAAGTTATATTAATTTTTTTTCGTATATGTTTTTTAACTAATATAACATCCATATATTAGTTTGGGTAAAATAAAATGTTTCTTCTATATCCACCCAAGACTGCGTTGTAAGATAAATGAACACATTATATTCATTTATCCTACAAGTTATTATCTTACAATTACTTACGAAGACTGTTCTTCTGGATGGAAATCTGTACAGTATTCAGCGACTCCTGCATCATATCCAATCTTGTATTGAAGGTGTCTATAGAGTTCGTCGTAATTAAAGCTTCCTCCGTCGTAGGGGTTGTTTGAAACTCCTTCATCATATCCGTGGATAAACCCCCCTTACAGTAACCTATGTTTCTGGGATCTGGGTCGTGTGCTATTTTCATAGTCCGTGGATTCTGATGTGTTCTTGGATTGCCTGAGAGAATTCTTCTATCTGCTTATTTGGGATAGTCAGAACGATCTTCTCTGTCTCATCATCAAGTCTTTCCTTGATTGTCGTGTAGTCTGAACAATCCTCTGAGACTTCGATGATGTAGTCAGCATCTTCTGAGTTAATTACTATACTGGTTTTAATCTTCATATGCGGGTATACGAGCGTGTGTGGGTTACGGGTGTTGTGTGCGTACTTGCGTGGTAATAAAACACGGTGTTGTATTTTAACACGGTGTTGTATAAAAACACGGTTACAGATTTATACTCTCTACTAGTTGATCGTAGTTGTCAAGTTTTTCTTTAAACTCATCGTCTTCTTGGAAGTTCTCTTCTATAAAGCCGTAGAGTTCATTGGTGGCATCGATAAGGGAGATCGTATTCTGTCTTAAGAGTAGATACTCCCTTATCATTGCCTTCCTAGTGAGATCTTTGTACTGATTCTCTGTCATGATGATTACTCTTCATCATCATCTTCATGCATCTCAAAGTAATAGTCAAGATCGCAATACTTGTAGATATCACTTTCTGGGTCGATGTCCGCCGCTTCTTCTGCTTCGTAGCATTCGTCGTTCTCACTATCCTTAGAGAACGTGGTGCATCCAAAGAACATGTGTCCTTCGTCGTAGTAATACATCTCAATGGTCTCTCCGGTAATCTTAGCGAGTTCACGAATGACATTGGTTGGGGGACACCATGCAGTCTGGAAGCAGTAGCTGCTCAGATCCTCAATCTCATTGGAAGAATCCTCCAGAGTAAGGTTGCTGTAGGAATTCCACTTGGTATCCCACTTGGCTTTACACCACTCATACCATCCGCTAAAACCTGTCTCGTCTACACAGGTTTGTTTATTTTCATCCTGTTTTTGTTTCTCAATGGCTTCCTCTTCTGGAGTCCTCTTTGAGGTAATGTAGTCGATGTCTCCAAACTTAGAAGACTCTTCAATGCAGGGAGGCATTGGGACAATCTTATTGAAGTCAAGGAATCTCTCCACTCCTTGTCTATCGGTTCTCTCGGAGATATAGGGCTTGACAAGTTCTCCGATGGTCTTTCCGCTAGTGCAGATCAGTAGGTTGGTGCAATGGTTGGGCATGTGTTTGGTTTGGTTGGTTGTTTATTTGTTTAACTGAATGATGATCACCACAAGCAAAAGGGCAAGGATGATGTTGAAAGGTAACAGATATGCTAGCACGATTGCAAGCAGAATCGTAAGAATCGTGTTAATCATTTTGTGGCAGGGGATAATGATGATTGATATAGATTTCCACTTCACGATCAAATGAACTCATCTGGCTTTTCTTTGCGAAGCTAATTCTAACTCCTTCTCTCTTAATGATGCGAGTCCACTGGTCATTGTTTCTCCAACTCTTTCTGGTATCAATTACCTGATACCAATCTTCTTTCTTGGATGGATTTACTGAAGGCGAGATATAGATATTCTGCCATTTGGTATTTTCGTATCCTTCGCTTCTCTGTTCGCCTGTGAATGTTGTCATTTGTTGTTGGGCAAGGTGTCGATTGTCTTGAAGGATTGCTCCACCAGTTCATAGAAATAATACTTGCTGTGCATCAGATCCGTTGTATAGAGATCCTTCATCAAGTCAAGTGCTTTCTTCTTATCCTTGGGAACATCCCCTACGGAATAAAGATGCTGAAGCATTTCCTTGTCACCATATACATGAATCAGGAAGTGCGTCGAGTCTCTGGAAACCTTCTTGGGCTTTCTGGGTTTCTTCTGTATGGTTTCAGTTTGCATTATAATCAATGTCCTTTAGAGTTGACACGATTGTTTCCAAACGACCCAGAGCAGTGCAAACATCTTTGTGTGCTTCGATCTGGTTGGGATAGAGGTTCTCGTCCTCTAGTTCGGCTAATGCCCTCTCGGTATTGAGAAGGGTGTTGTAGACACTCCAGAACATAGTCGTGGAGATTTGGATGGTGGGTCTTGTGGTTGTCATAGGGTGCGATCCTTGCAGAAAGGATTTAGAATGTCAATGATTATTTTTAACGAGTTTCAACATCTGGCAAGACAAGGAAAGTCTTGAGATGTTTGAAGGCAGAACCAAGACAGGCATCAAGGGTGAGATGTCCGTATTCAGTCTGTGTCAAGCCTGTTTCGTCATCATATTCATAACCATACAGATTATGTTCTTGGAAGAAGAGGACTTGGAGGGTTGGGATGTGCTTCATATAGTTTTGTTTTTGTCTGGTGTCGGGTTGCCTTCCTCCCCCCAAACCACTAGGAGGAGGAAGGGCTTCCCTATGAACTCTATTGAGCCACTACTCTCAATAGATACCACCAATCTTTATATCTTAACAGGTTTTAACTTTTTGTCAAGTATTAATATGCTTTGCGAAGAAAGTCACAGTAATCCTTTATTGCCTTCTTGCTTGGCTTGAGCATCTCAAAGTCAAGATCCCAATAAAGATCTTCTGGGGTTCCGTTTGCGAAGAGTTCGTTCTCATCTTTCCAACCAAGGGACTTGAAAACCGATGCCCACTTCTTACGATGGTCACCATATCCTTCATTGTCACCAGCAAGAGCAAAGGATTCTTCAAGCATCTGGTAGAGTGCATCCTCCATGAACATATCACTTTCCATATGCCACTTGTCGGTATTGATTGCCTTCTGAAGATTCTTGACAACCAGAATGTGGTATGAGTCATGAAGCATTCCCATCCAATTTCCTTCAATCTGCCAGATCTCCGAATCATCCATAAGTTGATCCAGTTTAATCTCAAGAATCTCATTGACAAGACTCTTGAAAGTTTCAAGTGCTTTCTTGTTTAAAGATCTTGCAAAATCCCAATGCTCAAAACTGTAGCAGAAGATTCCTGCCACTGGTTTTGCTCCTTGGACACACCCTCCAATATGGAACGTTCTCTCGTTGAGAGTTGGTGTTTCGATTTGAATTGGTAGAACTGATTTCATTTGTTGTACAGGTTGTATTCGTATTTTCCGATTTGGTTGTTGTTGAATAGGCGTGTGTGCCAATTGCTGTGTGTTGTCTCCATGATGTGTTTATACAACAGGGAGGTTTTGGGATTTACTTCCTTTCCAAAGAAACGAAGCAAAAGGGTAATTGGGTCTTTCATAGGATTAGAAGTATGGCAGAACTAGTCTCTGGTGTCAACAACTTTGTTTCTCTTGTAGATCTTTTTTGAATTGATCTTCTTGGTAGCAGGTGCGAAGTGCTTGCGAATCTTGATGTCTTTGATGACGATTGAGAATGATGTGGTTTTCATTTTGCCTTTGTAGCATAGGACTTCCAGATAGTCAAGTCCAAATCTGCTGGGGTCATCTGATGATTGATTGCCTCTGTCAAGAACAATTTCTCAATATCTGCATATTTCTTTTTGGGGGGAGTTGCCTTGGGAACCTTGTATCCCTTCTCACTCATCCACTTTAAGATATGAGTGTCAAGGACTGCAACCTTGGCATCTGGTCGAGAGTGCAGGACAAAGAACCTAGCAGTCTTGCTACCAATTCCCTTGACACTCTCCAGTTCTTCGATAGTCACCTTCTTGAGTTTACCCTTGAACTTGAGGATCTCCTTGAAGGCATTGCCAACACGATTGTATTGACCTAGCTTGAACTGCTTCATGTGAATCTCAAGCCAACCCATACTCGCAAGATGCTTGATGTGGGCAAATGGTTTGTTGCGATGCTTGTGCAAGCAAAGAGTGAGAAAAGCATCCAGTTTCTTTGCCTGTTGCTCTGCTCCCTTTCCTGCGACAAGGATTGCGAACATCAAGAACTCTTCCAGTTCTTCTTCGGTGCGATTGTAATTGGTGATGGTGGTAGGTGTGATCATAGGGATTAAGAGTTGCAGAGGGATTTGATTGTGTCAAGTCTTTTTGATTGAACATTCCAGATTCCGATGATCCTCTGCATGGGTTTGTTTTGAAGGTGATCGTAGATTGTACCATCAATGATGGCGAAGGCATGATCTCTACGATTGACAACATAACGACCAGTAGGATACTTCTGCAAGAATTTCTGTACAGTAATTCCGCCTGTCTTGATCTTGCGATACTCTATCCCGTTTTTCCTAGCAGTCTCCATCAACTTGGCAGTATAGAATCCCTTGCCATGCTTGCGTCCAGACTGCTCTCCGATCTTGTATGCTTCGGTATAAGGAATACCCGCCGCAGTTGAAAGGGCAACAATGGTGCAGTTGTTGTTGTCTTTGAAGCCGATGTTCTCTGCTGGTGTGACTTTCTGGTGGTTCATGGTGGTGTGGTTGGTATTAAAAACTAGGTGCTGATCCTTCGTCAAGGACTTCGCCGTGATATTTTTCAATACCTCCGACTCGGCATCTTATGGCGTGGGTTGCAACCGCCCCCATAAGTCTGCACAGCACTGCTTGTTTTTCTGTAGTTGCTCTCTGCATTTGTGCTGGGGTTACCAACACGATCAGGACTTGAGACCTGTGGCGACTACGGATAGCTAGTCCGTTCACCAGTAGCATTTCAACTATGGAATGACTATACACTATCCCCAGAAAGATGCAAGAACTATTTTCAACTTTTTTTATTTGGGTAAAAGAATATCTTTTAAAGGATTTCGCCCAAGGCGAAGTTTTTGAAAAGTGAAACAGCATACGCTTACATAAGATGGCACTCTCGTTGTGTGGTTATGAAAGATGCTCCTAAAGTCTGTGCAGTTTGTGGTTATGATGCTCATGTAGAAGTTGCTCATAAAATCCCGATTGCTGATTTTGAAGATAATGTAAGACTTAATACAATCAATCATATTGATAATCTTGTTTTGCTTTGTCCTAATCATCATTGGGAGTTCGATCATGGTAATTTGAAACTGGTAGGAGTGGAGGGTAACGCTCCCTCTTCAATAAATTAAAAGTTTATTGCATCACTTTAATGCTTCACTCCCAAAATTGGTGCATCGTGCAGGAATCGAACCTGCATTGAGGAATTAGAAGTTCCCGATCCTATCCGTTGAATGAACGATGCGTAGATATTTGGTGGACCCGGTAGGGATCGAACCTACTTCCTTCACGTTATGAGCATGCCGCTCGACCATTGAGCTTCGAGTCCTTATTTAAAATCTTAATCTATATAAATATCCTCCCCTCCGATTACGATAGGAATGTCATCAAGGTTATTGGCAGTGATGCCATACCTGTCATCGTCATGGAACTTGTCAATGGCATGACCCTTGTTATAAGAAGATTCAATCCAAGTATCATACTCGTCGTTCCAGTGATTACCCTTGGGAAGATGTAGATTGTAGTAGTCCATTAGATTACCTCAAAAAGCTTGTCACCAATGGTGAAGGTATTACCAGAGATGCTAGCATCTTGCAATTCATCGTGGAAGATAGTGAAGCAGTTTCCTTCGATAACGATATCTGGGATTCCCTGCTCACTTGTTGCTGTGCTGTCCCATTCAAGAACCTCAAGCTCTCCCTCTTTGTTTCCAAGGTCATCAATTCTATATGCTTTAACCTCTACTGCTTGGTCGAGCATCTCTAGGATTGCATCTTCCTTTGTCATTAGCATCTCGCCATCTTCGTCAATCATATTTTTAGTTTGGGTAAAATGAAATCTTTTTTCGGTTGCCATTTGGGGAGGAGGGTGCTAGTAGGCAACACACCCTCCTCCCCACCTCGTCCTAGCCTACATTCTTCTTGACAAACTTACCAAGGGCATCTCTGACATTGTGGAAGAGATGACCATTAGGCTTGACACCATACTGGTTGTTGTTCTCACAACCGCATTGACCACCACAGCAACCATCGTTGCCATCGTTGCCTACCTGATCCTCGTTGGTGAGTGTAGTCTTGCCAGCACATCCTCCTCCGTAGCATCCAGAGTATTTGTCATCGTAGCAGGAGTTACAGAGCATCTCGGAGTTCTCATCCCAATTATCAAGGATGGTTTGGCAGTTGGCACAATACTCGTTCTCATCCTCGTCCTCGTAATCTCCTCCATCAGAAGAGTAGAGATCGTTGTCGAATCCATTCTCTCCACGATTGAGCTTGATCCTCCAATCCTCGGTGTATTCACCGATCACTTCATACTTACAGCAACGACCCTTGGTGTTGTTGTAGTCAGCAGGGATTGACACCACATCCTTGGGATTGATCTTGACAATCATGGTGTGACCTCCGTTGTGATCTGCAAAGTGAGGCAGATAGTTAATCGAGCAGAAGTGCAATCCACTTGAGCAAGTGCGATCCTTGTCCTCGTCCACCTTGTAGCGAGGCATCTCACACACCTTGCCAATGGAGTTGTCAAATGTCCCACTATGAATGTCCTTATAGTCTGCACGAACATTCTTGAAGGCGAGGAAGTGACCATCCTCTGTGATTGGGAGTTCACCCACATCCAGAAAATCGTAGAGTTCATTGACTGCACGATAGGAGGGATTCTCCATCAGGTTATAGAGGAAGTTCAGCAGAGGCTTGAAGGGCAAGTCCTGTTGCATGAAACTAATCACCCTCTTGGTGAGAGTATTGTGGATAGGCTCACCCTTGTAGACGATGATGCCATCTACAATCTGGACATCAGAGTTGAGAACAAAATCCTTGACCTTACGAGAAATGTCTACATGGTCGAGGAAGGCGTTCCAATCCTGTGCCTTGACTGCCTCAAGTGCCTTGAAGTAGTTGGGGTGCGTGTTGTCAATCGTGTAGATTGATCCGTTGATACAGGCAGTGATCTTTCCCTGTCCTGTAATGGTGACTGCATTGTTGGTGTTGTTCATGATTACGATACTACTTTGTTTGGGTTGTGTTGTCAATACTATTTTTCCAGTTTCTTTGCAAGGAGCAGATACATCTTCTGATCCTCACCCCACTCTCCTAGCAGAGAGGAGAGGAGGAAGTCAAGAACTTTATCTTCCATCTTGAAAACTTTATTGCTGTCCCTGTTATCCATGTAGCCAAGGATTTCGGTGATCTTGCTATACTTCTGCTTGAAACTTTGGAGCTTGACAAGCATCTCCTTGATAGGATTGTCGTTGGCGAGATCAGAAAACTCTTGACGATTCACGATGTCATGCAACCTGTGAGTCGAGTAGGATTGGAGGATGTCCACTTCACTCATGTCAACCCAAGATAGGTCGTGATTCTTGTTGAACTCCTCAACAAAATCCTTGACACCCCTTGCCTTGAGCTTCTTTGCCTCCTTGTCATTGGCAAGCACAATATCATTGAGCGAGATATTAAAGGCTTGACAATAGGAGCGAAGGCGATCCTTGTCGCTGATGATGCGAAGATGATTGAGCTTGACATTCAACTCCCAATTCTTCCCCTTCAGGATATAATACTTGGGAAGATTTGTTTCAGTCGGTTCGATTGTCCTTGACTCCCAAGAGACATTGTAGGGGTGACCAATCTGATAGCAGGTGATGTCCTCTTTAGCCTTGACTACGATAGTGCCACCAGAGAGCTTCCTCTTGGCAGTAGGGGAAGGCAGGGAGGAGGCAGGGAGGAAGTTATCAGGGAATCCTGCATCCATCATGTCATCCCTCTGCTCTTGAGTGAAGAGGATGGCATAAGTGTCATTAGTCTCACGAACAAGAGTCTTGACACGAGCGATAGGATTCTTGCATCCATCATCGTAATACCATGTGAACTTCTTGTCGAAGGAGAAGGATGAACTGGTGCTGACCTGCTTCCTGTAAGAGTAGCGAGTGAAGGACTGCACAGATGTCTTGAGAATATCCTTGACAACCTTGTAAGGCTCGGTGATGTCCTTACCTTTGAACTGGACATTCTTGAGTTCAAAATTGCTTGACCCGTAGTAGGAGAACCTCTCGGTGTAGGAGAGCAAAGCATGGATGGAGTCAAGGATGTTATCCTTATTTTCTATCTGCTCTTTTGCCTTGGTCTTGATCTCTGTCAAGACTTTTTCCAGCTTGTCATTGATTGCCTTGATAGTGGCATCATCATAGGACAGGTGTTCACGAGAGGGAGCAAAGTCGAGTTCTCCCATAGCGAACTTCAGAACCACACCTTTGCGAACGATGTTGTTATACTTGTCGGCAACCTTGTAGTGGTCGATAGGATAGGTGACTCCTCCCATGATGGCAAATGCCTCCCATTGATTAGAGGAATCCATGAACATCCAATCCTCACCAGAGAAGGTAGGCTTCTCCTCTGACCAATGGCACACCCCACCAGAGGTAGTTGGCTTGACATCGAAGAATCGAAATGCCTTCTGGACTGCCTTGATGAAGTCACAGAAATCTTTCTCCTTGACAGGGATCTGGACTGCCACACCATTTTCTTCCTTGGTGTTCTCCTGACTCATCAGGGCAATAGTCGGGTTGCCATCTTGAGCGAAGTAGGCATTGTAGATTCTCTTGACACCATCATGGATGGAGGTGACAGAGAAGTTGTCCGTATAACAGAAGGGAGACTTGCTACCTAGACCAAGGCAACCGATCTGCTCATTGGTATTGGTCTTGGTGCTTTCAAAGTAAGTGGAGTAGATGTCGTAGATATTCTGGTGCGAGATACCTGTTCCGAAATCCTGAATGGTGATCCAAGGCTCAAGAGAGTTGGGAAGGTGAATGTGGAAAGGTTGACCTACCTTGCCAGAGGCAACCATAGAATCATTGGCGTTGCAACCAAGCTCTCTGACGATGGCAAGAGGCTTGTCAGAGTAAAGGTCAGAGAGGATCTGGAAGGCTTTACGAGAGGACTTCATCTTGAAGGACGAAGTGCCCGTGATGTTTCCGATCTGTTCGATTTGATTTGGTGTGTCTAGTAGTTTCATAGTTGAGCTACCATACAATCTTTCCCCAAACATTCAAGAACAATTTCAAAAATCTTTGTGCTTGACACCAGACCCATATGCCAAGTGTCAAGGATTATTTTTATCTTGACACATAGGGGTAAAATACTTTGTCAAGGTTTTTTTTTATTTTTTATATAAAGAATGGGTAAAATGAAATCTTTCAAACAATTTCGCCCAAGGGCGAAGATTTTGAAAAATTCATAAATTTCATATTTTTCGTTTTATATAAAAAAAATCCCAATAGGGGTATTTCACCCTATTGGGAAATTCTGTGAATTAGAATCGCCTCCTAGCGAATCCAGAGACCCTTCTTATTCCTCTTGTTATGGTAACGACACTTCAGCTTGAACTTGTCGAACTGATTGACTGCACCAAGGATATGGTATCGAGAAGTATTGATCTCCTCCATAAGGATCTCCTTCTTAACACTAGTTGGAAGAGTCGTGAACTGATCTCCCATATAGGAGAAGTCTTTAACTACGATCTTGTTGTTTGTCACTTTACTGATTCACCTCCTTCTTTTTAGCCCTTCTCTCTAGCCTCTTTTGGCGAGATTGGGCGATAAACTCTCTGTCCTTGTCTGTAAGGTCAAGCATATCATACTTGTATTCCTTATCCATCTTCTTCCAGATGGCTTCAGACTTCATTACGTTTTTAGCTTTCCAGATCATCATTTAAGAATAGCAAAGGTTGATTTGTTTGTCAATAAGGAATTAAAAAACTCTCTTCCCATCACTATGACGAACTTTTGCTTCGCAGAGTTGCTTCTTATCGTTTTTGAAAACGACAACCTTATCCCCATCAGAGTCCTCATCGAACATGATGACGTTCAAGGAACGAATAGGGATGATCTTCTTATCCCAAGAAATGTAATAGTCCATTAGATAGTTCATAGTATTAGTTGTTGTTGATGTATGCTTGTCTTTCGTTTCTCTCTTCCCACCCTGTATCTTCCTCTACTTCTTCCAAGGTTTCAACCTCGTATTCAGCATTGCCACTTCCCCACAATGCCTCCATAGCGATTTCAATGGCATTATCGTATGCCTCCTCTTCGTTGTTTGCTTCCACATCAAAAGACATGGAATCATAGGTGGTGCGAGTGACTTCGACTTTGTATGTTTTCTTCATATTCTTATGCCTCCAAATTGATATAGATTTGCTCCTTGTTCAGATCCCAAAGCATATCCCCAAATGCTTTCCACTCATCCTCTGAACAAGTAAGGGGTGCTTCCTCTCCCTCCTCATTGATACCAGAGGAGAACCACTCATAGGCATCGTCAATAAAACGAGCGAATCTCTCGCCAGAAATCAGAGTCAGATTATTATCCCCATAGGAAAAATCTGGTTCTGCACTCCCTAGCATATCCCAAAACCAATCCCATTCAGCAGGGACTAGATCGGGTAGGTCTACTACTTTTACTTCTCTCGGTGTTGGTGTGGTCATAAGGCTTACCTGTTTACCAGAAGATCCCAAAGAGTGTCAAGATCAATTTTAATTTCTTTTTCCGATGTCCTAGTCCACCCGTCAAAGGTAGACTTGACAAGCGTGATATATTGAACCATCTCATACCCCTTCTTTTCAGTCGAGGTCTTGGTGCAGTAACTGGTGCGGTTTTCTTTCATAGGAATTGGATTGGATCAGTTTCAGCTATTCTTGTCAAGCCATTTTCTCAATGGTTTTTCTCCCAATGCTCCCCTGTGAAAGGTGTGCATGGGCTTGCTCTTATCTTTAGGATAGAGCATGAAGCGGTTGCCCCTCTGGACAACCCTGATTCCTTTAGTCTCTGCCTCCTGAATCAAGAGGTCAAATAATGGTGAGTGGTGTTTTGCCATAGACAAGAAAGTAAATCAGAAAACCTTTTTCATGTCAACACCTATTTCCAACTTTTTTTAGTTGGGTAAAATAATATGTTTCCCAATTTTTCCCCAAAGGGGAAGGTTTTGGGAATTGGGTAAAATAATATTTTTTCACCATTCCTGCCCAAATGGGTAAAATAAAATGTTTCGGAATATTTTACCCATTTGGGCAAAACGAATTGTTTCAGAATTTATTCTGAATTTTTTCGCATCATGCGAATTCTTCAGAAATAATTCAGAAGACTTGTCAAGGACAAAAATTCTGAATTACAGGCTTGACAAAGTATTCCGAATTACTTGTCAACCTTAAAAATATTTTGAAATTTTCCTTGACAGGAATTTTTTTTCAAAATTTTTTTGTAAACTGATTGTAATAAGGATTTTTTTATGATAAAATATAAGATTCTTCTCTAAATATCCTAAAGTAAGTTAAAAGGAATCTAAACCTTTTTAGAAGAAATGTTAAATAAGCCAGAAAAACAACAAAAGGATATGTTCTCAGGGGATAATTTTAAATCTTCTCCCTTTCGTGTGCTTTGGTGTCATAGGGAGTTTCAGCGTTTACTCACTAAGTGTTTTGAATTATCTTTGGTTTTAATAGAGATAACCTATAGGATGAATTAGTATCTTTTTATTTCTCTTTACTTTACGAGGCAATGGTAAACTTGCGGTAATACAGCACCATGTTGTATTTTTACACGGTGTTGTATTAAATCACACTTGTCCTTTCTTTATACTGTCGTATTGCCTTGCCAAGATTTGCATCTTCTCTAGTTTGTCTAATCTTCTTGCTGAGAGTTCTTGTGCTTCTCCTATGAGTTTATCTGCTTGGCTTTTAAGTGATATGGTTTCTGCTTGCATGTTAATGATTTCTTTTCTTATTTCTTCTAGCTTGTTTTGTTTTTCTTGGTCTCTTATTTCTTCGCTTGTCATAGATAGTTTTATTTATTAGGTGCTCATAAGTTTGCAAATAGTGTTATGTAATGTGGAGTTGTGGTAATAGAAAATAGTGTTGTATTATTTCACGGTGCGCTATTAAATCGGAGTTGTCTTTTGGGTAAATATTATTACCTATGACCACTACACCTTCTACTCCTGCGCCCAAGTTGGATAATTTGGGAGTCACCTTAAATTCTTTTCCTTCTTCGGTTGACTATACTGTTGGTATGCCTTCTGATTTAGGCGTTATGCTTAATGATCGTTTGGGGGATTGCACCTGTGCTGCTTTCTTTCATGCCATTCAGGTTTGGACATTTAACTGTGGCAATATGGTAACCTATTCTGATAATGACGTAAAGCTTCTCTATGAAAAGGCAGATGGTTATGTTGATGGCGATAGTAGTACTGATCA